>Ga0105047_10002562_pt1 | contig 32368 bp, 21 predicted proteins | sample MAT04_FD_78384 | JGI IMG/M metagenome (GOLD analysis project Ga0105047, IMG submission 78384) | Freshwater microbial communities from Lake Fryxell liftoff mats and glacier meltwater in Antarctica - MAT-04 (megahit assembly) | ecosystem: Environmental > Aquatic > Freshwater > Ice > Liftoff... | reverse complement strand
GCGGCAGTAGCACCCTTGGCGTAATCCAGCGGCGTGTAACCGCTGTTGTCGCGCGCGTTCACGTCGGCCTTGTTCGTCAACAGCAGCGCGGTGAGCGTGGGATCTTTGCGGAGGGTGGCCAGGTGCAGGGCGGTGCGGCCCTCGCTGGCGGTGTGGGCGTTGACGTCCGCGCCGGCCTGGAGCAAAGCCTCGGCGCTCTTCTGATCTCCCCGCTCCACGGCGATCAACAGCGGCGTGGAACCAAAGGGCCGGACTTCTTTGTCCGCGCCGTGCGTGAGGAGGACGCGGACGGATTCCGCAGCGCCATTCGCCACAGCGGTGATCAACGGAGTGCGCCCTTCGCCATCGTCCACGTTCGGCTTCGCCCCGGCTTGAAGGAGGGCTTCCAGAATGGCCGGGGAACCAGTCGCTTGCAAAATCAGCGGCAAGCGATCCGGGCCGAGACCGTTCGGGTCGGCCTTGTGCGCGAGCAGGGGTTTTACGGCGTCGGCGTTGCCTTCTCTGATGGCGACGAACAGCGGGGTGACGAGGAAATTGGCGGTTCCCGAGTTGTAGAGAGTGTTGCCAACCTGCACCTGCCATTGGACCTGCCCGAGGCGATTCGCGTCGGCCCCGCCTTCGAGCAGCGCCTGCACGACGTCGGTGGCCTTGGTGTGGATGGCGAAATGCAGCGGGAGTAATCCTCCGGCGTTCGGATCAGCCTTGGCGGCCAGGAGCGCCTTGACCGCCTCAAGGAGGCGATTCTCTGCCGCGCCGAGCATGGCGGTGGTCCCGACCTTGTTCTTGAGGTTCGGTTTTGCGCCGGCTGCGAGCAGCGTCTGCAACGTCTCCATGTGGCCGCGCGCCGCCGCGAGCATAAGCGCCGTCCCGCCGTTCGTGTCTTGGGCGTCGGCGTCCGCGCCCTTGGCGAGGAGGTATTTGGTCATCGCCACATGGCCGGCGCCGACGGCGAGATGCAGCGGCGTTTCCTGCTTGGTGGTGCGCGCGTTCACGTCGGCCTTGCCGGCGACGAGCGCTTCGGCGGTGGCCTGGAAGCCGTTCTCGGCGGCGATGTGCAGTGCGGTCTTGCCGTAGTTGTCACGCGCGCCAACGTCGGCACCCTTGGCCAGCAGGAGTTCGATCATGGCCTTGTGCCCGCGGGCGGCGGCGAGGAGCAGCGGCGTCCGGCTTTGGTAAGCCCGATTCACCTCGGCCCCGCTGTCGAGGAGGAACTGTGCCACGCGCAACTGACCCTTGTTGGCCGCGCGTCCGAGCGGGGTGAAGTTGTCGCCCTCGCCACCGGACGGGGCGTTGATGAGGTCCGGGCTGTTCTGGATCATCTTTTGCAAGCGGCGGATTTCGGTTTCCTCGTCGTCAATGACGACGGAGGTGGTTTTCGCAGAGGACGCCAGCGGGTTTGCCCCGTTGGCGCGCAGTTGTTTTTCCACTTCCGCCGCGAAATCCGATGCTTTTACCTGAAGCGCGTAAATGACTTCTTCGCCGCGCACCCTGGCGGCCGTCCGCATCTCGGCCAATTTGGCTTCGGTCCAGATACCGGGAACGCCCTCAACCTGGGCCAATTGCCGTTCCAGCCGCTCAAAGTCAGCATCTGGAACCAAGGCCGGCAGCATTTTTCGCAACTGAGAAAAATCAATGCCTTTGAGCCGAACGAGGAGGCCCTGAATGCGCTCAAGTTCCCGGGCTTCTGGCGACTGGGATCTTGCCGGGCTGGGATCGGCTTCGCCGCCGCCGGCGCCGCCCACATCCAGCGCCGCGATTTGCTGCCGCAGAATCAGGACTTCGCGCTCTTTCGCCCGCACCTCCCCCTGCGGGACGATGCCGGAATCGAACTGTTTCTTTGCCTCCGCCACGTCCTGCTCGACGAGCTTGATCTGAACTTCGAGCAGCCGCTTTTGCTCCATTCGTGCTGTCACCGACAGCGCGGTCGGGGCGGGTGCCGCCAACTGCATCCCCATGCCGGCCAGGTTCTGTCGGCTGAGCGTGGCGAGCTGCTGCTGGTCGCCGAAGTCGCGGAGGATGCGCTCGTACTGGGCGGCGGCCTCGTTCGTCTGACCCTGCTTGCGGTAACACTCGCCGAGCCGGAAGACGGCGGTGGCGGCGAGGGCGCGGTCTTTCTCGAACTGCTTGGCGACTGCCTCATAGGCCGCGATGGCGGCGGGCAGGTTGCGGTTGGCCTCCTCCTCGAACAGCCCTTGCTGCAAGGCGGAGGAAAGGTCGTTGGTGGCGGCGCGGGCGAACAGGCCGGTGGCCAGCCAGCACGCGGCGAGGGTGAGGGTGAGTTTAGTTTTCATGGTCAGAGGGGCATCAGAGCAGAGCTACGAGGCCGTGAAGGCGCGGCGGGGTGCAGCGGTGCTAACCGTGGGGCTTCCTGCCCCGTCAGGTTCTGGTCACGCGCGAAGCGTTTGGAGTGCGCGGAGATTGCTCCCGCTTTCGGGCGCGGTAGGCCGTGCGAAAGCGCCGGCAAGCCGGACGCACTCCAAACGCTGGCGCGCCAAGCATACGCCTCGCAACCCAGCGGGATTCGGCCTTCGGGCTTCGGGGTTGTGTCGGGTTTCGTCATTCAGATTTCGGAATTTCCAGCCGGTAGCCCACGCCATGCACGGTCTTGAGCCAGCGCGGATGCTCCGGGTCTGGCTCCAGTTTGCGGCGCAGGCTGGCGAGGTGGTTGTCCACGGTGCGCGTGGTCGGAAACGCGCCGTAGCCCCAGACAAGATCGAGGAAACGCTCGCGGCTGACGGGTTCGCCGGGCGTCTCGGCCATGAGCCGAAGCATGGCGAACTCCTTGGCGGTGAGATGCAGTTCGCGGCCCGCGCGCGTGGCCGTCTGGCGGGCGAAGTCCACCGTGGTGTCGCCGAGCGTCAGCCGGGTGGCGGCGTGGCCTTCGCGTTGTGTGCGCCGCAGCAGCGCGCGGACGCGGGCCAGCAGTTCCTCGATGCTGAAGGGCTTCACCAGGTAATCATCCGCGCCGGCGTCGAGACCGGTGACGCGGTCCTCGACCTGGCCCTTGGCCGTGAGCATGAGGATGGGCGTGGTGCGGCCGAGGCGGCGGAGTTCGGCGGCCACCGCGAAGCCGTCCAGCTTCGGCATCATGATGTCGAGCAGGATGAGGTCAGGTTGCTCGTCGAGGGCGCGTTGGAGACCGCTCTCGCCGTCGGCGGCGCTGAGCACGCGGTAGCCCTCGGCGGCGAGGCAGTCTTCCAACGCCCGCCGCATGGGCAGTTCGTCTTCGATGATCAGAATGCGCGGCATGAGGGGGGAACCACGAATGGACACGAATGGACACGAATGGGGAAAAACCACCGGAAGCGGCGGCATGAAGCGGAGCCGAAGCCGCCGGAGATCCGCGATGATCCGTGAAAACCGTGGTGGATTAATTCGTGTTCATGGGTGTTCATTCGTGGTTGGGTCTTCCTGGCAATTCAATGGTGAACCGGCTCCCTTGGCCGACTTCGCTCTCCACCCACACGCAGCCGCCGTGCGCCTCGACGATGTGTTTGACGATGCTCAGGCCGATGCCCACACCCTGAGTTTCACGGCGCAACTCCGAGCCGAGCCGGTGGAAGCGCTCGAAGATGCGCTCCTGTTCGAACGCTGGAATGCCAGGGCCGTGGTCGGAGACGGAGAGGGTGAGGCGTGAGGCTGGGTGCCGGATGCCGGATGCCGGATGCCGGATACCGGAGGGTGGAGTTCTGGAGCCAGCAGACGCGCTGGGCTGGGAATCCGGTATCTGGAATCTGGTATCCGGCATCATGCCCCCCAACTCCACCGTCACCGTCTCTCCTGCCGGCGAGTGCTTGATCGCATTGTCCACCAGGTTCACCAATGCCTGCTGCATCGCCCGCCCGTCCACCATGGCATCGGGCATCTGGCAGCCGGCAGCCGGCAGCCGCGTCTCCAGCCGCACGCCCTTCTCCGCCGCCATCGGAGCCATGAGCTTCACCGTCGTCTCGACCAGCGCCCGCAGGTCCGTCGGCTCGAACTCGTATTGCTTGCGGCCCTGCTCGATGCGGGCGAAATCCAGCACGTTTTCGATCAGGGCGGAGAGCCGGCGACACTCCTGACCGATGAAGCGGAAATACTCCCGCTGCTTCTCCGGCTCGCGCACCGTGCCGCGTTCGAGGCCCTCCGCCAGCAACCGCACCGAGGCGATGGGCGCGCGCAGCTCATGCGAGACGCTGGAGACGAAGTTGGATTTCTGGTGGTTGAGCGCGAGTTGCTTCAACAAAGACCGGCGCAGGATCCAGGCGGCCGCAATGCCGGCCCCCAAGGCGCCGAGAATGAGCGCGACAAACAGTGCTTGTCGCTGCGCGGCGGAGCGGAAATAGGCGTCCGCATCCCGCAGCCCAACGCTCATCGAGATCGGCAGCGTCTGGGAGCGGACCCGTTGAGCGAGCGCGCCGGGCGCAACGGTTTCCGCAGCAGGCGATCCCCGCAGTGGCGGCGGCCAGGAGAGTGTTTCACCGCAGACTTCGGCGAGCACGACGAACTGCTTCCATAGGCGCGGGCCAAGGTCGAGGAGCAACGACCGGAGGTGCTCGGCGGGCAGGGCCACGTAGAAGAATTCGGTCTGCCGATGGACGCCCGGCGCGAGCGTTGGCCAGCCCGGCGGTGGTTGCTGCCGGACCGCGAGCCAGCGCTCCGGGGCGTGGACCCAGAAAATCTCCGGCCAGGCGTTCGTGCCGAGTGCCGTCACGGCTTCGGCATACCGTTGCCGGCCGCGTTGCGCGTCTGTCCAGATTTTGAAAATCATTTCTTCCGACCAGTTGTGGCTCATGGACGCCGCGAGTTGCGGGCCGAATTGCTGAAGTCGGCGCAGGCAATCGTCGAGCAAGGGCGACGCCGGAAGATTGGCGAGGTTACCGATGAGTTGGGCGGGCTGCGCGCGCCATTCCTCCGGCAGTTCGTTGAATTGATCCCGCGCCAACTCGAGAATCTTGCACGCCGCCAGCGTGGACAAGGAGAGGCCGGATTCCGCCGCTCCATCCCGGTAAACGATGAAATCACCGATCAAATCGTTGTAGGCGGCGATAGCCGGGGCGGGATCGCCCAGCGCCTCAATGGCCTGCGCTCGCCGGAACAGCGCGAGCGGGCGAAAGCGGGAACTGGTACTGCCGGCGTAGAAGTCCGCCATCGGCTCGCGGCCCTCCCGGCGACGGCCTTCGAGGAACGTGAGGTAGAACGCGGCAGCGTTGGTCCAGTCGCGGCTCGCAAAGGCGGCTTCTGCCGCGCGCCATTGCTCCAGTTTCCCTGGCTTCAGGCTGGCAAAATCCGCGTCGGTGAGCGGCGCGGGTGCGGGCGGCCAAGCCCAGGACCTGGGGCTGCTGAGAGCGAACTGTTCGTTCAGGATGAGCAGTTCGCAGGGGCTGGTCGCCCGGAAACCCGAGCCTTCAAACTCGATCACCCGCAGCGCATTCTCAGCCGAGGCGAGGTAGCGGGCGGCAACTTCCTCCGCCAGCGCCTTGGCTTCCTCCTGCGCGGACCGGCGGTCCAAGACGAGTGTCCAGCCCGCCAGCGTCGCGAGCGCGCACAGCGGTAGCATGACCACGGCGAAAGGCCAGAGGATGCGGCGCGCGGGGTCCGGCGGTGGCGGTGGCGCGGGGCGGCGGCCGGTGAATCGCCGGCGGGCGATGTTCGCCGAGATGGCCAGCAAGCCGCCCAGCAGCAACACCACCAGCACGCCGAGCAGGATGATCCACGGCTCGTTCATGCGGTGCGGAAAGAGGACCACGGGCGGAAGTTCATGGCCAGAGTTTGCCAGACCAAACGCGGCAGGTTGTCATCAAAGTGCAAAATGCGCGGCGGGATCTTGGCCCGCCGGCGCGCGAGGCGGGCAAGCCGAAGCGAAAGGGCCGCGGTTGGGAGCGAGGGCGCGTTCGGCATCCGGGCTTCGACCTTGTTTCGGACTTCGGACTTCGGACTTCGGACTTCGGGATTTCCGCCTCCCCTCTGCTACCTTCCGCGGCCATGCGAACCAACGTCCTCGGCACCGCTCTGCAATGCTGCTGCAAAACGCCGCTCACCGGCTTCTACCGCGATGGCTATTGCCGCACTGGCCCCGGCGATCACGGCCTGCACACGGTCTGCGCGCGGGTGACGCGGGAGTTCCTGGAATTCTCCCGCGAGCACGGCAACGACTTGAGCACGCCCCGCCCGGAGATGGATTTCCCCGGCCTCGAACCCGGCGACCGCTGGTGCCTGTGCGTCACGCGCTGGCAGGAGGCGCTGGCCGCCGGTTGCGCGCCGCCGGTGGTGCTGGAAGCAACGCACGCCTCGGCGCTGGAGTTTGTGGATCTGGAGGACTTGCGCGCCCACGCGGTGGACGGCAGCGCGGCGGCGTAGGGCGGACCTTCTTGTAAGCCGGTGACGGCGACTTACTTGTCGCCCGTCGCTGGGCCTCCGGCGATACGGGGGAACGGCGAGTTTCCTCGCCACCGCCTGCCAGACCGTCGAAGTCCACCTGCCGCCCGCCGGGCTGCGGCGCAGTCAGCGCGTATGCAGGAAGGCATTCAGCCTTTTGGCCGAGCAGTTCAGGCGGTTTCGGCACCGAGCGGCTGAAGCCGGGACTCCAAACCACCGAGTTCCAGCCCGTCATCAGGGCGTTCCTCGCCTTCATGCATACGCGCTGCGGCGCAGTAAGTCGCACCGGTCCCGGCTCGACAATGCCCGGCGACCGGCACATCCTGCCGGCGTGGCTCACGAACCCGAATCTCCCCTCGACCAACTCTGGCGCGAATACGGCCAGATCTTCCGCGAGTTCGACGACTTGACGCTCGCGCGCTGGCAGGCGCAGACGCTGGGGCAGTTGAGCGGCCAGTCCTGGCGCCTCTCGCATCCGCTGGTCGGCGCGTACCGGCTCGCGGCGCAGGTGGGCCACGAGCGCGGCATCTGGCTCAAGCGCCTCGCCACCGCCCCGGCCGCCTATCCCGATTCGCCCTGCTGTCGCGCGCCGTTCCTGCCACTGCTCACCCGCGATGTCCGCGACTCCGGCCTGATCTGCCAGCACTGCGGCGAGACGCTGGTGCCTTTCGACGATCTCCCCGCGGAGCTGCGCCCCAGCCTGGCCACCTGGGCGGCCGATTACCAACCGGTCCATGCCGTGGCCCACTGGGACGAGGGGAAACAGAAATCCGTTCCCGACTACGACGAAGCCTACGAAGACGCGGCGGAGAAGGCGGAAGAATTGCTGGCCCTGGCCGGCCGCGAACTTGCCCCGCGGCTGCTTGAGCATTACCCCGCCCTCGTCTGGGAGGATCAGGATGAATGTCTCGAAGTGCGCCCCGAGGACGTGGCGATCTGAGCCGTCCGTGGTCGTCCGGTTTTGACCGCCAACAGGATGGGGAGCTGACCGCCGAGGAAGCCATCTCCCGCCTCACGGCCCAGCGATGCGCACCCGCGGCGAGTGCGGTTGCACGCGGCGGAAAACCGGACCGGCGCGGTGCCCGTGGAATCGCTTCATCCCGAAAACCGAAGCCCGAAACGGGCCGGTACATATCGCCATGAAAAGTGCGGCTCCTGCCGCAGTGCGGCGCGCACCTTTCGGGCTTCGGGCTTCGGATTTCCTTCGGGCCTCGGATTTCGGGCTTCGGGTTTCGGATTCATGGTTTCCCGGCTCGGGGCGGCGGCTTAACCTGCCTCCGCGATGCGCGCTTGCCCTCACCCCGCCGACCAGCGGCAGGTTCTTTTTCCCGCCCAGGATTACATCACCGGCCACCGGTTCGAGGTGATTCAGTGCGGGGCGTGCGGGTTTGCCGTCACGCTGCCGCAGCCGTCGGGGGCGGAGATGGCGACCTATTACCCGGCCGGTTACCACGGCGCGGCCGGCGGGCGACGATTTCCCGGGCCGGTGGAGTGGCTGCAGGAGGCACTCTACGCGCGGCGGGTGCGGTGGGTTGAATCGGTGGCCCCGGCGCGCGGGCGCGTCCTGGATGTGGGCTGCGGACGGGGTTTGCTGCTCCGGGAATTCCAGCGTGCCGGCTGGGAGGTCCGCGGCACGGAGATGTCCGACGGCGCAGCCCGCTATCCGCGCGAGGTGCTCAAATTGCCCGTGGAGGTGGGCAGCCTGGAAGCCCTTGCGCTGCCGGTCGGGCACTTTGATGCCCTCACGCTTTGGCACGTGCTCGAACACCTGCCCGATCCGCGCGTGCTGCTGGCGGAGGTGCATCGCGTGCTGAAGCCCGGCGGCGCGTTCCTGGTGGGCGTGCCGAATTTCGGCGGCTGGGAGGCGCGGTTGGCCCGCGCCAAGTGGTTTCACCTCGACGTGCCCCGGCATCTCACGCACCTGACGCGGCCGGCACTGTCGCGGGCGTTGGCCGAGGCGGGCTTCCGCGCGCAAGGCTGGTCTGGCTTCGCGCCGGAATACGACGCCTTCAGCTTCGTGCAATCCGCGCTCAACCGTTGCGGTTTGCGGCACAACCTGCTCTACAATTTCCTCCGCGGTCAGCACGCAAAGGTGTTGCCCGGCACACCCCCGCCCGCGTGGCAACTCGCCGTCACACTCCTGCTGGCCGCGCCGCTCGGCGTCCTCAGCCTGCCGGCTACGGTGCTCGCCGGTTGGGCGCAACAAGCCGCCACCATGACTGTGCTGGCAACCAAAACGGAGCACTGACCGCGGCGACGCGCGTTTCGACCATGAACCTGCACGACAACCTTTGGTTGCATATGCAACCAAAGGTTGCAGCCGCCCTCTCCTGCGCGCTTGGACTGGGCGGAGCGGGCCAGTAGCTTGCGCGCATGGCTGAGCATGAACTTTTTGCCCCGGCGGCCGCGCCCGCGCCGGACGCGGAGGCGCGGGCGTTCGCGCAACGTCCGCTCGCCGCACGGATGCGGCCCCGATCGCTCGATGAATTCGCCGGACAGCAGCACATCCTTGGGCCGGGACAGTTGCTCCGCCGCGCCATCGAGGCGGATCGCATCCAGTCACTGATTTTCTACGGGCCGCCCGGCACGGGCAAAACCTCGTTGGCACAGATCATCGCCCGGCAGACGCGCAGCAAGTTCGAGCGCCTCAGCGGCGTGGAATCCAATGTGGCCGACATGCGCCGCGTGCTTGCCGCCGCCACCAACCGCCTCGCCAACACCGGCCAGGCGACCATTCTGTTCGTGGACGAAATCCATCGCTTCAACAAAGCGCAGCAGGATGTCCTTTTGCCGGACGTGGAGAGCGGCACGGTCAAACTCATCGGCGCGACGACGCACAATCCGTTTTTCTTCGTCAACTCACCGCTCGTCTCGCGCTCGCAAATCTTCGAACTCCAGCCGCTCACCGAGGCAGACTTGCTGCCCTTGCTCCAACGCGCCCTGTCGGATGGCGAGCGCGGCCTGGGCCATCAGCGCGTGCAGGCGAACGAGGACGCCCTGCGCCATCTCGCGCGGCTCGCAGATGGTGACGCGCGCAAGGCGCTGAACGCGCTGGAGATTGCGGTGCTGACCACGGAACCGCGCGCCAACGGCTGCATTCACGTGGACCTCGCGACGGCGGAGCAGAGCATTCAGAAGAAGGCGGTGGTCTATGACGGCGACGGCGACGCGCACTACGACACGATTTCCGCATTCATCAAGTCGGTGCGCGGCAGCGACGTGGACGCGGCGCTCTACTGGCTGGCCAAGATGATTCACGCCGGCGAAGACCCGCGCTTCATCACGCGGCGCATGATGATTCTCGCCGCGGAGGACATCGGCCTGGCGGACCCGATGGCCTTGGTGCTGACGGTGGCGGCGCACACGGCAGCGGAGTTCGTCGGTTGGCCGGAGGCGCGCATTCCGGTGGCCGAGGCGGCGATCTACCTCGCAACGGCGAACAAGAGCAACAGCGCGATCACCGCGATTGACGCCGCGCTGGAGGACGTCCGCGCCGGGCGCACCCTGCCAGTGCCAGAGCATCTGCGCGATGGCCACTACGCGGGCGCGGAGCGGTTGGGCCACGGCCAGGGCTACGAATACGCGCACAACCACGCCGGCCATTTCGTGGCGCAGGACTATCTCGGAGCGGTGAAGCACTACTACGAGCCCACCGAGCAAGGCGTGGAAAAGAAACTCAAGGAGCGCGTCGCCCAGTGGCGGGCGGCGTTGGATTCGGTGCGGGTGATCCCTGGGGGCAAGTCCGCCGTGTGACCCGGCAGCCGCAAGCCCGGCGCCAGCAGTGGAGGCAACGCCATGCCTTCCGATCAGAGCGGCAAAGCCGAAGGAGTCAGGTCGCAAATGAAATCGGTCTCCCGTCGGCCCGACCCAGCGTGGAGGAACTTGCGATCCTGGCTGCCCCGACCATTGCTCCCCAAGCATCCAAGACTGGAGCCAGTTGTCGGATTTGAACCGACGACCGACGGTTTACAAAACCGTTGCTCTACCACTGAGCTAAACTGGCTGTCTCCCGCGGCAAAACTTGGGGCAGTGATGACGTGGAATCAAGACTGCACCCGACCGCCGCCGAACGGCTGACTGCCCCGGCCAAGGGGCGAACGGGCTGGCGTGGTTTCAAAGCTTGCCCAGCGCCTGATCGAGGGCGGCGTAAAGCTGCTGCATGGAGGCCTCCGTTTCGTCGCCCATGTTCGAAAGGCGGAAGGTGGTGCCTTTGATCTTCCCGTAACCGCCGTCAATCAGGAAGCCTTGGTCCTTCACCAGCTTCTGGAGCTTCGCAGCGTCCACGACCCGCCCTCCGGGACGGGCGCCGTTGTTGACGCAGGTGAGCGTGACGGACTCGAAGCCTGGCTCCGGGAACAGCGTAAAGCCATGGCCCGCCGCCCAGGCGCGCGTCAGGTTGGCCAGCTTCAAATGCCGGGCGAAACGCGCTTCGAGGCCCTCGGCGAAGATGTCTTCCAGCTTGGAGGCCAGCGCATAGACATGCCCGATGCTCGGCGTGCTCGGTGTCATGCTGCCTTCGGCGTTCTTCTGAAATTCGAGGAAATCGAAGTAATACCCGCGGTCGGGAGCAGTCGCAGCTTTCGCGAGTGCGGCGGGCGAACAGGCGAAAACGGTCAAGCCGGGCGGCAGGGCGAAGGCCTTTTGCGTGCCGGCCAGCAGCACGTCAATGCCCAGCGCATCGAACTCGATCCGCGTCGCGCTCATCGAACTGACGGCGTCCACGATGAACATCACCTCGGGATACTTCTGCTTGAGCGCTGCGATCTCAGCCAGCGGACTCATCACGCCGGTGGAGGTTTCATTGTGGATGAGCGTCAGGGCGTCGAACTGGCCGGTGGCGAGCTTGGCGTCCACGGCCTCCGCGCGGATGGGCGAGCCCCAGGGCACCTGGAGGGCTTCAGCTTGTTTGCCGCAGCGTTGGGAGACATCCAGCCACTTGTCCGAGAACGCGCCGCACATGCAGTTGAGGACTTTCTTGCCGACGAGATTGCGCACCGCGCCTTCCATCACGCCCCAGGCAGACGAGGTGGAGAGGTAAACAAGCTGCTTCGTGTCGAGCAGCGACTGAAGCTGCGGCTGGATGCGGGCATAAAGATCTTTGAAGCCCTGTCCGCGGTGACCGACCATCGGCTGGCGGAACGCTTGAAACGTTTTCTCGCTGACCTCGACGGGGCCGGGGATGTGAAGTTTGATGTGTGCCATAAAAGCGCGGCGCAGAACTTCGGGAACCGGGGGGCGCGGCGCAAGCGGGGAAATACGCCAGTCGCGCGACCGCAAGGAGGCTGGCATCGGCTCCGGGTTGCGGAACCGTGGACTTTCCCCAGACCTCAAAGCAGGTTCGAAGCTCGAAGTGCGCCCCCAACAAAACGGCGATCGTACCGGGCAGAGCCGCGACCGCTGCGCTGCGCGCGGGTGGGGACCACTCAGAACACCCCACGCCCCGCCACCGGGACGGAATGGTCCGAACCGGGACCGAGGCTTGGAGACAGGGGATCCCGTCCGCCGCAGCTCAGAGGCTTAGGGACACCTGCGCGTAGAACCAGTTCGAGTCGTGCGCGCCGCCGACCTTGCCCATGGCTTGGTTGACATAGTCGCCGGTGAAATAGTGGCCGAAGCCGGCTTGCAGTTTGAGGTAGTTCTTCACCGCGTAACTCGCAATGAGATCAATCTCCTGCCCGCCAAAACTCCCATTCTGGGATTGGATGCCATAACCGCCTGTCGTGCGTGCCCCGCCGTTGGCTTGGTAGAAGAAATCGCTCGTGGTCGCCAGCCAGAAGAGGTTGTAGGTGAGCGTCAGGCTGAGGTTCTTTGCCGGCGTGACGGTAAGGGCAGTATAGGGGTTTAGCATGTTCTGCCACGACCAGAAATCCATTCCGCCGTAGAACTTGTGGTTCGTGGGATACAGGTTCACGAACGTGCCGTGCGTCTGGTCACTGGCGGTGTCATCGCCGGAGCCATAATTGAACCCAACGGCGAGGCGCGGTTTCAAGCTAAGCTCTTTGAAGGAGTAACCAGCTTCGATGTGCGTGGAGTAGGCGAGTTGGTTGAGACGCTGGCCGTTGACCACGCCGGGCGTGCCGGACGGATACTGGAAGTTACCGAACTGGCCGGCGAACTCGCCATTGAAGTCCCACGCTCCAAACTGGCCGGGCAACGATTGCCAGCGCGTACCAAGGGTGTAGATGTCGCGCGGCGAGTTGGCGCGCGCGATGGAGGTGCTCTGCGACGGCGACTGGCTGCTGACGTTGTCCGCCAGGAAGTAGAGCTGCGCCTCAAACTGGGGCACGAGCTTGCGCGTCGAACCATAGACCCCCGAGAAAAAGTTGTATTGGTTACCCTCGTTGAAGTTCTGCGGATTGGGGAGCACCGGATGACTGCTAAAGGCGTCCACCCACCCGAAACTACCTTCGTAGCGCGCCTTGATCGCATCGAAGCTGCGGCCAAGGTTGTCCCAGTCCGCCGCGCCCACCAATCGTTCGTCCCCGTAGCTCAGGGTCTGGCGCCCCATTTTGAGAGTCACCGGAAACTGCTTCAGATTGCCTAGCGTCACATAACCCTGGTAGAGATTGAACGGACTGTCGTCCGCCGGATTGGGATTGCGCGCATCGCCGCTCGAATAGCTCCCCTGGCCCTGGCCGTAGATGGAGAACCAGTCGCAGGGCGCCCATCCGGCGTTCACCCGCACGCGGTAAAGAAAGTAGTTATTCCAACTCACCGGCGTGTTGGCCCGGAAGTCCACTGCCGTCGGTCCCGCGCCGGGCACGGCAGCATAGGATTTATCCTCCCAGCGGATTCGGTCATCCGTGCCAAAATTCCAATGACTCCAGGCCGCGTCCTGCTTGCGCAACCAGTCATTGAAGACGCCCGCGCTGGGCGGGGTGGCGGCGGGTGGGCTGGCCGGCGCCGGAGTCTGTGCTGGAGCAGACGCGGCGAGGGCTGAGACGCCAGCGACAGTGAGGAGCGGGCAAAGGCGGGTTTTCATTTTCATGTTGGCAAGGGTATCAGTCGAGTTGGGACGAAACGAGCGGTCAGAACGAACAGGCCAGCGAACCACTCGCGGGTTGCAGAGGAGGAGTCTCCGCCCCAACACAATCCGCGAGTCGGCAGATGGCCTGATAGAATTCATCCTCCATCATGCCAAGCAGCGTCGCGCCGTAGAGCAAGCAGTGTTCGTCGGTAATGATATTGCCGTAGTTGAGCAACGGGATCATGTAAGCCACCGCGAGCAGGACGAGGGCGGGACGCTCACACAGCAGCGGTCGGAGATAGAGGACGCGGCCATCTCGCTCTGTGTTTCGCCAGTCCAGGTCCGGTTGGGCGAATTGGTGCATGGCCATCTCACCGAACTCGAAGACGAGGCGCGTGGGGTGGCGGAGACAGTCGGGGTCGTGGAGCAGGGCTTCCAGTTTGTCGTAAGTCAGCGGGGCGAATTTCTGGTGCGCGAGGATCGCCTGGGCCACGAGATGCTCGCGCAGGCTTTCCTGCCCCAGTCGCTCCAACTCAACCGGGGAGAGACGGCGGAGATCGGAGGTGGACAACGGCTGCTCCGTAGCCGCGGACGTAAGTCCGCGCCATTCTTTGGAAGTGCGCCGACTGACGTCGGCGGCTACAGGAGCCGGACAGTTCATACGGAAGTCGCTTACTTCGAGTAACGCTTCTGGAACGCCTCGCGCTCCTTGTCGCGGCGGGCCTTTTCCTCGGGACTCATCTTGTTGAGGAACCATTGGTGGTTCTCCGTGTTGAGGGTTTCGTCCAGCAGCTTCTCGAGCGCCGCGGCGGCTTCCTTCTTCTTCGGGTCGCTGGCGTCGCGGTTTTTCTCGACGAGCTCGCGCAACTCCGGGACGAACTTCGCGTAGAAATGCTTGGCGACCTCGTAGGTGCCGTGCCAGTGCGTGTAGTCCGGTCCCATCATGGAGACGCCATGCCGGGCGCGGCGGCCTTCGTGGTGCCAGATTTCATACCAGGTGTAGTCAATCTTGTTGGCGAACTGCGGGCCGGGGAGGAGCGGTTTCGCGGCGGCGTAAAGGGCCATGCCGGGCTTGGCGAACTTGTCGTGGTAGAGGTCAATCAGGGAGTCATACTGCAGATAGAACGAGTCCACGAAGTGCTGGTTGTGACAGGCGAGGCACACGTCCACCATGTTTGTGCGGCGCGTCTGCCAGGAGATGTCTTTGCCGGGCAGGCCGAGCTTGGCGTCGGAGACCTCCGGGCGGATGGAGATTTCGGGGCGGTTGTTCCAGGAGATGCGCATCCCGACGTCGTGGGTGACGCGCTGGTTCTTGGTGGCGCTCATGTGGCAGGTGGCGCAGGTGGGCGCGGCGCTGTAATCCTCGCCCACAATCCACTTGGGATTCTCGAGGTTCATCTTGTTCACGTTGGCACGATAGGCGATGCCGTGCTTGGACTCGTTATAGATTTCGATCTGCGGATGGTCGGGCCCCATGTGGCACTTGCCGCAGGTGTCGGGTGTGCGCGCCTGGGCGGCGGAGAAGTCGTGGCGGGTGTGGCACGCGGCACACGAGCCTTCGCTGCCGTCGGGGTTGATGCGGCCGATGCCGGTGTTGGGCCAGGTGGCGGGATCGGGCTTGCCGTTGGGCATGATTTTGACCTCCGAGCCGTGGCACTGCCAGCAGCCATTCACCGCCGCGGACGAGACGCCGTGCGGGAACATGGTGGTCTTGAAGCCGCGATTGCCCTCGACGACCTCAGCCAGCGTGTTGTCGAGCGAGCCGAGGATGCGCGCGCCCTTGGCGTGGTGCGACGAGTTGAACTCGCCCACTTCGGCCTCGTGGCAGCGGCCGCAGTCCTTGGGCGAGACGATGGTGGAAATGAACTGGCCGTGATGCTCATAGGCATCCGACTCGCCTTTGAGGGCCATGTGGCACTCAAAGCAGCCGACGTTGCCGCGGTAATGCTTGCTGGTGCCCCATTGCTGGTAGATGGCGGCACTCTCTTTCTTGTGGCACTCCGCGCAGGCTTTGCTCTCCGCGGACATTTCTTTGAGGGTGAAGCCAGCCAGGGCCAGCGAAGGAGCGGCCAGCAGGGCGGCGAGGAGCAGTTTGATCGTTGAGTTTTTCATAGGAGCGTGTTTGTGGAAATCCGAATTCCGAAATCCGAGGGCCGAAGGAAGCCCGAAATCCGAATACCGAAAACCAAACGCCGCGCCGGGGTGATTCGGGCTTCGGATTTCGGATTTCCTTCGGATTTAGACATTCGGATTTCGGATTTTACTTCGCCGACATCAGTTCAGGATTCGCCCGCAGGCTTCCGTTCATGATCGGAATGGCCACGTGCAGCATCCAGGAGAACATCAAGGCGCCAAACGCCCAGATGCCGAGGCACACGAGCGTTTCGCCCAGCGTGGGCAGGTATTCCACGATCTGGCCGAGCGGCGAGGGCACGAAGCCGGGGATGATTAGACCCATGCCCTTCTCGGTCCAGATGCCGACGAAGCAGGCGATACAGGCGAGATTGAGCCAGCCGATGCGCCGGCTCAAGGGCGTGATCAAAAGAATGAGTCCGAGGGTGTTCAAGGTGATCGCGCTCCAAATCCACGGCACCAGCCCGCTGTGCCCATGCAATCCGAAATAGAGATAATGGGCGGCGGCCGCGTGTTGGGTGGGCGAGTAGAACTCCGTGAATACTTCGCACCCCAGCAGGAACATATTGATGATCATGGCCACGGTCATGATCATGCGCAGCGTGAAGATGGGCTGGTCGCCGATGAAGTATTTCGTCGTGCGGCGGATGATTTGGAAGGTGAGAATCATCAGTGCCGGGCCGGCCACGAATGCCGAAGCCAGAAAGCGCGACGGCACGAGCGGATTGTGCCAGTAGCTGCGGCCCGCCAGGCCGACGTAGAGGAAGGCGGTTACTGTGTGAATGCTGACCGCCCACGCGATGGAGAGGAAGACAAACGGGATGTAGAACTTCTTGGTCGGCTGGCGATGTTGATAGCGGCAGTAAAGCAGGTAGCCCGCAATGTGCAGGTTCAACAGCAAGTAACCATTTAGCACGATCACGTCCCAGGAGAGAATGGAACCGGGGAAGTTAAAGACCCCAAACGGCGGGATCATGTGATGGAAGCGATCCGGGCGGCCCAGGTCCACGGTGACGAACAGGAGGCACATGACGATGACCGCTATGGCCAGGAGTTCGCCGAACAGCACGACTTCGTGCATGTGCTCCTTCTTGTAGATATAGGCCGGGATGACCAGCATCACCGCTGCCGCCGCGACGCCGACGAGGAAGGTGAAGTTCGCAATGTAAGCGCCCCAACTCACTTGGTTGGTCATCCCAGTGGTCTGCAGACCGTCCACAAACTGGCGGCACCACGCGTGCAGACCGACCAGGCAAAGCAAAGTCAGCACTGACATCCAGAGATAGAACTTGGCGCTGCCCTGCCAGGAGAGCCGCCAGACGCGAAACAGAAAGGTGAGATAGTCCCTCATTTGTCGAAGAAGTAATAGAACCTAGGCTGCGTGCCGACGTCTTCCTTCAGGATATACACCCGCTTGTTCTTGAGGATGTAGTTGATCTCGCTGTTGGGGTCGAGCAGGTTGCCAAAGACGCGGGCACCCGTGGGACAGACTTCCAGGCAGGCGGGGTACTTGCCGGCCCGCGTGCGCTGGAGACAGAACGTGCATTTCTCGACGACGCCCTTGGGGCGGATGCGATTGCTGAGGTAATCTTGGTTCGGATTGATCTGGTCAGGCTTGATCTTGGGCTTCTGGTAATTGAAGCGGCGGGCATCATAGGGGCACGCCGCCATGCAATAGCTGCAGCCGATGCACCAGTTGTAATCCACGACCACCAAACCGTCCTTCTCCTGCCAGGTCGCCTGCACCGGACAAACCTTGGTGCAGGGCGACTGCCGGCACTGATGGCATTGGACCGGCATGTAATACTTGTCCGGCTGCGGCACCTTCGCGGAATCGTAATAGACGTTTGAGGTCTCGAGATTGATCGCGCCCTTGTTCAACTCCAGCACGCGGATGTAGGACATCTCGATGTCGTTGGCGTCATCCCGCGACTGGTTGTTCTCCTTGATGCAGGCGTGGGCGCACTTGCGACAGCCGATGCAGCGCGTGAGGTTCAGCGCATAGCCAAACTCGACGCCATCCAGCGGCTTCAAGTCGCCGATGGTCGGACGGACGCCATACTCCTGCTCGCACCTGGCTTCCAGGCTCTGCATGATCCGCTGCAAATCCTCCGGCGTAAGTTCGCGGTAGTGCCTCTGGAGCAAGTCATCCAAGGTGACTGCGCCGCTCTCCAATTCGAGCAAGGGCTTGAGCGCCGCCATCAGGCCCGCCACGCCAATCATCGAAGCGGCGGCGCCTTTGAGGAAGGTGCGGCGCGTCACCGGCCGATAGACCTGCTCGATGGTCTTGGGGCTGACTTCGTTTTGGGGCTCGGGTGTCATCGGTCAGTGGTGGCTACCGCGTGGGACAGGCGTTGCGCCGGTCGCTGACGACAGGAATGCAAAGCGTGCTCCGACCGCGGGAATGAAGATCGAGACAGGCGCGACGCCTGTCCCACGCGATTGGCAGCGCCGCCAGAAAGAGTTGGGTCTGTGTCTTCACGGCTCAGTGGTGGGTGGCGGCGACGCCATTGGTAGCAGTGGGCGGATGCGCTCCCCGCGGGGGATAGCGGAGCGGTGCCAGGGGCGCCATGTCTTGGAACTTCGGGCTGTGCGGATCGTGGCATTGGATGCAGCGGAGCTTGGTCTTTTCGCCGAGGCTGGCATTCCAGAACCCATTTTGCCGGCCATGCACGCCCGCCTGCCAGTCGCGGTAAATCGTGCCGTGACACTTGGCGCAGAGTTGCACCACGTCCTTCTGTGCGATCTCGGAGCCGTCGTAGTCCACAAAGGCATTGCGGTTCGTGGCGTGATGGCAGTTGAGGCAAAAGCGGTTGTTGCCGTGTTCGAGCTTGATGTCTTTGTGCTCGTTCATCGGCCGGTCGTAGCGCCAGCGCGCCTGCGTGAGCTTGTGGCACTCCATGCAGTTGTAGGTCCAGCCATTGCGCACCAGGTCCAGCCCGACCGTCTTGCGGGGCGGGGTCTTGTCGAGGTGGGTGTCCGTGGCGAGGCCAACGGGCGGTTGCTCGGCGGGCGGACGAACGACCACGGGAAGCGGCGGCGGGGTTGCCGGATTGTTCTTTGCGACGCCTTCCGCCCACCCTAGTCCAGCCGCCAAGCACAGCGAGAAAGTCACCCCAGCCCGGCGGGACCGCCAGAGCGGGAGCCGCACGGCTGCCGCGGCAACGCAACCCGGGGAGGCGGCGTCCGTGATTTGGATTGGCTGTTCGCTCATCGTGATGGCCAGGCGGGGGGGCGCAAACTCTGCGTTTCCGCGCGGCAACGGCGAATGATTTACACCCGCCGCACCGGGCACGCTTTGACTTGGGTCAAACCTTGCGGGCGAAGCTGCTGCTGGTTTTCGGTGGCGAGCCGGCCTGGCTGGTTTTCCGCCGAGCGGGAGCCGGGCGCTCCGACTCTTGCAGTCGTTGCCGAGCCCCGCAGGAGCCGACGTGGAGAATCTCTGGCCGGCCCCCGCCCTGAGTCCCCTGCCCCCCGGCTCCCACCGAGCTTGGCCGAGCGGCGTGCTTTGAAGCTTCCCACGCTCCCGAGCACTGCCCCAAACTTCCGCCTCGATGAATCCGCCATCACCTTTACGCTACTGGCTCGCCAGCCTTGCCCTGTGCTGTGCCTGGCTCGCCGTGCCCGCTGCCGCCGCCGAGGCCCCAACCCGCCATCAGAACATTCTCTTCCTTCTCGCCGACGACCTCGGCTATGGCGACTTGAGTTGCTACGGGCAGAAACAGTTTCAGACGCCGAACATGGATCGCCTGGCGACGGAGGGCATGAAGTTCACCCAGCACTACTCCGGTCACAATGTCTGTGCGCCGGCCCGCTGCGTGTTGATGTCCGGCAAGCATCCGGGCCACGGGTTTATCCGCGAGAACAAGCAGGCCAAGGCCCTCGGGCTGCCGTTCGAGGAAGGGCAGGTGCCGGTGCCCGCCGGCCAACTGAAGCTGCCCCTCACCCTCAAGGCACTGGGTTATACCCTCGGCGGTTTTGGCAAATGGGGACTCGGTCCGGTCGGCAGCACCGGCGACCCCACGAGGCAGGGCTTCGACCAATTCTACGGCTATAACTGCCAGGCCGTCGCGCACAACTACTACCCGACGCACCTGTGGTCGAACGACGTGCGCATCGTCCTCAACAATCCCCAGTTCGCCGCGCACCAGAGACTCGCGGCTGACGCCGACCCCAGCGCCCCCGCCACTTACGCCCGATTCTCCGGCATCGTCTTCGCCCCTGACCTGATCAACGCCGCCGCCCGCCAGTTCCTGCGCGAAAACAAAGATCGCCCGTGCTTCCTCTTTTACCCAACCACCGTGCCGCATCTCGCGCTGCAAGTCCCGGAAGACTCGTTAAAGGAATTTGCCGGCAAGTTCCCGGAAACTCCGTATCCCGGCGGACGCGGCTATCTCCCGCACCGCACGCCGCGCGCCGCCTACGCCGCCATGGTCACGCGTCTGGATCGGGAGATCGGGCGGTTGCTGGACCTGGTGAAGGAACTCGGCCTCGACAATAACACCATCGTCGTGTTCACCAGCGACAACGGCCCGCTCTACGGCGAACTCGGCGGGACCGACACCGAGTTCTTCAACAGCCACGCCGGTCTGCGCGGGCGCAAAGGCGCGTTCTACGAAGGCGGTTTTCGCGTGCCTTGCCTCGTGCGCTGGAAAGGAAAAATCGCGCCCGGCAGCACCAGCGACCGCGTGACCGGTTTCGAGGATTGGCTGCCCACGCTGCTCGAACTCATCGGCGCGAAAGACGCCACGCCGGCGGGCATTGATGGGATCAGCTTCGCGCCCACGCTGCTCGGCAAGCCGCAGCCAGCGCGGCCTTTCCTGTACCGCGAATCGCCCGGCTACGGCGGCCAGCAGTGCGTGCGCGTCGGCGACTGGAAACTCATCCGCACAGCGCTCAACCCCGCCCCCAATGCCAAGAATCCGCCCCCGCCGACGCTCGAGCTCTTCGATCTCGCCAAGGATCCCGCCGAAGCCGCCGACGTCGCGGCGCAGCATCCGGAGGTGGTGGCGCGGCTGCAGAAAATCATGGCCAGCCAACACACGCCGTCGAAGCTCTGGCCGCTCGCTGGGCTGGGAGACAGTCGCTAGCCGTAACGATGCAGTGGGAGCGCGGCTCTCGCAGCCGCAGCCGCGGAAGACAAGGGCGGGGCGAACTTCTCCGCCAGGCAGCCACGCTCACCAGGAAGTGAGCGCGCACGCTGTGGGCGGCCCGGTTGCAAATCCCTGCGCCACCGGTTTGCGAATGCGGCTGCGGCTGAGACAGCCGCGCTCCGGAGCCTGGAATTGAAGCGGGAGACCGGCGCGACGCCTGTCCCACACGGTCGGCGGTCCACCAGGCCGACCACCCCGAAGGTCAGCGTGCCCCCCACACTCCCGGTCGCCAGCCGACGTTGCCGCCCCCGGGAGCGGACCGGTTTTTCGCCCGTCCGCCGCCAAAGGACTCGACACACCCGCGGCGCATTTGCACATTCCACGCGCTTCGCCCCGCGCCCGCGGGAGGGCAGGAAGCGCAATTCAAACCATGCCAGGCCGCTCCCCAATCTGCCTCAGGACTTCGGCGTTCGCCCTTACGGCGCCGAGCCGGCGGCCTTGTCTCATCGAAGGAAGATCACGACCACGCCTATGAAGAGTTATCCGCCTGCGGACATCCGTAACTTCGCCATCGTCGGCCACGCCTCGTGCGGGAAGACCATGCTCAGCGAGTGCATGCTGGCCTGCGCCGGCGTCATCAACCGCCTCGGCAGCGTCGCCGCCGGCACCACGGTGTCCGACTATCACGACAACGAACGCGAACGCAAAATCTCCATCCAGTCCTCGCTCATGCACCTCGAGTGGATGGGCAAAAAGTTCAACCTCGTGGACACTCCCGGCTATCTGGATTTCATCAGCGAAGCGCTGGCCGCGCTGCGCGTCGGCGACTTCGCCCTCATCGTGGTGGACGCCAAGGCCGGCGTCGGCGTCGGCACCCAGCAGGTGTGGGAATACGCCACCCATTACGGCATTCCGAAGATCGTCGTCATCAACGGCCTCGACCGCGAGGGCGCGGACTTCGACGCCACGGTCGCGCAGCTTAAGCAGTTCTTTGGCGACCGGATTTTCCCCCTCAGCCTGCCGCTCAACGCTGGCCCCGGCTTCAACCAGGTGCTCGACGTCATGCGCACCGAGATCGTCACCTACGCGGACGACAAGAGCGGCAAGTTCCAGGAAGTGGCGGCCAGTGGCGACGTGGCCGATCGCGTCTCCGGCCTGCACAAGGAACTCATCGAGCACATCGCCGAAGCCGACGACGACCTCATGGAGAAATTCTTTGAGGAAGGCGGCACGCTGACCGAGGACGAGCTCCGCGCCGGTATGCACAAGGCCGTGCAAAACCAAACCATCGTGCCCGTGTTCGCCACCTGTGCGGAGAACAACATCGGCGTCGCCCGTCTGATGGACATCATCGCCAAGTACGGTTCCTCGCCGGTGGACCGCAAGAAGGTCGAGGCCAAGGATGGCGACGGCAACGACGTCCTCGTCTCCCTCGACCAGCACGATGCCGTGCTTTACGTCTTCAAGACCATGAACGAGGCGAAGTTCGGCGAGCTTTCCTTCTTCCGCCTCTACTCGGGTTCCGTCCACGTCGGCAGCGAGCTTTACAACACCGACCGCCGCATGACGGAGAAGTTCGGCCAGATTTACGTCCTCAACGGCCAGACCCGCATTACCGCCGAGAACCTCGGCGCCGGCGACATTGGCGCGACCGTGAAGCTCAAGGACACCCACACCGGCAACACCCTCGCCGCCGGCAAGACCCCGGTGCTCTTGCCCAAGGTCAAGTATTCCAACCCCAACATCCACGCCGCCATCGAACTCAAGATCAAGGGCGAGGAAGACAAGCTTTCCCAAGGCCTGGCCGCCTTGCACGAGGTGGACCCGACCTTCCGCCATGCCGTGGACGGCGAGTTGCACCAGACGGTCCTTTCCGCCCAGGGCGAACTCCACCTCGCCGTCATCGTGGACGAACTCAAGAAGCGCTACCGCGTCGAGGTGGACATGCACGCGCCGAAGATTCGCTTCCGCGAAACCATCAAGGGCCGCGGCGATTCCAAGTACCGCCACAAGAAGCAGACCGGCGGCTCCGGGCAGTTCGCCGAAGTGTGGATGCGCATCGAGCCGCGTCCGCGCGACAGCGGCATGGAGTTCAGCCAATGCCTCGTGGGTCAGAACGTGGACCGGACCTTCGTGCCGTCCGTGGAGAAGGGCGTGAATCGCGGGGTCAACGAAGGCATCCTCGCCGGCTACCGCGTCACCGACGTGAAGGTGGAATTTTACGACGGCAAGATGCACCCGGTGGACTCGAAGGACATCGCGTTCCAGACCGCCGGTTACTACGCCTTCAAGGAGTCTTTCATGGCCGCCCGGCCGTGTCTGCTGGAGCCGATCCACAACGTCGAAATCCGCATCCCCGAAGACTTCATGGGCGCCGTCATGGGCGATCTCTCCAGCCGCCGCGGGAAGATTCAGGGCATGGATACCGCCGGCGCGCTGCAAGTCATCAAGGCCCAGGTGCCGGCGATGGAACTCTACAAATACTCGACCATCATCCGCTCGCTCACCGGCGGCCGCGGCATCCACTTCGAGGAATTCAGCCACTACGAAGAAATGCCCACCGCGATGCAGGCGAAGGTCATCGAAGAGAGCAAGAAGCACCGCCAGGAACAGCACGACGAGAAGTAAGGGCGGGGGAAATTGCAGCCGTTTTCACGGGCCGGCCTCACCAAGGGCCGGCCCGTTTTGCTGGGCGGCAGCACCGCGACCCCCCGGGCCAGCGGCGGCGAACACACGTTGCGGTCTGCCAGGCGCAGATCGCCAAGGAAATCACCGAGGCGGATGCCGACTACGTAAACGGCTACCGGCCGGCTGGGATCACAGTTACCTCCTCCAGTTACGCGCCGGTTGATGCGTTTGCCCTGCTGTTTCTCCTTCCGCGGCTGGCCCCGGCTGTGTTTTAATCCCTTCATGCTGAAAGCCGGAATCATCGGGCTGCCCAACGTCGGCAAGTCCACCCTCTTCAACGCCGTCACGCGCTCGCACAAGGCGCCTGCGGAGAACTACCCCTTCTGCACCATCGAGCCGAACTTGGGCGTCGTCACCGTGTCCGACCCGCGGCTCGACGCGCTCACACAAGTCGCCAAGGTCACCACGCGGATTCCCACGACGATCGAGTTCGTGGACATCGCCGGGTTGGTGAAGGGTGCCGCGCAGGGGGAGGGTTTGGGCAACAAGTTCCTCAGTCACATCCGCGAGGTGGACGCGCTGGTCCATGTCGTGCGTTGCTTTGAAGACCCCGACATCGTCCACGTCACCGGCACCCCGGACCCGGTGCGCGACATCGAAATCGTGGTTACGGAACTGATGCTCGCGGACCTCGAAGCCATCCGCCGCCGTCGCGAGAAGATCGGCAAGGAGTTCAAAGGTGCCGAGAAACACGCCGTCGCCGAGAGTCATGTCCTCGACAAGGTCGAAGCGCACCTCAATGCCGGCAAGCCCGCCAACACCGCCGGTCTCGCCAAGGAGGAACACGAACTCATCAAAGCCTGCCCGCTGCTCACCGACAAGCCGACGGTCTTCGCCGCCAACGTCAAGGAAGCCCAGCTCGCCAGCGCCGCCACGGATCCGCTCGTCGCGCAGGTCCGCCACTACGCCCGGATGCACCACGCCTGCGAGACCGTGGTCGTGTGCGCGCAGTTGGAAAGCGAAGTGGCCGACCTATCTGCCGCCGAAGCGCAGGAATACCTTCAATCCCTCGGCGTGACCGAGACCGGCGCGGACGCGCTCATCCACGCCACCTATCAACTGCTCGGGCTGCGGACCTTTTTCACCTTCAACGAGAAGGAAGTCCGTGCCTGGACGGTCGTGGCCGGGACCGGTGCCGCGCGGGCGGCGGGCCGCATCCACACCGATTTCGAGCGCGGCTTCATCAAGGCGGAGAAGGTGAACTGGCAGGCGCTGGTTGAAGCTGGCAGCGTCGGGCACGCCCGGGAGACGGGCAACTATCATGTGGAAGGCCGCGACTACGAAGTCCAGGACGGCGACGTGTTGCTGTTCAAAGTCAGCGTGTGAAGGGGAAGCTGGGCGGGCGGGAAGTTCCACGAAAAGACGCGGTGGGGCGCAGCGCCGGGGAGCCAAAGCCTCTCCCACCCACCCGGCTTGAACTTCGCCCGGCCTTGGCTCAGCCGCGCACGCCCAGCAGTTCCTCGTAGAACTCGACGTAGGTCTTGGCCGTGCGGCACCAACTGAAGTCAGTTTCCAGGCCGCGCCGGCGCATGACGTGCAGCAGTCGCGGCGTGGCATAGAGCACCAGCGCCTTGCGCATGGCCTTGGCGAGCGCGCGCGCGGAGTAGGCGTTGAACTTGATGCCCGTGGCCCGCTCCGGATCGTCCGCGATGTCCACCACCGAGTCGTCCAGCCCGCCGGTTCGCCGCACGATGGGTATGGTGCCGTACCGCTGGCTGTACATCTGGTTCAGCCCGCACGGCTCGAAGCGGGACGGCATCAGGAAGAAATCACAGCCCGCCTCAATGCGATGCGAGAGGCCGGGGTCGAAGCCAATCCGCACGGCGACCTTGTCCGGGTAACGGGCTTCCAGCCGGCGATAGCCGCTCTCCAGTTCCACCGAACCGCTGCCCAGCAGGACAAATTGCAGGTCCGCGGCGAGCATCTCCTGCAACGCCGCGAGCTGGATGTCCATGCCCTTTTGATCCGCCAGCCGCGTGATGCTGCCAAACAGCGGGCGGTCCAACCGCGCCGGCAGGCGGAACTCGTGCAGCAGCGCCGCTTTGTTCGCCAGCTTGCCGCGGAGATCGTCCGCCGTGAAGGCGTGTGGCAGGTGCTCGTTGCCCGAGGGCGACCATTCCTCGTAATCCACGCCGTTGAGGATGCCGGTCAAATCGCGCTGCCGGCGGCGCAGCAGGCCATCGAGGCCGCAGCCGTATTCCTCGGTGGTGATTTCGCGGGCGTAGCGCGGGCTGACGGTGGTGATGCGGTCGGCGTAGGCGAGGCCGGCTTTGAGGTAATTGAGCAGGCCGAAATACTCACAGCCCTCGAGCTGAAAGTAGTTCGGCGGCAGATTGGTCAAGGCATAGGCGGCGCGCGGAAACAGGCCCTGGTAGGCGAGATTGTGAATCGTCAGGCAGGTACGCGGCGCGGTCCACCAGCCCTCGCGCTCGCGAAGGTGGTGGATGAACAGCGGCACCAAACCCGTCTGCCAGTCGTGCGCGTGGACAATCTCCGGCTGCCAGGGCAGATAGCGCGCGAGGTGCACGACGGCCTTGGAGAAAAACGCAAAGCGCTCGGCGTTGTCCGCGTAGTCGTGCCCGCGCTCGTTGTAGATGCCGGGGCGCTCGAAGAAGCCGTCGTGCCGGATGAAGTAGATCGTCAGGTTCGGCGCAGGTTCGCGAACCCACACCTCCGCGCTCGCCCGCCCAGTGCCCAGCGGCAAGTCCATGTGCCAGTCGAACCACTTCAGATCCGGATACTTCTGCCGGAGGCCGCGGTAGAGCGGCGTGACGACGCCGACCTGGTACCCTTCCCGGGCCAGCGACTTGGCGAGCGCCGCGGTCATGTCCGCCAGGCCGCCCGTCTTGGAATACGGATGCAGTTCGCTGGTGGCTTGGAGGATTCTCATGGGCGGAGGGCGGCGGACGGATGCCGGATGCCGAATACCGGGGCGCGCGGGGCAAGCTCAGTCTGCATCCGGGGCAACGGCGCGGCGCTCAAGCCGTGAGCCGATCCGTACCAAGATAGGGCCGCAACGGCTCGGGGATGAGCACGCTGCCATCGGCCTGCTGATGGGTTTCCAGCAGCGCGACAAAGAGCCGCGCCAGGGCCGTGCCGCTGCCGTTGAGGATGTGCGGAAAGAGGTTCTGGCCGGTGCCGCTCTTGAAACGCAGGTTCATGCGCCGGGCCTGGAAATCTTCGCAGTTCGAGCAGCTCGAGACTTCCAGGTAACTGCCTTGTCCGGGTGCCCAAACCTCGAGGTCGTACGTCTTGGCGCTGGCGAAACCCATGTCGCCGGTGCAGAGCAGCACCACGCGGTAATGCAGGTCGAGCAGTTGCAGGACGCGCTCCGCGCAGGCGACCAGTCCCTCCAATTCCTCGTAGCCCTGCTCTGGCTTCACAATCTTGATCAGCTCCACCTTGTCGAACTGGTGGACGCGGATCATCCCGCGCGTGCCAACGCCCGCCGCGCCCGCCTCCCCGCGGAAACACGGCGTGTAGGCGCAGTAGCGCACCGGCAACTGACCCTCCGGCAAGATCTCCTCGCGATGGATGTTTGCGACCGGGGTTTCGGCAGTGGGAATCAGGTAGAGCTTCCCCAGCGTCGCGTCATCGAGGCCCTCGCGCACGGCGTAATACTGGTCCACGAATTTCGGGAACTGACCGACGCCCTGGAGGCATTGCGGCCCGACCAACAGCGGCGGCGAAACCTCGGTGAACCCGTGCTCGCGCGTGTGCAAGTCGAGCATGAACTGGATCAGCGCCCGCTCCAGTTTGGCACCCCAGTTCGTGTAGAGCACGAAGCCGCTGCCGGCCAGCTTCGTCGCGCGGGCGAAGTCCACCAGGCGCAGACTCTCGCACAGTTCGACGTGGCTCCTGGGCGGGAAGCCAAAGGCGGGCTTTTCGCCGAAGGTCCGCTGAATCGGGTTGTCCTCAGCCGACTTACCCGGCGGCACACTCGCGTGCGGGAGATTGGGACTACGGAGCATCAGCACGTCGCGCGCGGCCTCGCTCTCGGCGGCCTGCTTGTCCAGCGCGGCGATGCGATCGCCGAGGTCGCGGGTCTCGGACTTCTTGGCTTCCGCCTCCGCGAGTTTCTTCTGACCCATGAGCGCGCCGATTTCCTTCGAGACGCGGTTGCGCGTGGCTTTGAGGGCTTCCACCTCGCCCAACAACGCTCGCCGCTGCTCGTCGAGCCGCAGCAATTCATCCACGAGCAACTCGTCCCCCGAGCCGCGCGTCGCCAGTCGCGCACGCACGAAGTCAGGGTTCTCACGCACCAGTTTGATATCCAGCATGGCGGCGGAGTATAACGGCGGGCTCCGGGGAGTGAAGCCGGGAATGGGAAGGGCAAATCCGCAGACCGAAGGCAACCCGAGGCTCGAAACTGGCAGCGGTATCAAGTACTCGCAGCGGCGTCCCGGCAGCGTGCGACCAACCCACTTCGGCAAAAATGAAGCGCGATGCCGGAAAACGACCCCTGCGGCTCCGGCGACCGGATCGCAGCAGCGGCGCTTCACTCCTCCAACTCACTCGGCTTCGGCTCCGGCAGCCAACGCGTGAGGATGGCGCCCACCAGCGCGTAGCCGCCCGCCACCAGCGCGGCGACCCAGGCGATCTTCGCCGGGTCGGGCGGGATGGCGGCGGAAAAGGACAGGGTCAGCCACGCCGCCGCCGTGCCGAGGACGCGCCCGCCGATGTTGGCCGCGAAACTTTCGCCCGTGCCGCGCAGGTGCAGCGGGAAGACCAGCGGGATGTAGTTCCCCCAGAAGCTGAATTGCGCCACGGTGAACAGGCCGGCGACGAAGATTCCCACCTTGATCCAGATCAGCGTGTCGGCGTTGGCCAGGCTGCCGGAAATCCACCAGAACAGCAGCGGCACAAACAGCAGCGCGGGAATTTGAAAGACGCGGAAGAGCGTCCGCCGGCTGAGGATCCTGACCGCCAGGAGGGCCAGCAGGAAGCGCCCGACCAAGCCACCCGTTTCCTGCCAGATCGTGACCTTGGCGACGGCTTCGTCGGTGGCGTTGCTAGCAATCTGTTTCAGTCGGGCGGGCGTGGGCGCGGGTTTGTCCGTGGCGGTGGCCGCTTGCACCGCTTTCTCCTGGGCGGCCTTGGCGGTGGCGAGCATCGCGGCGTGGCCTTTGGAGCCACCGAGGATTTGCGGCAATTGTTGAATTGCGCCGAACGCGAGGCCATAGCTCGCGGCGAACAGGAGGGTGGTGATGATGGTCGCCCGCCGCAGTTCCGGGGCGAAGAGCGCCAGAAAGCTGGGCCGCCGGAGCTGGCCGGCCTCGCGCTTGCGTTGCCACACCGGCGACTCCGGCAAGAATGGCCGAATCAGGATGAGTGGCAGGGCCGGGATGACGCCCGAGATGAGGGTGTAACGCCAGGCTTCGTGGCCACCGTGAATGGCGGGCAGGCTCAGGGCAAAGGTGGCGGCCAGGACGTTTGCGCCGCCGACCATGAACCCCCCGAACGAGGAAAACGCCTGCGTGTAACCGAGCACCTTCTCGCGCTGTTGCCGGTCCGGGAATAGCTCTGCCAGCCACGCCACCGCGGCGACGAATTCCACACAGACGCCGACAAAAACCAGGCAGCGCAGAACTAACAACTGACCGAGCGAGGTGGCATAACCAGAGGCAAAAGCAGAGAAGGCATAGAGCAGGATGCTGAAGGTGAGCACCCGTCGCCGGCCCAACCGGTCGGTCAAGTAACCGCCCAGCAGGCCAAAGACGCCGCCGGCCAGCGCGGGGATGAAGAAGAGGGCGCGGGCCCATTGCACATAAGCCGGCGAGCCGGGCGCCAGCAGGGGCAAGCCATCCGCTCCCAGCCCGCCCAGCGCGACGAGCGCGGGCTTGATGATGAGCGGCAGCATGAGCAGCTCATAGATGTCGAACGCGAAGCCGAGGGCGGCGATGCCGCACACCAGCCATTGGGTGCGCGTGAGCCGGAGCGGAGGAGAGGAAGTCACTGGGAGTTGGGCGGGACGCTGCGGGCGACTTACTTGTCGAGCTTGAGTTCGACTTTGGCGGGCTGGTCGGTTTGCAGGCCCGTCTTGGCCTCGTCACCGAAAACGAACAGGTGGGAGTTGGAAGCGATGTAGAGCGCGCCATTGGCGACGACTGGGGTGGAATAGATAGGCGAGCCGAGATTCATCTCACTCAGGATCTTCTTCTCCTTGCCCGCCTCAAAGACGACCAGGTCGCCGTCTTCGTCCCCACAATACACTTTACCATCCGCAACGAGTGTGCTGCCCCACATGTGAGCCTTCATATCATGCGTCCAATAGAGCTTGCCCGTCTCCGCGTCGAGACAGTGGATGTAGCCGCTGAAGTCGCCGACGAATAGCAGGCCGGTGTCGGGGTCAATGGAGACTGTCGAAATACTCCGGTGGATGCCTTTGTAGTCCCAGAGCAAAGCACTGCTGGTGACATCGCCGGTCTTGGTGGCGTCAATGCAGAGCAGCCGGCCCACGCCTTCGCCGTGCTCCGGGTCCTGGCCGGTGGCGACATAGACACGGTCCTTGTAGAAGACGGGCGTGGAGTTGATCTCACTAGGGCCTTCGGCGGCGGGATACTTGATAGGTTTGCCATCCTTGCCGACCTTGTATTCCGGCGGGTTGCAATCAAACCACCAGTATTTCTTGAGCCAACTGGTGTCCCCGTCTTTCACGGGTTCGTTGTCGAAAGCGTAGAGGAAGCCGTCGCCGCCGCCGAAATAGACGTGCTGTTTGCCGTTCACCGTGCCGGTCGAGGGCGAACTCCACTGCCCGTGGTAAATGCGGGGGCCGATCTTGGCGTCATCCTCGCCGGCCAATTCGCCGGTGTGCTTGTTCAAAGCGACAAAGCTGGGGGCGTTGGGAGAAGGAATGTTCGAGTGGGTCCAGTCCTGGCCATTGGAAGTGCAGGCGTAAAGGAGATCGCCAACTAACAGCACAGAACAGTTCGAGGCGTTGTGGGGGAACACGCCGAGATCGTCCATCATGTTATAGACCCAGATGATGTCGGCGTCCTTGGGGCCGGGTTCGATCGGCGGGGCAGGCCGCTCAGTCGGTTTGCCACGCTCCAAGAGAACGTCTTTCACGGCGTACTTGGCTTCGTCTTTGAACGGGCCGTCGTTGCCATTGGCCAGGCCCTTAACATCGAGGCACATGACTTCGCAGCGGCTGGTGACGATATAGACGCGGTCGCCCTCGATGGTGGGCGAGGTGAGCAGGCCGAGGTTCTCCCAGTCGTTGACCTTGCCGGAAGCGAGCTTGGGCACGACGAGTTGCCAGAGTAACTCGCCGGACTGCTCGTCGAAGCACATGAGGATGGAGCGGTCGCCGGCGTGTCGGTTGTCGCGCGGCACTTCGTTGTTAGTGCCGACAAAGACGCGGCCGTTGGAGACGGTGGCGTTGCCGTAACTTTGCGAGCCGAGCTTGGCGACCCATTTGAGTTGCTTGAGGTTGGCGGGGTCCACCTCGGTGCCATCGCCCTTGAATTTGACGGTGGCGTTCTTCTCGGCGGAGAAATGGCCGGGCAGTCCCTTGGCAGGGGAATACATGTTGCGGCCAGGCGTGCCGCCCCATTGAGGCCAGTCGGCAGCGTGCGTGGCGAGACCGCTGCCAAGGCAGGCGCAGAGGGTCGTGAGGCAGGAGGTATATCGGATGGTCATAAAGTCAGAAGGGAAATCAGTGTTTGCTCAGATTAAAGTCTCGTCCGGGCCGCGGCCTTCGCGGAGATCTTGCTCGGCCGCTGGATTCCAAGGCGTGCCGACATGCTGCAACTCGGGCCAGCCAAACCAGCGCCGCAGACGCGCATGAGGTAATCAGCCGCGTCGCCCTCGTCGCGGAGGCCAGCCGGCGGGTCGCAGTCGGGATAGAGAGTGGCGTCAATATAGGCAATCACGGGGGTCGGGCTTTCTTGCTCTTCCTCTTAATCTTCCTCTTAATCTCGGCCCGTTCCCACCCGATAAGCCAATCCTTCTGCATGCAACCGCGTCTCCGAATTGCTGCGGATCAAGCCGACCAACATCGAAACCGCTTCCGCCAGTTCCGCCTTGCCCGCGTCCACGCCGGCCTCCGCCAGCACCCGTTTCGCCACAAGCACGTCGAGGGCCGCGGCACATTCCAAAGCCGAGCCGCGCGCGATGTCGAAGAAGCGGCAGCGGTCGGCGGCGGTGTAACGGCCATTGCCCTCGGCGAGATTCAGCGGGATGGAGGTGGAGGCGCGGTCGAGTTGGCCATGCACCGCCAGTTTTTGTGGGACCCGTTCGAGCAGGTCCGTAAGCCAGGTGATGAAGCTCAGGGAACGCTGATAGACGTTGAGCCTCTCGTGGTCAAAGCGGACGTGGGTGGGCATGGGGAGGGTGATTAAGATGAAGAGAAAGATTAAGAGTGGGAGAATACAGGTCACTCCGGCGTCACCACCACGTTATCAATGAACACTCGCATATCCTGCGGCGAGAAGCCGAACAGGCCGGGCGAGCCTTGCTGGTGCGCCGTCTTGTGCGGCACTTCGATGGTCCACTTAGCCGGCTCGGCCTCGCCGCGGGGCCAGGCTTTCGCCCGGACGACGGCCGAACCGTCCGGTTGGGAGTCCACGTGCGCTTTCAGAGTGTACCAAGTGTTGGGCGACCACTTGAAGTCCACCGCCTCGCGCAGGCGTTCGAGGTTTGAATTCACTTCGAGCTTCTGCTCGTTGCCCTTCAGCACGATGAGATAGCGCTGCGCGATGATGCCAACCTCCGACATCTTCCGACGGTTGCCGTCACTCATTACGTCGGCCTGAATGGTGTAATGCTTCATCTCCGTCGAGCCGAGGAAGACGGTGGCCCGTTGGAAAAACTTGTTGTCAACCGTCTTGGTCAGTGCCTTGGTGCCGTCCTTGTCCCGCACCTCGAACTTAAACCGCGCCCCAATCCACGGCAGCGGCGGATAGGCAAAGGTCGCGTTCTCCGCCACATTGGTCTCGGTGAGGGCGAAACTCTCGAAATCCTGTTTCAACGGCAGATTCGGCACCACGCGACCGCGGATGTAGCCCTTCAAGCCGTCCAGCGTCGCCTCAAACGCCCCGGCGCTCGGCACCGGTTCCGGCCCGGCGACTAACTCGCCGGCGTCATTGAAGGCGCCCTTCATGGTGGATTTCACCCGGGCCGTGGCGGG
>Ga0105047_10002561_pt1 | contig 32406 bp, 25 predicted proteins | sample MAT04_FD_78384 | JGI IMG/M metagenome (GOLD analysis project Ga0105047, IMG submission 78384) | Freshwater microbial communities from Lake Fryxell liftoff mats and glacier meltwater in Antarctica - MAT-04 (megahit assembly) | ecosystem: Environmental > Aquatic > Freshwater > Ice > Liftoff... | reverse complement strand
GGACTGGAGGTATTTGACCAGCCATTTCACAGCGAAGGCTGCGGAGATAGCGGCGGCTAGGATGCCGACGATGAGCGGGGCTGCGCCGTAGGTTTCCCACATGAGCTTTGATCCGCCGAACCAGACATCGAATTCGGAGCCGGCCCCTTCGATTTTCCAAAGGGCTTTTTTCGCGGTGGCGGCGGTGAGGGTAAGGACTCCGAGGAGGAAGGAGTATTCGACGGCGGATTTCACGGACAGTCCGACAATGAGACCGCCGCAGATGGTCATGAGGGAGCGGGAGGTGCCGGGCCACATGGCGACACATTGGAGGAAGCCGATGAAAAGGGCCGATTGCCAGGCGAGCTTGAGGATGTCGCGACCATTGCCGCGCGGAGGATTTTTCCGACGGTAGCTTACGGTCCAGAGAATGCCGAAGCCGCCAATGATCCAAGCCGCAATGACGGGCCAGAGGCCGAAGAGTTTTTCCTCTATGATATCGTTGAGCAGGAGGCCCAGGATGGCGGCGGGGAGGAAGCCGACGATGACGGCGATGGCGAGCTTGAGGCCTTCCGGATCCTGGCCGAAGACGCCTTTGATCATTTTCAGGACGTGTTTGTAATACAGGCCGAGGACGGCGAGGATGGCGCCGCCCTGGATGCAGATGGCGAAACAATCCGCGGCGAGCTTGTCCGCCTCCGTCACCGTGCCGATGTGCATCAGCCGCTGGGCAACGATGAGGTGGCCGGTGGAGGAAACGGGGAGGTATTCGGTGATGCCTTCGATGAGGCCTAGGAGGATGGCTTGCCAGATTTCCATAAATTTTCGGCGCGATGGTGGGTTTTCCGGCGGGGGGTGGCAAGGCTTGGAATAGGGAAAGAGGAACCACGGATTAACGCGGATGAACACGGATCGGATTCTTGTGTTTCCGGTTTCTGGTTTAAGTTTTCGGTTTCCGGTTTCCGGTTTCCGGTTTCTGGTTTCTGGCGAATTTCAGATTTCCAATCCCAAATGTCTTTTCCGCTTTTTCCGTTTCCTGATTGATTGCGGGGGCGGGGGTGCGAGGGTGTGCCGGGAGATTTATGAAGGAACGGTATTTGAAATTGGTGAGGAAGTCGTTCCGGTTGCTGCGGCACAAGAGATTGCGGGACCGGCCGTGGTGGCGGGCGCTAACCGGCCCGCTTTTTGACCGTCGGCTCTGGAAGCCTTGCCGGGACACGGTGGCCTCCGGGCTGGCGATCGGGTTGTTCTTCTCGATGATCCTCGTGCTTCCGTTGCAAATGATTTTCGCGGCGATCCTGGCGATGAGGTTCCGGGTGAACGTGCCTTTCGCGATGGCGGGGTGCTGGGTATCGAACGTCTTAACGAATGTGCCGCTTGGGCTGGGGCAGGTGTGGCTGGGGGACTGGATGCGGGAAACGCTAGGCTTCCCGATGCCTCATTTCCTGGCGAGGGTTCATTTCGATGTGCCGGAGGTGGGCGATGTGAACGCGGCGAGTTTCTTCCTAGGGATGTTCGTGTCCGCTCTGATCTTGGCGCTGCTAGCGTTCCCGCTGGTGCATCTGTTTTCAGCGGTGATGCCGCACCACCTCCCGGTACTGAGGACGGATAGGCTGAGAAAAGAGAGATCGACGGAGGCCTGAGTTTTTAGAGTGGACAGGGGAGGGGATGAGGGTGCTCCTTTCCGCATGATTCCGAACGTCCTGGCTGAAAGGTATTCCTCCGTTAAAATGAATGAGATCTGGTCCGCGGAGGGCCGGATCGTGTTGGAGCGGGAGTATTGGATCGCGGTGATGAAGGCGCAGAAGGATCTGGGCATGGATATCCCTGGGGAAGCGATCGCGGCGTACGAGGCGGTGAAAGACTCTGTCAACGTGGGCTCGATCATGGAGCGGGAGCGGGTGACCCGACACGATGTGAAGGCGCGAATTGAAGAATTTAACGGACTGGCGGGCTTCGAGGAAATTCACAAGGGCCTGACCTCGCGGGATCTTACGGAAAACGTCGAGCAACTCCAGGTTTTCCGAGGTCTCTTGGTGATCCGGGAAAAGGCTGTCGCATCACTCCGCAGGATGCGGGAGCGAGCGGAGCAGTGGGATGACGTGGTCCTCACTGCCCGCACCCACAACGTCGCCGCGCAGCCGACGACTCTTGGGAAACGCATCGCAATGTTCGGTGAGGAGCTGCTTTCCGGATACGGAATGCTTGAAAACGTCATCGCCAGCTACGCGGTGCGTGGTCTGAAAGGCGCGGTCGGGACCCAGATGGACCAGCTCTCGCTCTTTGAAGGAAATGCGGGAAAAGTGGCCGATCTGGAGAAACGGGTCGTCGCACACCTGGGCATCCCGGAGCAGTGGAGCAATGTCGGCCAGGTCTATCCGCGCTCACTCGATATGCGGGTCGTCTCCATCCTGACGGAACTTGCCAGCGGTCCTTCCTCATTCTGCAAAACCCTCCGCCTCATGGCAGGAAACGAGACTGCCAGCGAAGGCTTCGCACCCGGCCAGACCGGCTCCAGCGCGATGCCGCACAAGATGAACTCCCGCTCCTGCGAGCGCGTCAACGGCTTCCACGTCATCCTCAAAGGCTACCTCGCCATGGCCGCTGGCCTCGCCGGCGACCAGTGGAACGAAGGCGATGTCTCCTGCTCCGTCGTCCGCCGCGTGATGCTGCCCGACGCCTTTTTCGCACTCGATGGCATGTTCGAGACCTTCCTCACCATCCTCGACCAGATGGACGCCTACGAGGGAGTCATCGCAGCGGAAACCGCCCGCTACCTGCCTTTCCTCATGACCACCACCGTCATGATGGAGGCCGTGAAACGCGGGGTCGGCCGCGAGACCGCCCACAAAGTCATCAAGGAGCACGCCGTCGCCACCGTCGCGGATCTGCGCACCGGTGCTGTGGAAAAAAACAACCTCCTCGACCGCCTCGCCGAGGACGGCCGCCTCGGCCTCTCCCGCGATGAGCTTGGAGAGATCTTGAGAAAAGGCGACCGCGAAACCGGCGCCGCGAAGGCCCAGGTGCAATTCTTCTCCAAGTCCGTCAGGGAGCTTGAAGCGAAATGGCCGGATGCCGCGGCCTATTCCCCGGGCGGGATTCTTTAAGTTTTCTTTGTCCTACTTGTGGCTCAATCTTCCTCATCCCATGGTCCTACGGAATAAGTTTTGGATTGCCGGGAAACATACGCTGTCCGTAGTCTTGGAAAAATGCAGATGGATGCGGACACCGCTAAGGAACCGGAGAAATTTTACTGGGCGTTCATTTCCTATTCCCGGAAAGACGAACGGATAGCCATTCGGTTGCACAGGAAGATCGAATCCTATTCCATTCCTCGGGATCTCCGTGGAAAGCCGGGACGGGACGGACCGGTTCCGGCGAGAATTCGACCTGTGTTCCGGGACAAGGACGAGCTGCCTCTTTCATCGGATCTCGGGCACTCGATTGAGGATGCGCTGCGTGCCTCGCGATATCTGATCGTGGTTTGCTCGCCTCATTCGGCAAAATCAAAATGGGTGAACGAGGAGGTGCGGATGTTCAAGGCGATGGGTCGTGAGGATCGGATACTTGCAGTCATGGTGGATGGAATCCCGAAAGCCAGTCTCAAAGGTTTTGCGTCCGAGGCCGAATGCTTCTGTCCGGCGCTTTCCCACAAAGTAGACGCGGCGGGAAAGGTAACGGACGTTGTCTCCGAGCCCATCGCGGGAGATATCAGGAAAGGAGGAGAGACGTGGAGCACGGTGATGATGCGCTGTCTGGCCGGGATCACGGGTGCGGGTTACGATGCCTTCGCGCGAAGGGAAAAAAGAAGGCAGCGGCGGCGGAACCTTGCGGCGGGCGCTGTAGTTCTCACGGCGATTGGCGCGGCACTGTGGGTTTGGGACTACAATCGGCTGAAAGTTTCTTCCTACGCGAATCTGACGGAGCGTTGGGGTCTTCCCTTGGGCTTGAGAAAGCTCTCGGACGATGAGGCTTCAAAACGCAGCGACCACTACCTCATGGAGTGGCGACAGGGAAAACTCCGCCGCGTGGTGCATAGAAACGGTTGCGGCACGGCGGTGCCGGAGCAGGATGAGTTCAAATGGACGATGCTCTATCCCAATTACGACGAGCGCGGGGTGCTGACGATGGTCGAATACCGCAGCTCGGCCGGGCGGCTGATTTTGCAGCGCCAGTTCAGACCCATGGTTTCCGAAAACGGGACCGCAACCCAGGATGTGGCCTTCACTCGCGGGAAAGAGCACGGGCTGTTACCCCTCGCCGCTGAGGATTCCTCGGAAAGGCAGACCCGTCCTTTTTCACCGGTCGAAAGTAAGGTGAACTCCCAGATCACCACGCACCGGTTGACCTACGATGGTGCGGGTAGGACGATCGGGATCCGTTACCTGGATCCTTTCAATGGACCGGCCGCGGACTCGGACGGGATCTACGGGAAACGTATGGTCTCCGGAAGCGGGGCGCTGCCAGAGCAGGTGGACAATCTGGACGGCGAAGGGAACGCGATGGTCAACCGACACGGTGTATCATCCGTCATTCAAACCTCTAACACCTGGGGCGAGCTGGAGACGATCCGGAGAGTCGATGCCCTTGGGAAATCGGTCTTGCTGGCAGACGGATACGCCGAGCTGCGGCGGACTTTTGACAGAAACGGCAACATGGTGCGTCTGGATTTCTTCGATGCCGATGGTGACTCGGCACTCCATTCGGATGGGATCGCATCGGCGGAAATGGTCAGGGATAACCACGGCAATCTCACAGAGTGGCGAAACCTGGATACCGAGGGCAAGCCGATCCGCAACCGCGTGGGGGTGGCGGTCGACCAGTCAAAGTATCTCCCTTCGGGCCTGGAATCCGAGATCCGCTTTCTCGATGAAAATGGCCGACCGGTGATGCACACGGATGGGATCGCCGGGATGTTGACGGAATACGATGAAAAAGCGGAAGTGGTGAGGAGGGAGTATCGCGGCATCGCCGACGAGAGAATTCTCAATCAGGACGGGTATTGCTTCGTAGTTTTCGAGCGCGACGGAGATGGAAACGTCGCGTCCGAGTCGTTCTACGGGACCTTGGGGCAACCCGTGATGCACCGCGATGGTTTCTCACGGCTTGAGAAAACGTACGACAAACGTGGCAACATCACCGAATGGCGCAACTACGATGACGCGGGACAACCGGTTCTCAATGCCACCGGATTCTTCCTTTCCAAATCCGTTTTCGACCGCGTGGGAAACGAGACTGAAACAACCTTTTACGGCGTCTCCTCAGAGCTCGTCATGCATACGGACGGCATCTCAAGAATAGTCCGCCGCTTTGATCCGCAAGGAAGACTGGAAAGATACGAAGTGTTTGATACGGAAAACAACCAGTGCGATGACAAATTCGGCGTCTCCCGTGTCCTCTACGAGTATCGGACGGAAGCATGGCAACCAGCAAAAGTTTACCGTTACGACAAGGCAGGACTGGAAGTGAAGTAAGATCTCCCTTCACCGGTACCACACCACCGTCACCGCATGGGTCGCGCTGTGGAAAGTCTGGATCTGGACGATGGTGATCGCCGGGTTGGCGTTGATCCATGCCTCCGCCTTTTCGTGGGATTTCTGGATCAGGCCGTAATCGAAGCTGGCTGCGGAGAAATTGACTTTCTCCATGAAGACCTGCCGCTTCATTGCGTCCGGATTGGCAGCTACGATGGCATTCGGGAGCGGAGGCGGAGTGGCAGGTGCCGTAGCTTTCCCCGATTTGTCGTATAAGGTGCCGGGAGGGATGACTTTGTTAAACATGGCGGTGCCAGAATCCTTTCCAATCCGGGGGGAGCTGTCGATTCCCAAAAACGGCGGCGGAGTTCTCCCCCAGCTCAAAGGTTCCGCCACGCGACAGCCGCGGAGACCTCCGTGCCGTTTTCGTCCTTGAGAATCACGCGGCCATCCCCATCCGGTAGGATCAAATCCACTTTTCCGAAACTCTCCGGCACCGCTGCCACCGCATGGATGTGGCGCAAGGTCACGGGACTGTCTTTGGAAAAATTTCTCGAAGTGGGGATCGCAAGATTCCGCAGCAGATCCTTGCGGGAGATATCCACGCTGTCGCAGAAATGCGAGCACACCTCCTCGATCCCGAGCCTGCCGGTGTGACGGGAGTTCCACGGCGCTGCCGAGCGACCTCCGTTCGAGAGCCAGAACATCGTCGCCGGGAAATCGGCCGGGTTTTTCAGCGCGAACCACACATAGCCATCCATCACGCACGCGGACCACGCGAAGGGCTGCTCCGGAGTCGCTACCTCGGAAACCATCATCACCAGATCATCCGTGCCCGGCCGTGCCGGGTAGCGGGTGAGATCGGTAATCCCTCCACCCTCCAGCGGCACCTCCGCGAGATCGGAAAAGATCGCCCCGATCTTGAGCGCCTGCGCCGCCCCGTCCGCTGGATTTGAGAAATATTCCGGATAGACCGAGGCCCAGCGGAAAGGCGAAACGGAAACCCGCCCCGCGCCCCCCGGCATCCCCGAAAGATCCAACACCGGATGCGTCCCGTAAGACCAATCCCCCTCCAGCCCCGTGATCACATGCTCGAGATACACCGCCGTCTCACCCGCCCGCAGCGATAGCGTTTTCTCCACCCGCGCGGCGACATCGGAAGCCTCCATCGCCAGCGTCAGGGAGCCATCCGTCCCGGAAATTTTCTCCCACACCCCGTTCGCCGTCTCCCCGTGGGGCGGGCCGTTTTCCTGCGGGCCGAAGGGCAGGCAGAGGAAATCCCCGCGCAGGCTTTTGAGCAGCACCGGCAGCCCCGCATCGATCTCGCCCGGCTTCCACGGAGCCAGCGCATACGGCGAGACCACCCGGTCCCCCAGCCTGAAATGCACCGGCCCAAGGTGCCCCCCTTCGCGGGTGACATGCGCCGAGACGAGATCGGATGAAAGGGAAAACGAAGGCGCGCCGTGGATCGATACCATGCGGGATACTCTAAATTCCAAACTCCAAACTCCAAGGAAGATTTCCAAGAAGAGGGGGCTCTCAAGCCTACCCAAAATCCTCCGCTTGATTCCCGGCCATTCATTCTGTAAACTCTCCATATGAATTGGAAAGGATGCGCAGCCGTGGAATCCCGCGAAGACAAGCTCAGCGGTGAATTCGTATTTGCAGGTACCCGTATTCCCGTCGCCGCCCTGTTCGAGAACCTGAAAGCGGGCGCCACAGTCGATGAGTTCCTGGAGTGGTATCCGGCCTCGGATCGTAGCCAGGTCGATTCCGTCCTCTCATACGTATCCGGGGAAAAGTCTCGGGAGGCCGCGTGAAGATTCTTTTCGACCAGGGCACGCCTGTGCCATTGAAAGAGTTTTTCCGGGACACTCAAGTCGGGACGGCAGCGCCAGATGGTTCTCGGTGAATGCTCGCAGCTCCTCATTACTGATCTCCTTGCTAAGGAAGGGATTGCTGAAAAAACGATACAGTTTCATGTTTTCGATAGATTTGAATGCCGTTGCGAATCGTTCACCGACACGGTAATTCCATCACTCCATTCCAACTAACTATCTGATTAAGGAATTTTTCCCAGTCGAGGCGCAAATGAGAAATGCGTAGAATTTTCATCGGGCGGTGCTCCCGGTTTGCGGACCCCCGCAAGGCGATTGTCGGGTGACATTCCTGAAACGAGGAAACCAGCAAAAAGATCGCCGAATGAGGTTCCTGATACGCGGAGGCCAATGAAACGGATTTTATGCCCACTTATCCCGACCCGCCTCCTCCCTTTCAACCCGAATATCGGAATACCGAAGATTGCCACAAGATCAGGGTATCCGAAGATTCCCCTGTTCAGGATCATCACCGCAACTCCCGCACCCTCAACGCTTTCCGGACACGGAAAATTTGCCCCTTGATTTTGACGGGCGAATTTCTGACCCTCTGCGTGACAGAATACCCTGTTCTCTGAAGAAATTTTTCATGCGAACTTACAATGATGGCGCCGAGCTGAACCGGTATCTTTGGGCACAATTCTCTATTATTTGCACAGCTGACGAGCATCGCGTTTACAAGGCTCACCATGGGCGACTGAAGGCGGATAATGCACCCGAACAAGACAGAATGCTGCGAAAGATGTTTGGTGACTGGGATGATCCATGGATTGCCAGCCAACTTAGCGACGGATTCGATGTTTTCACAGCACTGGTTCTAGCTAGAATATGTCGAGATTGCCCCGAGCTTTTCTACGTCAACCGCTGCGAATTATGCGGGCGAATAGTCGCCACACCCAAGGCCTGTAACTGTGGCTGGTGTGGTCATGAGTGGTTTGCCCGCCGCGAAGAACAGAATCAGATCGCAGATGCAACCTTCCAACGCATAAAATCCGAAAAGAGAGAACAAGGCGCAGATGGCGACGCCTAGGAATCCATTTGATTAAATTCGGATCTTGACTCCGGCGCGCCATTGCTTTGACGTTGTGCAATGAAATATCCCGCAAAAGGCTGCCTTGGCATAGCGATTCTTTTTGTGCTCTACTCCGTAGGATGTGGCGTTCGATTCCCAACAAAGCAGATTGTCACAATGATTCCATTGGATAAGATGGAGGATCATACCTGCGAATCAGCCCTCGTTTTATGGAGTCAGAAGGCCATGCTAAGCCACCCTTCATCCTTAGATCCACCTACAGGTTTGCAGATCACCTTGAGAACATTGGACGAGGAGAGAATCACCGTGGAAAATGCAAAAGGGAAATATCGCTACAACGGTGGGTCATGGAAGCCACTTGTGTTAACGGGGTCAGAGTGGTATGGGCGGATTACTGCTCATAAAGATATTCACCACGTTTGGTTCATACCTCAGGAATCGGAACGTCTTGAGGCTATGAAGCACACGGTGTTCAGACCGCTTAAGACAGGAAACTATGAATTCTACTTCACATATCGCTGCAACGGTTCAGATTACCGCATGAACGTTCAAGCAACTTATGGAACTAAACGATATTTTGTCTTTCTGATGCCTTGGGACTACATTCCAAACCAATGGGGTGGATAGTCTGGCAAACAAGATGCACAACAAGACGTCACTCCTAACGCCTGACCCGCCTCCAGTTCCAGCCGCCATGACCGCTACAACCTCAACCCCGTGTTCCACCCTCGCCGCCGGTCATGCGTAGGAGCACTTGACGTTGCAAAAAAATCCATGGACAGTAATAAACACGATAACTACGGAGTCATTCAGTTCGTTCCATTCGCCGCGTTTGAGAATCCAGATATGGGACTGACTAGTGAGGAGAAGACCACACGCCCGATCAACAAATACCTAAAGAAAGATCGCAAGCCATCTAGCACATCGGATTGGCCACGAATTAACAACGCCATCAAGCGCGGTGAACTGTTTGTAATCGAGGCAGAAAGCCCGGAACATACCTTTCAACTCAGATTTGACCTAAGTAATATAAGTTCGAGCTCTTATCAGATACAGAGCAAGATCAGAGGTAGGAACGACATCGGTAGAATCGACAGCGTCTATCCATTAGAAGATATTAGGTCGGATAGTCGCTTGTCGATGCTATCTGAATTTCCTTTTCACATTGTTCTAGTGAGTATTTCGTCCCAGCGGCCTTACACCAAGTTAGCTTGGAGAATCGGATTGCGTGACTACAAAGTTTTTGATTCGATCAACTAAATAGAGAAGCAGAACAAGATGCTGCGTTGAAAGCCCCGCTTGGTTCCGAATAGCACTTCCGCTACACTCCTCCCATGGAACTTGAGGAAATCTGCATTGAGGCCCGGCACTTGTCCCGTCCGAAGCAGGGTGAGTTGATCGGTCGGCTTCTGGAAGAGTTCGGGAAGCCGGATTACGATGTGAGTGACGCGGAAGTCTCCCGGGGAGTGGAAGAGACTAGGAGCGGTGAGGTCTAGGACTGTTTTCGAGAAGTCCGGCTGTTGGTACGAGGCGGAAGAGAATCTGAATGTTTTCCTGCGTGCTCCGGTACTAGTGCGCCGCGATCCACATGCGGTGCGCGGCGGGACGCCGCATTCACAGCCTGCCCCGGGACGGGGCAGCTACGGCTACTTCGGAATTTCGTTGAGCGTGTAGAAGGCCTCGGGGTGCCAGAGCTTCGCGCCGGAGGCGGATTTCACGCCGGGGGCGAGGAGCTGGTGGACGTGGCCGCGCACCAGGCCTTCGATGCTGAGGCGGACGGATTTTTTGTCGTCGGAAACGGCGGCTGCCTTGATGACGGGGGTGGCCTGGTCAACCTCCGGGGAGCCGTATTTCGACTGGTAGATATAGGTCCAGGCGCTCATGGACCATGAGGCGGGGTCGGCGGCGGTCTTTTCATCGAGAGGCTCGGTGAAGGTGAGGGTGAAGCCGTCCGGCTCGGCGGACATGGTGAGGATCTCGAAGGGGGTTTTATCGGTCCAGCGGACGCGCTCGAAGGTGAATGGCTTGGTGCCTTTGGAGGCCCAGCCGCGGTTCGATCCGCCGACAAAGAGGACACCGGCTTCCTGGTCGAACTTGACGGGGATGATGCCTGCCTCGAAGCCTTCGAGGAAATGGAAAACGGCACCCTGGTAGAGGCCGTTGACTTTTTCAAGGCAGACGCGCTGGACCTGGGAGGCTGTCTGCTCGCCGACGTAGAGCTGGTCCTTCCATGGGCCGAATTTTCCACCGGACATATCGACGGCAATGCCGGAGGGGGAATTCCCGACGCGGGCATGGGGCAGGACGACGGCGGGCGGGATGAAGTCGGGGAATTTCAGGCGCTCGGTGAGGATGCGGGATTCGGATTTCGGTTCGGGCGGGGCGGGGAGGCCGGCGAGTTTGTGGAATTTGTTTCCGGAGGGGTTCCCTTGGAAGGAGCCGGGCTTGAGCCATTTCACGGAGGATGAGCCGTTCCACGGGCCCTGGTTGTCGGAATAGAAGACGTCGCCTTCGGCGTTGAGACCCATGCCGCCGGGTGAGCGGATGCCGGAGCAGGTCGGAATCATTTTTCCATCCGGGGTGATGCGCAGGGCCCAGCCGCGCCAATCGGAATCGCCATTGAAGGATCCGGTTAGGCAGAGGGTGATCCAGACGTCGCCATTCTTGTCCGGATCGGTGCCAAAGGCGTATTCGTGGTAGTCGCCGTTGATGCCCCAGCCGGAGCTGACGGTCTCGAACACGTCGGCGGTGCCATCGCCATCGCTGTCCTGGACGCGGGTGAACTCGGGGCGCTGGGTGAGGTAGAGGGAGCCGTCCTTGTGGAACATGCCGAGCGGCTCGTGGAGGCCGGAGGTGAATTTCTGCCAAGTGACCTTTGAGAGATCATCGCCGTAAGCTCCGGAACAGATCCAGAGATCCCCCCGCCGGGTGGCGACAGCGACTTTCTGCTCAGGCATCAGGGCGATGGAGGAAACCTCCATGATCTCGCCAGGAGGAAGCGGGATTTCCTCGCGCGTGTAGAAATCGGATTGCTGTTGGGAAAAGGCGGAGGCGGTGAGGAGAGTGAAGAGGAAGAGTGAGCGCATGGTGGGAGAAGTGGAAATTTTAGAAGGCTGCGGACTAAGGTCCGCGCTCCGTTATTTCACCTGGTAGGTGATGGAGACCGGCGTGCCGGGAGTGAGAGTGATTTTTTCCGAGCCGGTGATGGCGGCGTTGCCGAGCTGGATTTCGAGGTTTCCGGTGCCGCCGCTCATGGAGAGGGTGCGGACCAGGGTCTGGCCTGTGCCTGGTTTCCATGAATCATCGAGGAGCTGTGCGCCGATGGCGACTTTGAAGGAGGGATTGCCTTCCTTGTCGAGCGAGTAGCCTTTGAAGAGGGCTTCGGTGGGGAGGAAACGGGAGTTGGTCAGCTTGGTGATGTTTTCTCCGGCGGGGGCTTGGTTGCCTTGGCCACGGTCGGTCCAGTGGCGGCCGGCATCCATGAATTCGCCGGTCCAGAAAATTTCCGGGGCGAGGTTGTCCGCGGAGTAGGCGATGTTGGTGCCGTTCGGGAATCCGAAGCAGATGGCGCGTGGGGTGATGCCCTCGATGAAATTCCGGTACATCACGGTTTTCCCGTTCTTCGGCTCAAGCATGATGCTGGTTGCACCGGAGACTGGCTTTGCGGCTTTTTCATCGGTTAGCCATTGCCATTGCTTGGTATCCTTGTTTTTCCAAGCGAGACTGATGCCTATGTTGCTCTTCGCCTCGAAGTACTCCAGGCGGAAGGCGTTCTTGCCAGCGGCGAGTTTGATTTTTCCCTTTTTGGCACGGTCTCCGGTCATCGGGCCAAGACCCGCGACCTCCGCGACGGTCTGGCCGTTGAGAATCAGGCGCGCACCATCGTCGGCATCCAGGGTGAACTCGTATTCGCCTTCGGTGAGTGCCATGAAATCGCCTTCCCAGACGATGCCGTAATCGTCATCGAAGGAGGAGACTTTGAGATCGATTATGCCTTCGTGCTCTTCCTCGACGTTCTCCGCCTGGATTTTCGAGAAATCCGGGATCTGCACCCACTGGCCCTTGTAGACACGGGAGGTAAGATTTTTCAGCGCGGTTTCCTTGGCCGGGAGCGGGTAGAGCTTGAGGATCTCGGGAGCAGTCCATGGCTTGTCTCGGGTGGCCAGATCGGCACGGAGGGTCTTGACCAGCTCCGGCTCGATTTTCCCTTCCTTGTTTCCCCATGAGCTGCGGACATACGTAAGGATGGCGGCGATGACCTCATCGGAAAGCGCGTCGCCCTGAGGCGGCATTTCGAGGTTGTAGCCCTTGCCATTCACTTCCACGGGACCGTGCAGTCCTTTGAGGATGATGCTTACCGTGCGCTTGCCATCGCCTACGAGCCACGGGCTGTCGGCGAGGGGTGGAAAGGTGCCACCGGTCGCTCCTTTTCCGTCCGGAGCGTGGCAGGCGGCGCAGTGAAGGGTGTAGAGCTGACCTCCATCCTGAGCCAGGAGGGGGACTGCGAGCGATGCGAAGGCGAGAAAAACGGGGAGTCGGTCTGAAACCATGTGGCTGATTGAACGGGTTGGAATGGGTGTTTATTTCATGGTTCATACACCTTTGGGAGGAAATATTTCCCGTGAGATGTCGCGTAATCGCGCGACCTTGCTTGGAAACTGCTTTACACTTTGCGCTTGCCGCACGAAATCTGCCCCGCCTCCATGAAAATTTTCGTCAGTCAAATTCTCTCCGCGCTACTCGCCACAGCCATCGCACTGGTTTTCAGCTCCTGCGCGACGACACCTTCCGCCCCTAGAAAAGCGGACCGCATCATGTACCAATGGAATGACGACGGTGGGTCTGGCGAGATCAGCGTCTCCATCAGTCTGAGCGAACAGATCGCGACTTTTTACCGGGGCGGGCGTGAGATCGGCTGGTGCTACGTGGCGACTGGAAAGGAAGGGCGCGGGACAAAACCAGGGTCTTACAATATCACGGAGAAGATCGTGGACAAGCACTCCAACAGATACGGCTGGATTGAAAACGAATTCGGCGAAGTCACGGATGACGACGCCTCCCCGGGCGATCCGGTCGGCCCCGGCGAGCGCTACATGCCCGCGCCGATGCCTTACTGGATGCGCCTGACGAGCTACGGCATCGGGATGCATGTGGGAAACATCCCCCAGCCAGGCGCGCCTGCCTCCCACGGATGCATCCGTATGCCTGAGGAGTTCGTCCCAACCCTTTTCAACTCGGTGAGGGTGGGGACTGCGGTGAGGATCACTTACTGATTTCCTTTTTCCCTGCCCCTCTTCTGACGAGCACGTAAAAGAATGGAGCGAAGAGAATTCCGAAAAACGTCACGGCGATCATGCCGAAGAACACGACCGTGCCAAGCGCCTGGCGCATTTCCGCACCCGGTCCGGTGGCGATGACGAGAGGAACCACGCCGAGGATGAAGGCGAGCGAGGTCATGATGATGGGCCGGAGGCGGAGGCGGGCGGCTTCGGCGGCGGCTTCGAAGCGGTCCATGCCTTCCTCCTCAAGCTGCTTCGCGAACTCCACGATGAGGATGGCGTTTTTCGACGCGAGGGCCACAAGCACCACCAGCCCGATCTGGGTGAGGATATTGTTGTCCATGCCGCGGAGGAAAATTCCCCAAATCGCTCCGGCGAGGCAGAGCGGGACGGTGAGCACCACGGCGAGTGGCAGGCCCCAGCTCTCGTACTGTGCGGCGAGCAGGAGGAAGACGAAGAGGATGGCGATGAGGAAAATGGCAACCGCTGAGCCGGAGGTGTTCGCCTCCTGGTAGGCGAGATCGATCCACTCGAAGCTGATTCCCGGCGGCAGCACTTTCCCGGCGAGCTCCTCCATTTTCGCAATGGACTGGCCGGTGGAAAATCCCGGAGCGGCGGCTCCGATCAGCTCAGCGGAGGGGTAGAGGTTGTGGCGGACGACACGGTCCGGACCGGTGGATTGGCGTATCTCCATCACGGAGCCAAGCGGGACCATTTCACCGGTGGCGTTGCGGGTTTTCAGTTTCGCGATGTCCTCCACGTTGTCGCGGAACTTTGAATCCGCCATGGCGGTGACGCGGTAGGTGCGACCGTAAAGATTCAGCTCGTTGACGAAGGAGGAGCCGAGATAGACCTCAAGCGTCTGGAAAAGGTTTTCCAAAGGCACGCCCAGCATCAGGGCTTTTTCCCGATTGATGTCCGCGTAAAATTGCGGGCCTGACGAGGTGAAGGGAGTGAAGGCCTGGGAGACTTCCTTTTCCGCACCGGCCGCGAAGGCGAGTCCCCATGTGGCCTGCTCCAGCGCCTCGTAGCCGAGTCCCGCGCGATCCTGGACTTCCATTTTGAAACCGCCGCCGTTGCCGAGTCCGCGAACGGTCGGGGGCGGGATCACGATTCCGAAGGCATCGACTTTGCTCACTGCCTCGGTGAGCTTCGCATACATTTCCGCGCCCGATGGTCTGTCCTCGAAGGGTTTGAAGACCGGGAAAATCACGATGGCGTTGGTCGCGTTTGAAAAGGTCGCGCCGTTGAATCCGGCGAATGCGACCGTGTTCTCAACCCCGTCCACCGCGCTCACGAGCTTGATGAGCTCCTGAAGTGTATCATCGGTTTTGTCGAGTGATGTGCCGGTCGGGAGCTGTGCGGCGACGATGGCGTAGCCCTGATCTTGCGGAGGAATGAACCCGCCGGGGACAGCTTTGAAACCAAAGCCCGCGATGGCGAGGAGGCCGAGGTAGAGCAGGATCATCACGAAGCCGAGGCGCAGCGAGCGCTTGATGAAGCCCGTGTAGATCCTGTTCGTGCGGTCGAAGGCACGGTTGAAAATTTTGAAAAACCATCCGAAGAGGAAATCGAGAACGCGCGAGAGGAAGTCCTGTTTGCCATGCTTCGGGCGGAGCAGAAGCACGCCGAGAGCGGGGCTGAGGGTGAGGGAAACGAGGGCGGAAATCATCGTCGAGGCGGCGATGGTGAGTGCGAACTGCTTGTAGAACTGGCCGGAGATGCCGGAAAGAAAAGCAGTTGGCACGAACACCGCGAGCAGCACCAACGAGGTCGCGAAGATCGCACCGCTGACCTCCGCCATGGAGCGCCGGGCGGCTTCCCGCGGTGGATGGCCGTCCTCAAGATTCCGCTCGATGTTTTCCACCACCACGATGGCATCGTCCACCACGATTCCGATGGCTAGGACAAGTCCGAAGAGGGTGAGGTTGTTGATGGAGAAGCCGAAGACCTGCATCACCGCGAAGGTGCCGATGAGGGAGACCGGAATTGCGAGCACCGGAATCAGCGCGGCACGCCATGACTGGAGGAAAATGATCAACACAAGCATCACGAGAAGGATGGCCTCGAAGAGCGTGTGGAGCACCGCCTCGACGGATTTGTCGATGAACTGGGTGGGGTCATAGACGATGTCGTAATCGAGGCCTTTCGGGAAATCCGCTTTCATTTCCTCCATCGCCGCGCGGATGTCCGCTGAGGTCTGGAGGGCGTTTGAACCGGGCCGCTGGAAGACCGGCAAGGCCAGCGTCTTGGTATCGCCGAGGTAGGCGTTGACGTTGTAATCGAGCGAGCCGAGTTCCACGCGGGCCACGTCTTTCAGTCGGACGATGCGGCCGTCATCGCCGGTTTTCACGACCACTTTCTCGAACTCGCTCTTCTCGGAAAGTCGGCCTTGGGCGGTGACGTTGATCTGGAAAGGGACGCTGGTATCAAGCGGTTGCTGGCCGATGGTTCCTGCGGCGATCTGGATGTTTTGGGAACGCAAGGCCGCGATGACTTCTCCGGCGGAGAGTTTGTAGAAATCCATGCGCTCCGGATCCATCCACACACGCATGGAATATTCCCGGCCACCGAAGAGACGCACTTCGCCAATGCCATCGATACGGCGAAGCCTTTCACGGACCTGGAGCAGGGCGTAGTTCGAGACGTAGCCGAGATCGAAAGTTCCGTCTTTGGAAAACATCTGGACCACCAGCAGGAGGTCGGGCGAGGCTTTCTGGACGGTGACGCCGATGCGACGCACGGACTCCGGGAGACGGGGCTCCGCGAGGGCTACACGGTTCTGGACAAGCACCTGCGCCTTGTCGAGATCGGTGCCGAGTTTGAAAGTGACGGTGAGCGAGTAGGCACCATCGGCGGTGCTCTGCGAGTTCATGTAAAGCATGTCCTCCACCCCGTTGACCTCCTGCTCGATGGGCGCGGCGAGAGTTTTCGCGATGGTGTCCGGGGTAGCGCCGGGATAGGCGGTGGTGACGACCACGGTGGGCGGCGCAACCTCAGGGAATTGCGCGATGGGCAGGGTGAAATACGCGAGCGCCCCGATGATGACGATCAGCAGGGAGACGACCGTTGCGAAGCGCGGGCGGTCGATGAAGAAGAAGGAGAAATTTTTCATGGGAAACGGGGCGTATCGGGAAAATGGGGACGGAGCGTAGGTTTCAACCAACCAAGGGCAGGGGGCTTCAGCCCTAAGGGAGGGGACTGAAGTCCGCTCCCCTTGGTTGGATGAATCCTACTCTCCGATCATCAGAACCGTAGTTGGTGCCAGTGGGAACTGCGGGCGCAGGAGCTGGATTCCGGAAATCGCGATGAGTTCGTCCTTTTCCACACCGCCGGTGATGATGCGGAGGTCTCCTTCAAGCGTGCCGGTCTCCACGTAGCGTTTTTCCACCGTATTGTCCTCTTTCAGCACCCAGGCGAAACGCTTGTCCTGATCGAAGCCGAGGGCGGCGTCGTTCACGAGGAGGCGCTCGGCGGGTTCGCCGATGGGCACCCGGACGCGGGCGAAGAGACCGGGGGTGAGGAACTCGTTCTCGTTCTCCACCTTGGCGCGGATCCGGAGGGTGGCCGTCTGCCTATCGAGCTGGTTCTCCGTGTAGTCAACGACGCCGTGGAACTCGAACTCGTCCTTGTCCGAAACCGCGATATCGACCTTGAGCTGCTCGCCCTCGCGGCCACCTGATTTCCCCTCGAAGAACATGCGGGTGAATTCGAGCACGCGGCGCTCATCAACCTCGAAGTTGCAGTAGATGGGATCGTGCGGGACGATGGTGGTGAGACGGGTCGCACCCGCCATCCCGCCGGTGACGAAGTTCCCGACGGTGACGTTGAAGCGGCCTGCGATTCCTGTAATGGGCGCATGGACATCGGCGAACTCGCGGTCGAGCCGGGCGGTGCGGAGCCCGGCCTCGGCGGCGAGAAGATCGGCCTCTGCCTGGGCTAGCTCGCTCTCCTTGATATCGAATTCCTCTTTGGAAACGGCGTTCTGACTGACCAGTTTTTCCGAGCGGCTGAGGCTGCTCTTGGCGAGATCAAGGCGGGCGACCGTCTGCTTCTGTATGGCCTCGGCACGGGAGAGCGCGGCATCGAAGAGACGTGGATCGATACTGAACATGAGATCGCCCTTCTCGATTTTCTGACCCTCGGTGAAATGCACGGACTCCAGGTAACCGCTGACACGCGCCTGGAGATCGACCTCCTCGATGGGGGTGAAACGTCCGGTGTAGGTCTCGGTGAGTGCGACGGTTCTCGTGATCGGATGGGCGACCTGGACCGGCATCGCTGGCGGTGGACCACCGGCGGTCTGTTTGTCGCCGGGCTTGCACTGGCACAGAAGGAGGAGGGGGAGAGTGAGGAGGTATTTCATAAAAACTCAAATTTCAAATTTCAAACTTCAACGAAGATTGTGACTGCGCCGCTTCACTTGGAGAATCCGCCACCGAGGGCTTGCATGAGCTGGACAGTTGCGGCGAAGGCGCGGCCTCTGGCCTAGACCTCGAAACGGCGGGCGTTGAGGAGTTCGCGCTGGCTGTCGATGACATCCAGCGAGCTGGACACCCCTTCCTTGTAGCGGGCGTTCGAGAGGTCGAAGGATTTCTGCGCGGCGCTGATACTGTCCGCCTGCGCGGCCACTTCGTTGCTCGCGCCCCGGCGGGCGGCCAAGGCGTTTTCCACGTCTGCGAAGGCTGTGAGGACGGTCTGCTGATAGGTCGCGAGAGCTTCTTCATGCCTCGCTTTCGCAAAGTCGTAATCGGCTTTCCTGCGCAGCCCTTGGAAAAGCGGCAAATCGACCTGAGGCCCGATGCCGAAGGTGCGACTCGACCATTTCAGGAAATCCGTGCGGTCCACCGCCGAGAATCCACCGCTGCCAATGAGGGAGATTTTCGGGTAGAAATCCGCTTCCGCGACGCCGATCCGGGCGGAGCTGGCTGCGAGATTACGTTCCGCGACGAACACATCCGGGCGGCGACCAAGGAGTTGTGCCGGAGAGCCTGCGGATATGCTTGGAGCGGAACCATTGATGGCGGCGGGCGGGATCGAAAAGTTCGCCGCGTTTCTGCCAGCGAGGACGGCGATGGCGTTTTCCAAAGCGGCGCGCGGAGCCTGGAGGCCCACGAGCTGGGCGCGTGTGGTGGCCATTTCGGACTCGGCGCGGGCCACATCCAGCTCGCTGGTCTTGCCTCCCTTGAAGCGGTCGTTCGCCAGATCGAGGGTTTCCTGGCGGGTTGCGAGCGCTTGCTTCAATACCTCCGCCTCACCATCGAGGAAACGCATGGCGAAATAGCTGCGTGCGAGCTGGGCTTGGAGGGAAAGTTTCACCTGATCGACCGAGATCTCCGCAGCTTGCGCATCCGCTTTTCCGGCCTCCACGATACGGCGCACACGGCCCCAGAGATCCAGCTCATAGCCAAGCGACATGCTGACGCGGTAGTTGCTGTAATAGTTCGATGCACCCCCGCCCCCGCCACCCCCGCCGGCGAAGCGCTCGGATTCACTCGAACGGTTGCGATCAATCGAAGCACTGCTGAGGATCTGCGGGAAAAGCTGCGAGCGGTCCACCCCAAGGGAGGCGTAGGCTTGGTTGCGGCGGGCTTCGGCGGCGCGGAGATCGAAGTTGCCGCCCTGCAGATCGGACATCAGGGAGTTGAGCTTTCCGTCGCCAAATGTTTTCCACCAGCTACGGCTCATACGGGACGAAAACTGGGATGATCCGTTCTTGTAGGCGCCAGCGCTCTCGCTGTCAGGAACGCTGTGGTTCGGACCGACGATTTTGCAGGAGCTGAAAAGGATCGCGATTACGGCGGGAGGAAGGAGATACGCTTTCAAAACTGGATGGGAATATGGTTATGCGGAGACCTTCCTGCTGGTCCGGGTGGTCTGGTAGGATTCGATGCGGAGGGAAAGAAATGCCAAGGCGCGGAACATCGGCTCGGTGGATTTCGAAATGGTCGAGCGCTGGATGGATCCCGCCCAGAGATCGCGGAAAAGCTCCGCTTCATGGCGTGAGTTCACTTTTTTGGAAATATGGCCCAGCACCTTCGCCTCATCGAACACCCCCGCCAGCATGTCCAGCCACTTGTCCAGACCGGCGGAGAGGACCTCGCGCATCGGTTCGCTGAGATCCGTCACTTCGGATGCGAGTTTGAGAACCAGGCATGGGCACTTCTGCCCGCACTCCTCGAATTTCTGGATGGACGTTTCCAGGAAACTAAGCATGCGGGGCATCGGATACTTCCCGCACTCATCGGAAACAAGCGCGTGGCTGCTTTCCCCGGTGGCTGCCGCGATGTAATGCTTCAGCAGCTCCACCCCGAAGTGTTCTTTCGATTCGAACCAGTGATAGAACGATCCCTTTGGCACACCAACCGCTTTGAGAATCTCATTCAGACCGACCGAGTGAAAACTGCGTTTCCACATGATCTCTTCCGCGGCATCGAGGATGCGCTCTTTGGTGTGGGGCGTGCTCACGCGGACTGATTAGACCAGTCGTCTAGTTGGGGCAAGGGGAAATTTTAGGAAGCCAAAAGCGTTCGTCCAGGCTCTCCAACTTCGCCGATTCCACGCTCGCCCCTCACGGGCAGGGGAATGTCCAAATGGGCGGTGAGCAATCCCTGATCCGGACCAGTGGCTCTCCGTACTTCGCTGCTTGTGGCACCGGCTCGGATCAGCTACGTCTGAACGGATGAGAACACTTCACAAGAAATTTTTCCTGAAATGCCTGGCTGGACTGGTCGTCCTCTGCCCGCTGTCCACTCAGGGGAATCCGCTCAAAATATTCATCCTCGCCGGCCAATCATGATGGAGCATGTGGAAAAAGTCCTTGCCGATATCCCTGCGGTTTACCCGGATTACAATCCAGCAAGCGGCCACCAGGTTGCCGGTTTCGTCTGGTTCCAAGGCTGGAACGACATGGTCGATGGCGGAGTCTATCCGGACCGGGAAAAGCCCGGTGGCTACGACGCTTATAGTAATTTGCTCGCGAACCTAATCCGCGATGTGAGGAAAGATCTTTCCGCTCCGGAAATGCCATTTGTCATCGGGGTCATGGGAGTCGGCGGCCCCACGGCGGACTACCTCCCGGATCAGAAGCGCTACAGCGCCGTCCACCAAGGTTTCCGCGACGCCATGGCCGCCCCCGCCGCATTGCCGGAGTTCAAGGGGAACATCGTCAACGTCCTCACCGAGCAATCCTGGGACCCGCAGCTCACCCTCCTCCGCGCCAAGCAGGAGAAGATTTCACAGAAAGAGCGCGAGCTCAAAAATGAAGGGAAACTCAGCCCGGCCGAACAGAAAGCCGCCGTCGAAGGCTTCCGTGCCGAGACCCTCACTCCCGAGGAAACCGAGATCCTCGCCAAAGGTGTCTCCAATGCGGAATACCACTACCTCGGCTCCGCGAAAATCATGGCCCGGATGGGAAAAGCCTTTGCGGAGGCGATGCCTATTCTTCCTTGAAATATCGCCATCGGCGCGAGGAGGGGCTGCATTCTGCTGCCCGGTGCGTTGGGAAATGGCTGGGGTTGCCGGGCAGCAGAATGCAGCCCCTCCTTGCGCTATTTTAGCGAGGAGAGATATTCCACCACATCCCTGAGTTGCCGGGGGGTGAGGATGTCACCCATGGGGGGCATGACGGAGAGAGGCTCGCTGCGGGTTTCGATGTCGGCGTTGGTGACGGTGGTCTCGGATTTGTCCGGGAGGATGAGCGTAAGGGTTTTGGCGTTTTCCTCTTTGAGCGCGCCGGAGAGGGTGGTGCCGGTTTTGGTTTTCACGCTTATCATGCCGAAGCCGGGGGTGATCTTCGCCTGCGGGGAGACGAGCGACTCGAGGATGTATTCGCGGCCTTTTTTCCCGACTTCCGTGAGGGCGGGGCCGACATCGCTGCCTTCCTTGCCGACGCGGTGGCAGGCTACGCATGCGGCGGCGAGGTTCTCGTTGAAAACGGCTTGGCCGATCTCCGCGTCGCCGCCGATGAGGGATTCCTGGTGGGCGGTGGTTTTGAATTTGGTGGTGGGGGAGGCTTCGCTGATCTCGATCATGAGGGCGGGGTGGTCTTCGGGCTTCTCGACGAAGAGTTTGAGGGCATCGGGCTTGAGTTTTCCGAGAAGGAGGACGGCTTGCTGTTGCTCGGGGATGTCCTTGGACTTCGCGAGGGCGGCTTCCGCGTAGGCGGTGACGGCGGCGGGATCTTTCTCCGCGAGGAGGGCGGCGGCGCGGGTGCGGAGTGGCGCGGATTCGTCCTTGAGGAGATCGGGAAGGATTTTCGCGTAGGCGGCGGGATCGGCGGCTTCGAGGGAATCCAGCGCCTGGAGGCGGGCGGCAGGGTCGGCTTTGGGATCGAGTAGGTCTTTCTCCATCTCCTTGGGATCGGAGGTGATGCCGAGGTTTTTGGAAACGGCGGAGGCGGCTTTGGATATGGCTTTGTCCGGGTGATGCTGGAGGGCGGCGGCGTAGGGTTGGTAGGCGGTCTTTGCGAGAGCGGCGTCGGCGGGTTTCAGGGGATCGTAGCGGCCATCGACGGGGTTGAGCTCGGAGGCTTCGGTCCAGGAGGCGAGTGCTTCGAGGGCGGCGATGCGGAGGGAGGTATCGACGGTGTCGTTGGCGGCATACTCCGCGAGGCGGGTGGCTGAGGCTGCGTCGGCGAGGTAGCGGTTGGCGGCGATGGAGCGGCGGGCGGCGGGGACGGTTGCCTTCAAGTTGACGCGAATCAGATCAGCAAGGGCAGGATAGGCGGATCTGATACTAGGATCATCGTAGATAGCGTGTGCGGCCTCTGAGACAACCTGCGGATCGGCATCAGGGAGGAACTCCGCGGCGTAAGGTGATTCCAAGCGGCGGAGGGCTACGACTGCGGCGAGTCGAACGGCAGGGCTATCACTCTTCAGGACAAGGTCCACTTTGTTCTCGGGCGCATCGATAGCGTATGGCCGGGAGGCGTCTTGGCGAAGGTAACTGGTAAGGGCCATGACGCCGGCGTGGCGGAGGTAAGCGTCCTTGTCGCCATTTTCAGAAAGCATCTCAACGACATGATCTCCGCAATGGAGATCGAGCTTCCAGACAGCCATTGCCGCGAAGTAGCGGATCCGGGAACTTTCATCGGAGAGCATTTTCCTCACGGAATTTTCGACGAGCTTTTCGAGCTCTGGGACGTAGCGCAGGGAATCCGCGGCATACCTTAGAGACTGGGCGCGGAGCTCGGCGTTTTTGCTTTCGGAAAGTTTCGTGAAGAGGGCGAGATCGAAGGTTTTCATCTGGGTGAGACCCCAGAGGGAGTGGATGACGGCCATTTCATCGGAGTCATCGGCGGCGGCGGTGGCGAGGAGTTCGGTTTTCGCTTCGCGTTTCACGAGTTCCCACTGGGCATCGAGGCGGATGCGCTGGTCGGGGTGGGAGAGTTGTTTCACTAGATCCGTAGTAGGTGTTTTTCCAGGGCCGTCCTTGAGATATTTCGCGACCTCCTTGCGGATGGCGGTCTGGGCGGCGGAGGGATCGTCGAGTTTCCAGATGGCTCCTTTTTCATTGAGCGGGTAGCCGCCGGCCCAGTCGGCGGAGTAGAGGGCGCCATCGGGACCGAAGTTGATACCGACATTCATGGGGCCGGAGTAAACGACGTGCTCGTCGGTCATTTCGAAGGTGGCTCCCTTGGGTTTCACCTTGAAGGAGCGGAGGTCGCCTTTGGGGAACTCGGTCACGAAGAAGGCGTTGTGGTATTTCTCGTTGAGGGCGGTGCCGGGGTTGAAGGCGAAGCCGGCGGGGCCGTCCGAGTAGTTCGCATTGGTGGGGGTGATGTAGGCGGGCTGGTATTTCCCGGAAGGCTCCCAGATGCTTTCAGCCATCCATGGGTTGTAATCGGAGCCGCGATATTGGTAGTAGTTTCTCCAGCCGGTGTCGGAGGCTTCGGTGATGTGGAGGAAGCGCTCGCGCTCGCCTTTCTGGTCGGAATCGTTATCGACGGAAAAGAGGTTTCCGTACTGGTCGAATGCGATTTCCTGGGGGTTGCGCAGGCCGCGGGCGAAGATCTCGAAGCCGGTGCCATCGGGGTTGCAGCGGAGGACGGCTCCCTCGTGGGGCGCGTGGAATTTTTTCCCGTCCTCGCGGGTGACGTTGGTGCCTTTGTCGCCGATGGACCAGTAGATGCGGCCGTCCGGGCCGAGGGTGAGGCCGTGCATGTCGTGGCCGGCGTAGGCGATGTGGACGCCGAAGCCGTGGGCGAGGGACTTGCGGGCGTCGGCTTTGCCATCGCCATCGGTATCGCGGAGTTTCCACATGTCCGGGGCGATGGTGGCATAGACATCGCCGCGCCATGCGAGCGTGCCTGCGGCGATGCCGGTGACCTCGGTGTTGAAGTCTTCCGCGAAGACGTTGGAGGTGTCGTATTTCCCATCCCCGTCCTTGTCGGTGATGCGGATGATCTTTTCCGAAATGGAGGTGAGGTCCCTGACATCGATTTCCCCGTCCTTGTTCCGGTCCTGGATTGAGGTGCCGGGGAATTTGTTTTTCCCGTCGAGCTGCTCGCGGAAAAATTTCTGTTTGTCCTCGATAGAGGTGTGGGAGACATCGCGGGGAACCCAGCCGAATTTCTCGAACTCGCGGATGTCAAGATCGGCGACTTTGCGGCGCTGGGTTTCCGTGACGTAGATGGTGCCATCGGTATCGACGGAGACGGAGACGGGGTTTTTCAAAAGAGGTTGCTCGACGACGAGCGAGCGCTCGAGGCCATTGGCGGCGGGGAAGGTTTCGGAAAATGCTGAAACACTGAAAAGCTGGAAAGCGGAAACTGTTAGAAGCGGGAATGCTGGAATGAAGAGAACTCGCATGGAACTTATTTTGCAGACAAGTGAAGCCCGGCGGAGCCTCCGGGCAAAGGCAATTTCCTTCCGGTAAAAGAATATCTTTTTGTGGAAACGCGGTGGAGATGCTTTCATGGGCAGTGGAGACCATCGATTCCAGAGTTCCGAAATAGGTTATAAAGTCATCGACAGGACGGCAGACTTATCTAACACGAATCCCGGTTTAATCAGACGCCGAAAATTCAACTTCCATGGGACCAAACGACACGCCCGAGGGCGATTTCAACGAGCGCTCCCTGACTGTCGTATGGCGGTTCGGGCATGACTTGCGCAATGCGCTCAATGGAGATGGAGGCCTGTCATCTGGATCTGCTCGTCCCGGATGGAGAAGCGAAGGATTCCCTGCTGCGTTTGCGCAAACAGATGGCTCTGACGGAGAAAAAGCCGCGGGCCCTTACCATCCGCTTTGTCGCACCCGAGCGCGTGCCAGTGCCAGTCATAGATCTGTTCACGAAGTGGAACTCGCGCGCGCTCAGTGCCTTTCCCGGAAGCGCGGTGACTTGGAACTGCGCTGCGAGGAACGAGGTAATCCCGGCCGTCCAGCGAGTGCCGGCCCTGCCGGGGTTCGGAACCGTCATCAGCGGGAACGGCGGAAGATACATGGAAAGGGCCTGCGATGTAAGCGGAGAGGCCGTATGCGAGTGCGCGTTCCCCCTGCACGGGTGAATTTGTTTTTCCCCCGCCCCCTTCTGTGTTTTCCTCTCCGCATGATTTCCGAACTTTCCGGAGCGCCAGGCTCCGATGCCGATGACCTGATGGTGCCTGACCTTTCCGAGGGTATCCTGCGCGAGCTTTTTTCCGCAGCGACGAGCGTCCTGAAGCTTGAGCCGTGGAAACAACTGCATGACACGGATTGGTTCGGAATCCGGGATCCGGACAGCGGGGAGACGCATGTCGTCGCGGTGATGGGAGCGATCCGGCAGTTTTTCGCGGTGAATGTCTATCTGCCGGAGGAAGGCATCCGTTTCTGGAACGAGTTCATCCGCACCGGTGTGCCAGACAACAATCTCGGAATGCGCAGGATGCGCATGGTTTCCTGCGAGTTCGTCTCCTGGAACGAGGAGGACATGGACGAGACCGATATGGATCGCGAGGAGTGCTACGGCGATGATGATCTGGATGTGGATGATCTTAATTCCTTTCTCTTCCGCTCCACTCTGCCCGGCTGCGTGAACTGGCACCCGGACGGGTCGGAGGCCGCGAAGATCCTCGACGCCCTGCGACTCCTTCCCGTTTTCCTGATTCAAACTGCCTTCCTTTCGATGAAATGCGGAGAAGCGGATTTCAGTCATATCCTTCCGAAAATCCCCGTTTTCGAGCTGATGGAAAACGGCGATCGATCCAACCCTGCGGACTGGGAAATCAACATCGAGGGCTTCCCCCAGGCCGCGCCGGAGCCTGATTTCCTCCCGGACGAGCTATTCACCGCCCGCGTCGCCGGCTTCGAAGTGAAAGTAGGGGAAAGCTGGGAGATCGCTTCCGACTACGTGGAAACGCCAGTGGTCCGCAACGGACGCCCGACGTGGATGACCGCGACTCTCGTGGCCTCCCTGAATTCCGGGATGGCGTTCGGCACGACGCTTCATCCTGTCGCGGCGCCCAGGGAAAACGCGTTGCGAAAATCTTTCCTCGCGGCCGCGGAGGCGGCTGGCTATGTCCCGGAGACGGTGCGCGTCCGTTCGGAGGTCGCAGCAAGGACTTTCAAGGATCTCCCGGGAGTGACGGTCCGCCGTGAAAAGAAGCTCCCGCTTTTTGATAAAATCTCCGGACATATTCTCGATGAAATGAACCAGGGGCCGGAGAACCATCCGTTTGCGGGGATTTCCCCGGAAGCTATGGCAGCGTTTCAGGAAATCCTGAGCCGCCATCCCGCTCCGGAAGAGATGACTCCCGCCGAGATGAAGGCCATGAAGGACGAGCTGATGAAAATCGAAGGAGCCGGACTCCTGCTCGGGTATCTCGCCGGGCAGACTGGAGAGGAGGACAGACACCTGCCGCCGCCCGCACCGTCAAAGGACCGCTACATCTTCCGCATCGAGCTGGAAAATTTCAAAGAGCCAATCTGGCGGCAGCTCTCCATCGCCGCGGACGCCACTTTCTCGGACCTGCACTATGCCATCCAGAGCCTCTATGGTTGGGACGGCTGGCACTGCCACTGCTTCCAGATCCGGAAGGGCCGCCGCATCGAGTCAAGCATCGGACCGGACGAACTTGACGATCTTCCGGAATATGAGACCCCGCTCTCGGAAATTTTCAAACGCAAGGGCTCGAAGATCCATTACGTCTATGACTTCGGGGACAACTGGACGCACCTCGTCACCCAGGAAGGGAAAGTCCGTGCGAAGAAAGGCGAGACCGGTCCGATCTGTCTTGGCGGCGAACGTATCGGTCCTCCGGAAGACTGCGGGGGAATCTGGGGATTCGACGCGCTGCTTGATCCGGAAAACGACCCCGCGGACGACGACGACGAGGGATATGACCCGGCCTTCCTTAAGCATCTCCGCGAAGGGAAGTTTTCTCCGGAGGATGTGAAGTTTTAAGAAAAAGTAACACCCGGTAGGCGGACACCGGGTTCCTCCGATATGATCGGGTGCGTTCACTTAACCCCCATCGATGACAGTCGCACTCCGGGTCTCGGATACATCTGAGGTCGCCCGGTGAACCCAATGAAATTTGCCAAAAAAAATCTTTGCAACCCTGTCCGGCAAGCTACGCTAACAACAAATGAAACATTTTAGCTTTACCCAATCCGCTTTTCTCCGCTCTCCGGTCTAGCCCGGCGGCTATTTCAGGCGCCTCCAGCAGTAAGCGAATTCCCATTCTCACTCCAACTCCCAAATCCAATGACCACTACCTCCACCAAAGCCGTCGCGTCTTCCCTCGTAGCAATCCTGAGCGCAACGGCGCTTAGCACCACCGTCCACGCCGCCACCTACAGCGTAAACCTCAACTCTGGCTCTTCCGCGCTGGCCCCGAGCGATGTCGCCGGTCTTCCTTTGTATGCGCAGCCCAACTACACCAACGTAAGTGGCGTCGGACCCCAGACCGGCATCGTCCTCAAAGACGAGACCGGTTCGACCACCGCCGGGGTGACGCTGGACTTGACCGGCACCAGTCTTTTCACCAGCGGCACCGGCACCGGCACAGCCAACCAGCGGCTTTTCCAGGCCTACCTGGACAGCACCGCTAATGAGACCCATACCTTTACCCTCAACAATCTGTCGACCGGCCTTTACAACGTCGTGATCTACACCCTCCCCGACAACCTCGATGGGCGCGACCAAAGCTACACGGCGAACGGAAGCACCTTATTTGTCAGCTCCGAGAGCGGAGCCGCCTTCAACACCAACGGCTTTGTGCGAGCGACGGCGACGACGTTAAATGGAACCGGGGCGGTCGGCAACTACGTCCAGTTCGATAACATCCCCGTGACGGCGGGCACGCCGCTGACCTTCACGTCCACCGCCCAGACCTTTCGCACCTTCCAAAACGGCTTCCAGGTCATCCAGGTTCCCGAACCCGGCACCTTTGCCAGCCTGCTGGTCGGTGCGGGCCTCCTCCTCGGCCTCGCCCGACGTCGGTAAGGAGGGGTGAAATTCTGAATTCTGAATCACCCACCGCGACGGATGCATGCGCGGGTTGGGAGCTTAAGTCCCATTTCCAGAGAAGAAGGGATCGAAACGCTTTTTGTTCTGATAAGTCGGAGGAGTTCGGAAGCTCAGACAAGAGGGGCGACCGAAGATCCCCCTACCAGCTCAGATGCTCATCGCCTGGAAGCCGCCATCGACGATCATTTCCATTCCTGTGATGAACGATCCTGCCTTTGCGGAAGCCAGGAGGATGGTCGCGCCGATGAGTTCCTCGGCGTTGCCGAAACGCGATGAGGGAGTGTGGCGGAGGATGTCGAGCACGCGGGATTCGTCGAGCACCTTGCGGTTCTGCTCCGCCGGGAAGAAGCCGGGGACGAGGGTGTTGACGCGGATATCCTTGTCCGCCCACTCGCGGGCGAGGTTGCGGGTGAGGTTATGGACGGCGGCTTTGGAGGCGGAGTAGGTGAAGACGCGGGAAAGCGGGTTCAGCCCGGAGATTGAGCCGAGGTTGATGATGGAGGCGGGGCGCATTTCATCGACGAAATACTGGCCGAAGACCTGGCAGGAACGGAAGATGGCGGTCAGGTTCGTATCGATGATGCGGGCGTATTCGTCCTCAGGAATCTCCAGGAAAGGGGTGGGGGAGTTCGTCCCCGCGCCGTTGATGAGGATATCCACTCCGCCGGATTTTCCCAAAATGGTTTCCAGCATGTCATGCAAGGATTGGCGTGAGGTCACATCCACAGGCACGAAATAACCTTTCCCGCCAAATGACTCGATCTCCGCAAGGCGCTTCTCCGCCTTTTCCGGGATGCGCCCGCCGAGCACGACCTCCGCCCCCGCCCGCGCGAGTCCGACCGCCATGGTGCCGCAAAGCTCACCGGTTCCACCGATCACCACCGCGGTCTTGCCGCTGAGGTCGAACATCTCTTTTAAAAACGCTGTCGTTGACATGGAACGATGCTCTTCCATTCAGGCATGTCTTGCCAAGCGGAATCCTCCCGGAAGCTTACTCAGGATTCTCCCTGATCGCCGCATATCCCGGCTTGATCGTTTTGAAAATCAGATCCAGGCGTTTGTCGAAGGGCGCGAAAGCGCTTTTGATGGCGTTGAGATTGAGTTTTTCCAGATCGGCGAGAGTGAGATTGAAAAGCTCGGTGGCGAGGATGGTTTCCTTGGTCATCGTCGTGTCGCTCATCAGCCTGTCATCGGTGTTCAGGCAGACGCGGAAGCCGTTTCTGAAAAAGAGGCCGAAGGGATGCTCCTCAAGGTGCTTGCAGGCACCCGTATGGAGATTCGAGTAGAGGCACATTTCCAACGGGATGCGGCGGTCGAGCACGTATTGGGCGAGTGTGCCAAGGTGCAAGGAGCCGTCCTCCCGCACCTCGATATCGTCCCGCAGACGGGTCGCGTGGCCAAGGCGGTGGGCACCGCAGTATTGGAGCGCCTGCCAGATGGATTCCAGTCCGAAGGCCTCGCCAGCGTGTATGGTGATGTAGAAATTCGCGCGCTCGATGGCTTGGAAGGCATCGACGTGTTTCTTGGGAGGAAATCCGGATTCTCCGCCCGCGAGATCAAAGCCGACCACGCCACCATCCCGCCAGCGAATCGCGAGTTCCGCGGCCTCCAGCGAGGTGCTGAGATGGCGCAGGGCGCAGATGATGAGCCCCCATTTCACGCCGAAATCCTTTTCGCCCCGGCGCAGACCGGCCAGCACAGCGTTCACCACCTCGTCCTGAGTCAGCCCCGCGTGGGTGTGCAGGAGGGGGGCGAAGCGGACTTCCGCATAGACCACGCCGTCCTCTTTCATGTCCTCCAGGAACTCGAAGGCCACCCGCTCCAGCGCTTCCTTGGTCTGCATGACTCCGCAGGTGTGCTCAAAGCCCTCCAGATATTCAGGCAGGTTGCCGCGCTGCGCACCGCGATGGAACCACTGCGCCAGCTCACCCGCATCCTCCGTCGGTAAGCCCATGTAGCCGTGCTCTTTCGCCAGCTCGATCACGGTCGAGGGTCGCACCCCTCCATCGAGATGTTCGTGGAGCAGGACTTTTGGCAGTTTCCGGAAATCCACGGCCGCAACGAGTTCCTTGCCGCTCAACCGGGTCAAATCCTTCTCACTCATTCCGGTTCCTTAGCACTTTCCATGCGAAAGGACACGGGGAAATTCCCGTTTCCGGTGACCAATCCAATTTTCATCATCGGAATTTCTAAAAAAATACCCGAACTCGGGCAGGATTCTCCTTGACGCAGCATCCGGGCGAGCCTAAATCCGCCGCCCGTTTCCAAAACAAACACTCTCAAACCATGGCCAACGCACAAGTCATCCTCAAAGAAAAGATCGCCGGTCTCGGAGCCGAAGCCGATGTCGTTAAAGTCCGCGCTGGCTACGCCCGCAACTACCTCGTCCCGCAAGGCAAGGCCTATGAGGCGACCAAAGCGAACCTCCGCCACGTCGAGGCACTCAAGTCCAGCCGTGCGCAGCGCGAAAGCGAGGAACTCGTCCAAGCCCAGGAGCTTGCCACGAAAATTTCCAAGCTCAAGCCGTCCTTCACCCTTTCCACCGGCCAAGGTGGCAAAGCGTTCGGCTCCGTCACCAGCATCGACATCCACAAGGAACTCGAAGCCGCCGGAATCCAGATCGACCGCCACAGCATCCAACTCGACAAGCCGATCAAGAAATCCGGCAAGACCGAGGTCGAGATCAGGCTCAACCCGCATGTCACAGCGACCCTCACCATCACCGTCGATGCGGGCGATGTGACCGAGGAGGATTAAGTTTCAAAGCTCAAAAATTCAAATTTCAAGAAGAGACCGGTTCCGATAAGGAACCGGTCTTTTTTTCTTGGGGCACCGGGATTTCCAGCTCCGGGATGGCGACGCGCATCACAAAAAATCCACGTCCGTATCGAAGAAATTGCGTTTCCGCTCCGGCCAGACTAGACACCCGCCCCCTGCTGGACCGGCAGGACAAGCCAGAAATTTCCAAGCACCATGCAACAGCTCACAGCCGTCGTACAGAACATCGTCAATGAGGAGTGTGGGCATGAGTGATCCGCACGCACAGCTTCGGGAAGCTCCTCTGGAACCAATGGAGCTCGCTCGGCGCGCCCGCCCAGGGAGTGGGTTCACCCGTGCCTTTCGTGATCGATCCGGAGGCTTTGCTTCTGGCCTCCATGCGTTTCGGAGAAACGGACGCCCGCATGGCTGATATTGTTGCCGACTGGTTGCCAAAGAACGGGGCGTTCCTGAATCTCCAGCGACTCAAAAATCTCCAGTCGGGCACCAAGCTCGGCACCCGCGAAAATCTCGCGACCTTGGGCAACCTGATGGAAGCCGCAGGATTCAGAAATTGGAAAACACTCGGTGACTCCTCCGCGAAATCGAATGCCGGGAACGGTCAGTCCAGATCAATGAGCCAATCGCCGGATCCCTCGCGCCCGGAAGCCTTCCTCCTGAAAATGCGGATGCTCTTCGGCCTCAGCGCCCGCCCGGAAATCATCACCTGGCTCCTGACCCATCACTCGGGTCACGCGGCGGAAATCGCAAGGGACACCGGATGGTTCTCAAAATCCGTGCAGGCGATTCTAAACGATCTCGAAGCCTCCGGAATGCTCATGAGCCATATGGATGGCAGGAAAAAAGTCGTCTCGATCACTGCAAGGAACAGCATCCTGAACCCCATGGTCTCCGGCGGACTCCGCTGGTTCACACAGGCACCATTTTACCTAGGTTTCCTCCACGTGATCCACACACACGAGCGCCTGGGGAAAAACCCTGATGCCTCCGACTCGGTGAAATCCATCCTCATCCACCAAGACCTCTCCGCTATCAACGCCTCCTTCCGCCTCGCCGGTATCCGCGATCCGTTCGCGGCGATGGCTGCGCTGAAAGGCTTGGAGGCGGTGGATGCTTTTGATGCGGGGAGTGGAAGTTTAGTTGAGAAACTGAATGCCTTGAATTTTCCCTGATTGGCGATCTGTTTAGTTACTCTTCCTAGTTTCGGTGGTAAGCCGAGGTCGAAGATCAAAAGCGTGAACTTGTAAGCGAAAGGCACCCCCAAATTTTGTAACGACTTCCTCCGCGCGCGCTCGTAACAAATCCATCAACTCCGAAAAATCGATACGCCCTCCTCCATTTGGATTGTACCTTTCTCTCTCCTTAGCCAGCGTGATCAAGAGACAGCCAGAGCAGCTTTTTTCTGATGCCATGTATTTTGTGACCAGCTGGTCCTCCAGGGTATTCAGCAGATCTAGGGCTGTGCGTCCGTCTGCAAGTTTGAGTTCAATTATCGCTTCGTGGGCGGAAGCGGTCGAACGAAGCCGAATGTCCG
>Ga0105047_10002560_pt1 | contig 32408 bp, 21 predicted proteins | sample MAT04_FD_78384 | JGI IMG/M metagenome (GOLD analysis project Ga0105047, IMG submission 78384) | Freshwater microbial communities from Lake Fryxell liftoff mats and glacier meltwater in Antarctica - MAT-04 (megahit assembly) | ecosystem: Environmental > Aquatic > Freshwater > Ice > Liftoff... | reverse complement strand
GTGAAAGTGGTCATGGGGGTAGGCATCAGTTCCTTCCGCGGCGTCGAACAAGCATGGTTCGACCGCCGCCTCGATTCGGCGGGACTTGGTGCGATTAGATCTTGCCTAGCAAAACCAGAATGAGCAGCACAATCAGCACGGTGCCGAGCAGGCCGCTAGGCGCGTACCCCCACTTGCGGTTGTACGAGAACACCGGCAGCGAGCCGATCACGAGGAGTACAAGGACGATGAGAAGCACGGTTCCGATCATGGTGGCCCCTTCAGTTGCGACCCCGGCAAAGCCCGGCGTCAGGTATGGTCTCTCTGCACTGAACAAACATGTACCAAGCTTGACCCCGCTGCCACGCGGAAAGTTCCTTTAATATCCGCTCTACTAGTCATTGAAGCTTGCGGCGGGCCCGGGCGTGGTTAAAGTGAGCAGATGCCCGTGCGAACTAATCCCGCCCGAGCCGTCGGCCGCGTCAGTGCGCGAGCCGCTGGGCCTGCCTGGGCCGCGCCCGCCCGGGCCGCATCACAGGTTCGTTCAGCAAAGTCATTGTCGCACAACGGCGTTCACGCGCCGACGCGGATGGCCCGCAGGGTTCGTCGCGGCACCGCCCTGGACCCGATCATCACGATGAACGACCAAGGGGTCATCCAGTCGGCGAGCGACTCGATGCGCGAGGTCTTCGGGTGGACGCCAGACGAGCTTCTGGGCAAGAACGTCAAGGTGCTGATCCCCGAGCCACGGCGCTCAGCGCTGGACCGCTACCTTGACCGCTACCGCCACGCCGACGTGGCCAAGACGCTGACCCGCACGCGCCGATTTGATGCGATCCGCAAGGACGGCAGGGGCATCCAGATCGAGCTGTCGATGTCTCGCGCTGACCTGCCAGCGCACGCGGGCCCCTACTTCATCGGGATCGTCCGTGACGTGACCAGCGAGATCGACGTCAGCCCTTCAAGCCCCGCAGACCGCACTCGGTTGCAGCAGCTGATCACCGCCCAGACCTGCGCGCTGGCGAGCGCCAACCTGCGCCTGCAGATGGCCGACCGCCTCGCCGCCTTGGGCACGCTGGCCGCGGGCCTCGGGCATGACATGAACAACGTGCTGCTGCCCGTGCGCGCGCACCTTAACGCCATTGAGCACAAGGGCCTGCCCGATGCTGCCGCGCCGCACTTGGTGGCCATACGCCGCTCGATCGCTTATCTTCAGCACCTCAGCGACGGGCTGCACTTTCTGGCGCTCGATCCTGATGACAGCGGGGCCGCCGATCGGGCCGAGCTCTCGACCAACCTTCGCTCCTGGTGGGACACCGTGGGCAACCTGCTGCGCAAGGCCCTGCCCAAACGCGTCCGGATACAGGTCTCGCTGCCCGCAACGCTCCCGCTGGCGGCCATAGCGCCGCACTGGCTGACACAGGCGGTACTGAGCCTGATTGTCAACGCGGGCGAGGCGTTGCCCGCAGTGCGAGCGCGGCCGACAGTCAGCATCCGCGGCGTGCCCAGCGACGATGGGCAGTCGATCCGCCTGAGCGTGGCTGATAACGGCACCGGCATGACCCCCGAGGTCCGCCGTCGCGCGCTGGACCTGTTCTTTACCACCAAGCCCCGGCGCATGAGCACCGGTCTGGGCCTGACGCTGACCCAGCGCGTCGTCAGGCGAGCCCGCGGCGAGCTTGAGATCGCCTCGGAGCTTGGCAAGGGCTCGACTGTGACGCTGGTCATTCCCATCGCGCCGCACAGCCCCAATGTCCCTGCGGATACCCGCCCCGCGGTCGTCGCCGTCATCACCTTGCGCAATCACCGCACCTCCGCCTTGGTCGCGCAGGTGCTGTTGCAGGCCGGGGTTCACATCAAACCCGCGGGCGCCTCTGGCCTTGGAATGGCCCAGCTCTGGGTCACTGAACCAACACGCGCGGCGCTGAGCAACGCAACCCGCTGGCGCGCCGCCCGCGCCGAAACTCGCTTGGTGCTCTTGGGCCCACCACCGCAACGCGACCTGGCCGGCTGGACCGCCCTCAACCCCACCATCATCGACCCGCCCGACGACTTCCCAACGATCCGCGGCACGCTGGCCGAGATCGTCTCACGCCTCGCACCACCAGCACTGGAGAGCCCATGAAGCCGAGCAACCCATCAAGTTCCGCCGCCCACGCCTCCACCACCAACGCCACGACCACAGCGCCGGAACAGGCCGCAGTTCGCGCCCAGCCCCAGGCCACCAACCTGGCCTCCAATTTGGCCACCAATTTGGCCTCCAATCTGGCCACCAAAATGTCCGCGAGCCCGGCCGCTCTCGCGCCAGCGCCACGTGCCCACGCCCCCTCGACCAACGGTGCGGCACGTCCGTCGCTTGCCTCCCCTGCGTCCAGCACGCGGGGCCAGATTGCGCCGCACGCAATCAAGGTGCTGTGCGTTGACGACCACGCCGTGCTCATCGAGGGCCTTCGCGCGCAGTTCGGGATCACCGGGCGCCTGACGATCGTCGGGAGTCTTCCCTCTGCAGCGCGGCTGGTCGATGAGGTCCGCCGCCTCGAGCCCGACGTGGTCCTGCTTGACGTCGAGATGCCCGGACCCGACGCGTTCGAGACCGCCGACCGTCTGCACCGCGCGTTCCCGCGCGTGCGGACCATCGTGCTCAGCGCGCACGTCCGCGACTCGTACATCAGCGCGGGGCACGCCGCTGGCGTCAGCGGGTATTTCTCCAAGGGCGAGGAGCTCAGCGAGATCGTCGAAGGGATCATCGCCGTGGTGCAGTCGCGCCCAGGCTCTATGACCCTTGGCCGGAAGGTCAGCGAGCGGTGCCGCCCGGCGGTGCAGGGCGCAAGTCAGAACGGGGGGGGCCAGCACGCTGGGACCGGTGACGCACCGGCCGCGCCAAAGACGATGGTCAGCTCATTGAGCAAACGCGAGGCCGAGGTGCTGCGCCTGATTGGCAAAGGCCTCTCGCGCTCGCAGATCGCCGTCCAGCTCAGCCGAAGCGTCAAGACCATCGACGGGCACCAGGAGCGCATGATGCGCAAGCTGGAGATCACGACGCGATCTGACCTCATGCGTCTGGCGATCCGCGAGGGCTTCGCCGAGGCGTAATTGGCCGCGGCGACAATCCAGCACCGCTCCCTCATGGCCCGCGTGCGCCGGCGGCCCATGCTTATCTCGTGCATCGACCTTGCCGTGCCCTGGTCGCCGCCAAGTCCCCTCAAGAGCGAAGAACCATGATCATGACCATCCGAGCGTCCGCCACCTCCGCCACGTCCATCACCGCCGCCACGGCCATCACCCCCGCCACCGCTACCGTCTCGCGGAAGGCCAAACGCCGCGTCTACTCCGCGCAACTCACCGCCACGCTGCTGACGATGGCTCTGCTGGTGCCCGCACTGATGGTCCTGCCCGCCTGCGGCACCACCGAGGGCTTCGGTAAGGACGTCAAGAACCTCGGCGATAACATCGAAGACAGCGCCGCCAAGAACAAGTAAGTCGCGCCGCTCACGCCTCTACCTCATGTCCCGTCCGCGGCACCGCTTAAGGGCTCTGCTCACAGGGCCCCTCACAATGCTGTGGCTCGCCTAAAGAACACTGCGGACGCCGTCTGTCCGTGTAGACGCACTTCGCCACCCACCGGGCCGATCTCGCCAGCTGCGAACATTCCTGCTAAGGGCACGAGCCCGGAGCCCCCATAACCCGCGCCGCCCGCGCCACCCATCGCACTCCCGCTCTTGGCGGCGTGCTCTCCAGGCACCGGCTCACCAAAGGCGCGCTGTACGCAGCCCGCGTCGTGATGTGGCCCGCTAAACATCCTCGTCCCGCGCCCGTTGCACGTAAACAGCAGTCCGCCCAGCGGGGGCGCGTGCAACGCCTGCGCGGCCATCAGCATCTGCAAATCATCGCTCGCCGCCTGCGCATCACGCACGTGGAACCGCACCGTGATCCCCACGCGCACGTGGTCAGCCACCATGATCGAGCCCTCCGACTCGTTGACGCTCAAGATCCCGCGGAGTAGAAAGTCGTCACGCCCAAACCGGTCGCGGAACTCGCTGACCGCCAGCCCCAGCATCAGCCCGCGCCCAAGCTCGCGCCGTCGCACCTCGTCAAGCTCTTCAATCAACCCGCGCAGAACGCCCAACGCAGGCCGACCGCCAAGGGTCTTGACCACCGGGCCCGAAGCGCTGGTGACCACCAGCACCGGGCCCAAGGGCTTGCACCCCTGCGAGACCACGGCCTGCGCTTCAATCGCCCCGCTCATTGACAGCCCAACAAAGCCGCCAGCCTGCACGCGCCCGTCAAGCAGCAGTCGCGCCTCGCCGGGCCGCGTCAGCCCCGAGCAAAGTCCACCGACAATCACCGGCCCCGCGCCGGCCGTAGCAAGGCCCGCGTGCCCGACAAGGCCTGCCCCAACCCCCGCGCGCGCTCGCGCCGCACCGATGGTCAACCCCGCCATCAACTTGTCTACCGGCGTGCTGAACGGATCAGCCATCAGCACGCTGCAACGGTGCCGCACATCAAGCCCCGCGGCCTGCGCCAGCGCGTCAGCCATCGCGGTCGCGTCCGAACTTGCCACGCGTTCAATGCTCCCCTGGTCAAAGACCCTCAACTGCACGCCGGGCAGATCGCACGCCAGCAACGAGACAGCCGGCGATGACTCAACCTCCAGCGCGCCACCCACCACGCCCTCGGCCCATGTACCCACCACATGCCGCGGCGCCAGCTCACGCGAGATGACCCGCTCGACCGCCTCAAGCTCGTTGGCGTGATGCTTGCTGACAAACACCAGCACCACATCAGCCCGCGCCGCGACGCCGCCACGCGACAGCCCCGCCCGCGCCATCCCGCACGCTTCCTCGGCCGCCGCCTGCGAGTGCCGCTCGCCGGAGAGCCCGCTCGACACCCGCGGGCCCGCGCCCGTCGCCTCAGCCGCGCCCAATGTCTGTCCCAGGTCCGTGCCCATGAGCCCGAGCGTACGGCACGACCCCGCCCGGCGGCTCTCACGCACCCGCCTGCGCCCGCCCGGCGGCTCACCCGCGCCCGCTCGCGCCCGCCCGCACACTGCGGCGCAACCCCTCGCTACCTTTGCCCGTGCCGCAACCCAAGCGACAACCCGCGCGGACCGCGAACAACAGCCCCGCCCGCACCATGAACAGGACCGCGCCGCCACTTGTGCCAATCTCATCGCGAGAGATTCCTCCGCGCGAAATACCACCGCGCGAGATTCCACCGCGCGAGCTGCCTCTTCGTGAACTTCCGCCGATCCGCCGCCTGGTCGTCAAAATCGGTAGCGGCGTGCTCGCGCCCACCGGCACGCTGCTGCAGCCGCGCGTCGCGGCACTCGCCAGCCAACTCGCGCAGCTCCACGCGCGCGGGCTTGACGTGGTAGTAGTTTCCTCCGGCGCAATCGCCAGCGGCTACGCCAAGCTCGGCTTCGCAAAGCCGCCCAAGTCCATCAGCCACAAACAGGCCGCCGCCGCCGTCGGCCAGCCGCTGCTGATGGCCGCATGGACCGCCGCGCTCGCGGGCCACGGCATCACCGCCGCGCAGGCGCTCTACACCGCCGATGACCTCTCGCGCCGCGACCGCGCGCTCAACACGCGCCGCACACTTGCAGAGCTTCTCGCGCGCCGAGCCGTCCCGATCGTCAACGAGAACGACACGACCAGCTTCGCCGAGATCAAGCTCGGCGACAACGACCATCTCTCGGCCCTGACCGCCAGCGCCATCGACGCCGACGCGCTGCTCATTCTCTCCACCGCCCGCGGGCTCTACGAGCACAACGACCCGAAACGCATCCTCGCCACCGTCAGCCCAGACGCGCTCGCCGCCGCACGCTCGCACATCGCCACCGGCACAAGCGCCGTCGGCACCGGCGGGTTCACCACCAAGCTCGCCGCCGCGGCCCTGTGCGCACGCTTTGGCATCACCACCATCGTCGCCGGCGGCGCTGACGACCACGTCATCACGCGCGTACTCGCCGGTGAGCCACTGGGCACGCTCTTTACCCCCGCCCGCGCCGCACGCACGCGCGCTCGCCAGCGCTGGCTCGCCGGCGCGGCACGCAGCGCCGGCACCATCACCGTTGACGCAGGCGCCGCACGCGCCATCACCACCCGCAACGCCAGCCTCCTGCCCGGCGGGATCACCGCCGTCCACGGCTCGTTCACCCGCGACCAAACCGTCGATATCGCCGGGCCCGACGGCATTACGATCGCTCGCGGCCTGTCCGCCTACGACGCCGACGACGCCCGGCGCATCATGGGCAAAAAAGCTTCGCAGATCACCATTACCCTCGGCTTCTGCTACGCCGACGAGGTCGTGCACCGCAGCGACATGGTCGTCATCATCCCCGAAGTACCCGAGCAGCGCCCATGACCCCCCCGTCAATCCCGCTACAACCTACACACCCAAACACTCTCACAGGTTCGAGCGCACAGCCCGAGCTGACCACCGCCGACATCGAGCCCCTTGCCCGCGCCGCTCGCGCGGCATCGCGCGTGCTCGCCACAGTCCCAACCACTGTCAAAGACGCCGTGCTTCTCGCGCTCGCCGCGCTCCTGCAGCAGTCCAAGCCCGCGATCCTCATCGCGAACGCCGCCGACTGCGACCAGGCCCGCGCCGAGGGCCTCGCGCCAGCCAAACTCCAGCGCCTCGCACTTACTGACGGCGCCGTTGACCAACTCGCCGAGCAGCTCCGCGCCGTCGCCGCGCTGCCAGACCCAGTGGGCCAAACCACCGCGCAGTGGCGCGGGCCCAGCGGGATTGATGTCAAAAAGATCCGCTGCCCGCTGGGCGTCATCGCCATGATTTACGAGGCCAGGCCCGGCGTCACCATCGACGCCTTCGCACTCTGCTTCAAGGCCGGCAACGCCGCGATCCTCAAGGGCGGCAAAGAAGCCGCACGCTCAAACCGCCTGCTCGCAAGCCTCGCCCACCGCGCGCTCGCCGACCACGGCCTGCCCGCCGCCGCACTCACCGCCATCACGACCACCGACCGCGCCGCCCTCCTCGAACTGCTCAAGCAGCGCGAACATATTGACCTGGTCATCCCCCGCGGCGGTGAAGACCTCATCCGCTGGGTCGCCCAGCACAGCACCATCCCGACCATCCAGCACTACAAGGGCGTCTGCCACGCGTACATCGACGCCGACGCTGACCTTGATATGGCCCTGCGCCTGTGCGTTTCCGGCAAGACCACAGCCCCCGCAACATGCAACGCCCTCGAGTGCGTGCTGGTGCACCAGGCCGTCGCCGAGCGCTTCATTCCCGCGCTGCTTAGCGCGCTGGCCGCCGGCGGCGTGCAGACCCGCGCGTGCCCGCAGACGCTCCGCCTCGCGCTCGCCGCCCGACTCGACACCTCACCCGCGCACCTCGTACTCGCAAGCCCCGATGACTTCGGGCGTGAGTTCCTTGACCTCACCATCGCCGTCAAGCTCGTCGCCTCGCTTGACGAAGCCGTCGCGCACATCGACCGCTACGGGTCGTCACACACCGAGTCGATCATCACGCAGAGCCGGCTTGCCGCAGACGAGTTCCTCACGCGCGTCCAGGCCAGCTGCACATTCCACAACGCCAGCACACGCATGAACGACGGGCACGCCCTGGGCCTGGGCGCCGAGATCGGCATCAGCACCACACGCCTGCACGCCTACGGCGTCATGGGCCTGCAAGAGCTCACCACGCAGCGCTACGTCGCCATCGGCACCGGCCAATCACGCTAGCTGCGCGCCGTACACACGCGTAACCAGCCGCAGCGTCACGTGCCCGTCGCCCTCGGCGTGCCGCGACGCCAGTTCACGAAGCTCACGCTCAAGCCGCGCCCAGCGCGGGCCGCCCTTTGGGCAGTACGACGCACTCCGCGCCCGCCCCAGCAACCCCTCGGCATCAAACCGCTGCTGGTTCGCAAACTCACGCTGCTCAAGCCCGCTGAACAGCGCGCTATCACACAGATGCTCGTAGTGCTTATTCCGCGCAAACCCGTTCGCCGCCGGGTGATCCTCGCTGGCCTCCAGCATCGCGCGGCGATAATCCGCCGCCAGCGCGTCGCTCTCGTCAAGGTCGTTCCACACCAGCCACGCACGCCCGCCGGGCACCAGCACGCGCGCAAACTCCGCTATCGCTTCCGACGGCCTGAACCAGTGAAACGCCTGCGCCGCCACGACCGCGCCCACGCTCCGCGCCGCCAGCCGCGTCGCCTCCGCCGTCCCGTCACGCGCGTCGATCAACCCATGCGGCACAATCTCTGCACGCATCGCGCTGTTGGGCTCGACCGCAATCACACGGCCGCGAGCCACACCGCCGCCGCCGCGCTTTAGCAACTCATCAGCCAACTGCCGCGCGAAGATCCCCGTCCCCGCCCCCACATCAGCGATCACCCCGCACGACACCGGCAGGCTCGACACCACCAGCGCAACCGCCCCCGCCGCGTACGACGGTCGGCACGCCACATATTCAGCAACACGATCGGTAAACCTCAGCGTCGGTGACATCTCCGGCAGCGCGCCCCAACCGCCGCCCGGCCCCCCAGCCTTGTTCTGCTCGCCGCTCACAGCGTCACCGCGCCCGGCTCGCGCGCCAGCGCCCCGTCCTCTACGCCCCCCACTCTCGCCGTCGCCCGCCCGGCTTCGCCGCACAGCTCGCGCACACCCTGTACCGCTACGTCCACGTCCGCGTCGGTGTTGAACGGCCCGACACTCAACCGCGTCGCGCCCGACACACCCGTTCCCAGCGCCGCGTGCAGCAGCGGCGCGCAGTGCAGACCGCTCCGGCTAATTACCCCAAACCGCGCTTCAAGCCCCGCGCTCATCGCCGTCGGCGTCACGCCCGCGTGCACAAAGCTCACCACACCTACGCGCCGCCCCACTCCACTTTGCGCGTCGCCATTCTTCCCTAGACCCACCTGCGCTTCACGCTGCGCCCGTGCCTGCGCTTCGAGCCGCCCCCCACCATGCGCCCCAGCACGCGCCTTGCTCTCACCACCAACTGACGACTCGCTCAGCTCTCGCGCCAGCACTACCGGCCCCAGCACCCCCGGCCCCAACACCCGCAGCCCCGGCACCCCGGCCAGCCCTGCCAGCAAACGCGACGTCAGCCGCGCCTCGTGCTGCATGACGTTCAAAGCCCCGCGCGCCAGCAGCCATCGCACGCCCGCGCCAAGGCCCGCGATCCCGATCGTGTTGTGGCTCCCCGGCTCGAACCGCTCGGGCAACTGCTCGGGCATTGCCTCAAGCTCGCTGAGCCACCCAGTCCCGCCCTCGCGCACCGTCACCATCCGCCGCTCAACGCCCGGCCTGATCACCAGCCCACCCGTGCCCGTCGGCCCCAGCAGCCCCTTGTGCCCAGGGAACGCCACTAAATCCGCGTCCATCGCGCGCATGTCAAAGGGCACGTGGCCCAGCGATTGCGCCGCATCCACCAAGTACAAACCATCGCACCTGGCCCGCACAACTCGCGCAATGGCGCCCACGTCCTGCACCACGCCCGTCACGTTGCTGGCGTGGTTGACCGCCACCAACGCCGTCTCTGCACGCAGCACGCGCGAAAGCTCATCAACGTCCACCAGCCCGGTCCGCGCATCGATCCCGACGCGTGAGACCTCAACACGCACGCCGCCCACCTCGCCAACTATTTCGCCACCCACCTCAATTGCCGCGATAGATCGCGCCGCCAGCGTGCTCATCGGCCGAAGCACGCTGTTGTGGTCCGCCGCCGTCGTCACCACATGAACCACGCGCCGCGCCCGCCCGGCACCCTGCACCACCTGCCCCGCGGCAAACCCCACCACCCCGCGGATCGCCATGTTCAGCGCGTCAGACGTGTTCAGCGTAAAGACCACGTGCCGCGCCGTGCCGTCAGCCCAAAGCCCCGCCCCGGTAATCTCCGCGATCGCACGCCGCGCATCGTCAACGATGCCACCCGCCTCGCGCGCCTCGGCATACATGCCCCGCGCCGGGGCACCTACCTCCAGCGCGTACCGCGTCATCGCCGCCAGCACCGCCGGTGGTTTCGGAAAGCTCGTCGCCGCGTTGTCCAGATAAACCCGCCGCATCGTCACCGCTCCGCGCTCAGGCCGTCGCCCCCGCCGGCTTGCCCGCGCCCGCAGTCGAGCCCGCCGCGCCCGAGCCCGCACTCGCGCCCGCTTTCGGCGCCTTGTAGAACGGCAGCTTCGTCACCCGCGCCGACAGACGCTCGCCCTTGCCCGTATCAATTTCCACGCTCAAACCCTCAACGCAGCTCGCCGCCGGCACATACGCCATCGCGATGCACACGCCCAGCGTCGGCGACGGCGCCCCGCTGGTCACCTCGCCCGCCACCGCCCCGCCCACCAGCACCTTCATGCCCTGCCGCGCCGAACGCTTGCCCTCAACCATCAGCCCAGCCAAGCGCTTCGCCGGCCCGCCCGCGTCCCGCGTCCGCCGAAGCGCGTCGGCCCCGATGAACGCCTCGCCGCCGTCGACCACTTCTTTGTCCAGCGAAACCGCAAAGTCCAGGCTCGTTCCCAGCGCGTTGGTCTCCTCGCCAAGCTCATGCCCGTACAACGGCATCCCCGCCTCCAGACGTAGCGTGTCACGCGCGCCCAGCCCGCACGGCTTGATCAGCCCCGCCGGCGCACGCCCCACGATCATCGACATCGCCATCCCCACCATCCCCGCCGGCAAAATCACCTCGACTCCGTCCTCGCCCGTGTACCCGGTCCGGCTCACAATCAGCTTCGCAATCAGCAGGTTCTTGACCGCGAAGGAGTACCGCTTCAGCCCCGGCACCTCCTTGCTCACGCCCGCAATAAAGTCAATCACCTTCGGGCCCTGCACCGCCACCATCGCCGTGCTCAGCGTCACGTCCTCAAGCTTGGCCACAAACCCGCCCGAAGCCATCACCGCATTCATGTGCGCCACAACCTTCGCGCGGTTGCTCGCGTTGCACACCACCATGAAGTCGTCCTCGTCCATCCGGTACACGATGATGTCGTCGTGGATCCCGCCCTGCGGGTTGCACAGCAGGCTGTAGCGGCACACCCCCGGCTTCATATCACGCACACGCCGCGTGCACAGCTTCTCCAGCAGCTTGCCCGCCTGACGCCCCGTCACCTTCAGCCGACCCATGTGCGACACATCAAAGAAACCCGCGCTCGTCCGCGTCTGGTGGTGCTCAGCCGTGATCCCGCCGCCACCGCCGTTCTTCTCGTTCCACGCGTACGTCAGCGGCATCTCCCAGCCGGCAAAGTCCACCAGCTTGCCACCCTGCTCGACGTGGAACGCGTTCAACGGAGTCTTGCTCAGCATGGTCGTCTATCCAGTATAAAAGTCAGTGTAAAGGTGCCCTTTGGTGCGCCCGCCCGCCAGCTTGCCGCCAGCGCGCACGCCCCACACGCTCAAACCCGCTTCACGGTAGCGCGCCCATCAACCCCGTCTAGCACCAGCACCTCGCCCGCCCCCGCCACCAGCAGCCGACCCTCGCCCGCCGCGCCCGCCGCCGCCAGCAGCCGCGCCAGCGGCTCGCCCGACGGCTCATCCCCAAGCTGGAACGTCCCGTGATGCACCGGCAGCATCAACGCCGCCCCGCTGCGCTCAAACATCCCCCACGCCTGCTCGGGCGTCGCGTGATGGTGCACCCAAGGGTCGTAAGCGCCGATGCCCAGCACCGCCAACTCCACCGGCCCAACCCGCTGCGCCAGCCCGTCGAACACGCCCGTCTCAGCCGAGTCTCCCGCCAGCAGCACGCCCCCACCCCCGCCCCCATCCCCACCCTCACCAGCTTCATCGCGCACCACATAGCTGTTGAAGCCGCGGTGCCGGTCCCACACCATCCGCGCTCCCCAGTGCGCAGGCCGCAGCGCCAGCACGCGCACCCCCGCCACACTGACCTGCTCCTCCCAACCAACCTCCACCACACCCGCGAACCCGCTCGGGATCAGCCCCCTCGCGCCCCGCGGCACCACCACCACCGCCCCCGGGCTCACCCGCGCAAGCAGCCGCAACGTCGGCTTGTCCAAGTGGTCAAAGTGCGCGTGCGTGATCACCACCACATCAACCTGCGGCAAGCCCTCCGCCCCCACCGGCGCAGCCACCAGCCGCCGCGGACCAAGCACCCGCCCCCGCGCGCCCACCCCCACGCGCAGGCCGATCCGCTCGCTCAGCACCGGATCGCACACCACCGTCTTGCCCCCAGCCAGGCGCAGCAGCACACCCGCGTGCCCAAGCCAGCTTACCAGCGGCGAACCCCGCGCCCCAGCCCCCGCGCCTGCGCCCGCGTTCACGTTCGCGTGTTCCTTCGCCTGTGCTCGCGCCCACCGCGCCGCCAACGGCTCAGCCGCCGCTGCCACCGCCAACGATCCCGCCTCGCCCTCACCGCCTTGACCCTCCGCGCGCAGCGCCCGGGCCAGCTCTGACGGATACCGCCGAAGCTGCGACGCCGCCGCCTTGCCCATGAACCGCAGAGGGCCCCACACCCCAGGGCCCAAGCTCGCGCCAATCCGACCCGGCATTCCCGAACCCGCCCCCGCCCCACGCATCGGCACCTCGCGCCCGCTATTCATGCTTCACCTACGACCCCTCGCCCTCAAAGTTCGGCGCGCGTCCAGACAGCCACCACCGCCCCCACCACTCCGCACATCCAACCAATAAAAAACCCGCCTGGTTTTACCCGGACGGGTCTCAATGCGGTCGAGAGGACTTGAACCTCCACGCCTTGCGGCACTAGAACCTGAATCTAGCGCGTCTGCCAATTCCGCCACGACCGCTCTGTGGTCGAGATTCTAGACCGCCCCGCCAAACCCGGCAACCCGGGCACCTACGCGCACCAAACCGCCACCCCTACTTCCCGCCACCCACCTCACTTAAAAGCTCCGAAACCGCCGCCTTGAGCTGCGCATCAACCCCGGACGCCTCATCCCCCGGCATCTGCGGCACATCCACGTGCGGCCGCGCGCCGTTGTTCTCCATGTCCGTCCCGTCGGGCAGGTACCACCCGCGGAACGGCGTCCGCACCGTCGTCCCATCAATCAGCGTTGCCGCGCCCGTGCTGATCACCCCGCCGTACGTCGCCGTCCCGATCAACTTCCCCCGCCCAATCGTCCGGATCGCGTGCGCGAAGATCTCCGCGTTCGAGAAACTGTTCTCGTTGATAAGCACTACCACCGGCCGGCTATACCCGTAAATCAGCCGACGGTCACGCGGGTACGCGTCCGCTGGCACGTCCTTGGGCTCAACCCCGCGCGGCTGCGTCTTGGCGTGCCGCGGCGATGTCAGGCTCGAGAGCAAAATGTCCGCCGTCGAGCCGCCGCCGTTGTCGCGCACATCAATCACCAGCCCCGCCTTCCCGTGCGCCGCCGCGAACAAGTCGCGCTCAAAGTCACGCACGCTCGGCTCGCTCATCCCGCGAATGTGCAAGTACCCAAGCCGCCCGCCAGAGAGCCCTTCGACCACCTCACGCCGGCGCAGCACCTCGTCGCGGTACCGCAAGTCCCCGTCCTCAGCGCCGCTCACCGGCACCACCAGCACGCGCTGACCGCCACCGGCCTTCGGATCCGCCTTCGACTCTGGCTTGTCATCCGCCTTCACCTCAGCCGGCGCGTCCGCCTTCACCTCGCCCTTCACCTCCGCACGCTTGATCGTCACCAGCGTCTCGCGCCCAGCACGCCCCACCAGCAGCGTTGAGAGCTCGATCCCCGCCGTGCTCTGCTCATCAATGTGCGTGATTACATCACCCACGCGCAGGCTCAGCGGCGGCCGCGCCGCGGGTGAAAACGCCACCACACGCTCAACCCTGAAGCCCTCGCCCGTCACCGCCCCATCAACCCCCAAGTACCCCGCGCTCAAGCTCGGCGGCGTAAACGCGTCCGGCCCGTTGATCCCCAGGTGCGACCCGTCCAGCTCACCAAACAGCATCGACACAACCCGGTCAAACTCATTCACCGTCCGCGTCCGCCCCGCCAGGCTCAAGTACCGCCCGCTCAGGCCCTTCCAATCAAGCCCCTTGAGCGTCGGGTGATAGAACCCGTTGCCCAGCACCCGCGCCGCCTCCATGAACTTCTGCCGCTGCTGCGCAGCCACGTCAATCACTAGCGGCGCATCAATCGCCAGCGCATCAACCTTGCCGCCCAGCACCGGCGCAATCGCCGCACTCGCGCTCCGCGCACTCGCAGCACCACTTGACCGCACCATCACCACCTTCTCACCGCCAAGGCTAACACCCACACCAAACACCCCGCCGGTCGTGATCGACTTACGGTCGTCGCCCTTGTAGCTCACGCTCACCAGGCTCGTCTCAGCACCGGGAGCCGCCCCACCCGCCGCAGGCGTGACCGCCGCCGCCGGCGCCTCGCTGCCCTGTGAGAAGATCACCCGCTCGCCTCCAGGCGTCGCCTCCAGGTTTGAAACACTCGCGCTCCCGACGCCCAGCCGCCGCACGCGCAAATACGCGTCCTTGACATCAAACGTCAGCGCCTTCTCAGCGAGCTTGCCGCCCTCTTTGGCCTTGGCCCGCGCCGCCGCGTCCTTCTCAACCCAACCCGCATCATCCCACAGCACCGCGTCAATGGGCTTGCGCGCCTTCGCCGCCGTCGCCGCCTTCTTGAAGTAGTCCTCAAGCTCGTACCCCCGCATCGACTCCAGCTTGCTGTCCAGCATCAACACGTACACGCCAAAGTCAAAGTTCTCGCCCGAACGCTCAGACCGGAAGTACAGCACCTTCCCGTCCGCCGAAAGCCGCGGCGAGTCGTCAAGGTCAGGGTGCCGCGTCAGGTTGACCGCCTCCGACACCTTCCCGCCCTCACCCGCCCGCGTGTCCAGCAAAAACACGTCGCTGTTGAAGTCCAGGTCCTCGTTGGCAAACACCACGTGCCGTGAGTCGCTCGCCCACTGCACGTCCGCCCCAGACCACCCCTCCATCAGCACCCGCGCGCTCCGCGCCGACAGGTCGATTACCACCAAGTCGCCCAGCCCGCGCGTAACGATCAACTGCCGCCCGTCCGGCGACGCCACAGGCCCTCTGATCTCCACACCCAGCACGCCGTCGTTCTTCCCCACCGGCAGCCCCGCCACGTCAAAGCCCTTGACCTCAAACCGCAGCGCCTCCGCCCACCGCTTGCCGTAATCAATCTTCTTCTCCCGCGGCTTCTTCGCCGGCTTCGCCGCATCAGGCTTGGCCCCGTCTGCCTTCGCACCGTCCTTGCCCGCCTCGACCGGCTCGCCCGCCTCAGCTGCCTTCACCTCAGCGGCCTTTGCCTCGTCGTCCTTCTTCTCCTCGGCCTTCCCTTCACCATCCTTCTTCTCGTCCTTCTTCTCCTCCTCCTTCGCCTCTGCCGGCTTGGGGTCGATGTCCTCACGCGTCAGCGTCACCAGCGCATAGCTCAGACGGCTCGGCCCCACCCCGCCCCCAACCGCCGCCTCATCAGTGGTAAACCACAGCACACGCCCGTCCGGAGACCACGCCAGCCCGCGCTCGCGCCCCGCCGTGTTCGTCACGCGCCGCGTCGGCCAGTTCTCCTCCACACTCCGCACAAAGACCTCGCCCCGCGCGATCTGCGCCACCGTCTTGCCGTCAGGGCTCAGCGCCACCTCGCTCACCTCGCGCCCAGCGCTCAAACGCTGCTGCTCCACCTCCGTCAAGTCCGCCGCCGCCCGCACGCTCACCGCCACCGGCTGCGCGCCACCTGCCGTCAGGTCCAGCGTCATCAGCTTGTCCCAGACCACAAACACCGCCGCCTTGCCCGAGCTGGCCACCTGCAAATCGCGCACCCCGTGCCCGATTGTCAGCTCGCCCTCCTTGGGCGCAAGCCGCGTCAGTTGTGTCACCTCGCCCCACGGCTCACGTGCCCGGTACAAGTTAAACATCCCGTCGCGCGACGAACTGAACACCACCGACCCGTCCGGCATCCAGTACCCGTCCGCGTCGCTCGCCGGGTTGTCCGTCATGCGCGTAAACGCCCCGCCCTTGTCCATGATCCACAAGTCAGACGTCGCGCTGCCCACATACCGCGGCCGCGTGAACTCCGCTCGCCGCCTCGTAAACACCACCGCACCGCCATCCGCACGCTCACGCGCCGCAGACCCAAACGCCCCCGTCAGCTCCACGCTCGGCCCGCCGTCCACCGGCGCCCGGCGCATCTTCGTGCCGCGGAACACCCCCGTCGCCGCCTCGGTGTACAGCAGGCTCTTCCCGTCCGCGCCCCAGCCGCTCAGGCTCTGGGCTCGATCACTGATTGTCACCCGCCGCACCTCGGTCGTCCGCACCGCGCCCGTTGCGTCGCGCTGCACGCCCATCACGTACAGGTTCCGCGCGCCGTCGCGATCGCTCTCAAACGCCAGCATCGTCCCGTCGGGTGCGAACAGCGCCCGCCGCTCACTGGCCGGGTGGCTCGTCAGCCGCGTCGCCGTGCCGCCATCATCACCACTGCCCCCGCCCATCCCGCTGGGCACGATCCACAGATCGTTTAGCCAGTGGAACACAATCAGCGTGCCGTCGGGGTTCAGGGCCGGGAACTGGATAAACCCCGCCTCGACCGGGCCCGCCGGCGCGGCCGCCGCCGCAAGCCCCGCCACGCGCGCCTCAAACCCACGCGCGCCGCCGTTCACCGCCTGCCCGCCCAGCGCCTGCCCGCCCGCGATCATCCAGATTCCAGCCGCCACCATGGCAACCATCACACCACGCACGCCGATGTTGTCATTCACGCGCCAGCACTCCAGTGGCCCCAAGAACCCCGCGGGGCCCGCCAGCATACCCGAAACTGCAGCCCCCGCGTCCGCCACGCCGATTCCCTCCCAAGCCTCACCCCGATCTTCCTCCCGGTGGAACCCCGCACATGCCCAACACCCACACCAACACGCACACCACTACCGCCCCCACCACCACTGCCCCCACCGCCTCGCCCACCCCCTCGTGCCTCATCATCGCCGACGGCTCGCCCCCCGCCCTTCTCGCGGCCTGGCTCGAAGGCGCCTGCCTGCCCACGCCCCCAGGCACAGACCCCTTCAGCACCACCGGCCCGCTCCTATGGCGACCCGCCGGGCTCTCGACACCCGCCGCCCTCAGCGTTGAGGCCCTCGCCCAGCGCTGCCACGCCTCCGCCATCGTTGATGCCGCCGTCCCGCACGCCATCACAGGCCTCGCCGCCTCCGCCATGCTCATGGCCGCCGGTGAAGAGGCCCTCGCCCGTGGCATAGACCGCGTGCTCTGGCCCATCCAGTTCCCGGGCGATCTGACCAGCGACGCCCGCCTCACCCTCGTCGCCAGCGCCCTTGACCGCGCCATGCTCGCCGCCCGGCTGCTCAGCATCGACAGCCCAAGCCCCGGCCTGCTCATCCAAACCCCTATGGTCGAACTCACAGACCACCAGCTCATGGACCTCGCCGGCGATACCGACGCGCCCCTTGGCTGCGCCGCCTGGACCCTCACCGCCACACCCAACACTCACGATCAACCCGCACGCGAACAGATCAAACGCTGGCAGGCCGCCATGCTCGCCGCAGGCATCGTCCCCGCCATCGCCGGGCTCGACGCCACCGAACACGCCTCCACCAGCACCCTCACCGCCACCGCCTAAGCACCCCGCACCACACCCCGCGCGCACCACCAACGACCCCACCAACGACCTCATCCATGAACCCTCCCCCACACACACAAGCCAACAACAACACCCACGCCGCCCACGCGCGCCCCCAGGTCATCGTCCAAAAGTTCGGCGGCACCTCCGTCGCTGACGCCCACAAACTCCGCGCCAGCGCCAACCACGCCCTCGCCGCCCGTGCCAGAGGCCTCGACGTGGTCGTGGTCATCTCCGCCATGGGCCACAGCACTGACCACCTCCTCACACTTGCCGCCACCACCACCAACACCAACGCCGACCACGCCAGCCACAGCCCCGCACTAGACCCCCGCGAGCTCGACCAACTCCTGGCCACGGGTGAGCAGGCCGCCGCCGCCATGATGGCCCTCACGCTGCTCGCCATGGGCGCCAAGGCCACCAGCCTCACCGGGCAGCAAGCCGGCATCGTCACCGACCACGTCCACGCCCGCGCCACCATCCAGCGCGTCGATACACACCGACTCCGCCGCCTCCTCGACCAAGGCATCATCCCCGTCGTCTGCGGCTTCCAGGGCGTCACACCCGAAGGTGACATCGCCACCCTCGGCCGCGGCGGCAGTGATATCACCGCCGTCGCACTCGCCGCCGCACTCAACGCCACCTGCGAGATCTACAAAGACGTAGACGGCGTCTTCACCGCCGACCCACGCGTTGAGCCCTCCGCACGCCTCCGCGCCAACATCACCTACGAAGAAATGCTCGAAGCCGCCAGCCTCGGCAGCCAGGTCATCCACCCACGCGCCGTTGACCTCGCCAAGCGCTCACGCGTCCCCGTCCGCGTCCGCCACAGCCAGCGCGACGCGCAAGACCTCATCACAGGCACGCACGTCATCGATTCGCCCGCCGACGCGCTCGCACCCGTCGTCTCCTCTGTCGTCCTCAAACCCCGCGTCGCACGCGTCAGCCTCCGCGGCGTGCCCATGACGCCCGCCGTCCAGGCCGGCGTCTTCTCGCCCATCGCCCGCGCCCACATCCCCGTTGATGACATCATGCAGGAAGACGACGGGCCCACCCCTACCCCCACCAACACCACCACCACGCCCGACCCCAGCACCCCCCACCGCGTCAACATCACCTTCACCCTTGACCGCGCCGACCTCCACCTCGTCACCCCCATGCTTCCCGACATCGCCGCGCACGTCGGCGCCACCGCCACACGCGTTGATGACCACCTCTGCACCGTCTCCGCCGTCGGCGCAGGCATGCGGACCGCCCACGGCGTCGCCGCCGCCATGTTTGACGCCCTCGCCCGCGCCGGCATCCTGGTCGAGAACATCTGCACCAGCGAGGTCCGCATCTCCGCCGTCATGAACGCTGACCTCGGCCCAACCGCCGTCCGCTGCCTGCACCAGGCCTTCGGCCTGCACAGCCAGGCCACCGAGGCCCTCGCCGCCGGCCAGCTCACCGGCAGGCGCGAAACCCCCGCCACCGAGCTCAAGCCCTCAACCACCAGCGCCGCCACCTCCAGCGCCGCCACAACCAGTGCCGCCACAACTCACGCGCTGCGCTAGCCCGCCATCGCCAACCCCACCGGCGTGCCGACCCCCTAAAGCACACGCAGCCGCACCTCGCGCGCCGTCACCACCAGCTCAAGCCCCTTCCAACCAAACACCTTCGGCTCTGTCGAGGCTGACCGCACCAGCCGCACCGCCGGCCCCAGCTGCCGATGCCCCAGCGCATCGCGCCCGCGAACGCCGCGCAGCTCGCGTGATGCTCCAAGCAGCGCTGCCGTCACCTCGGCCCCGGGCGCGCCCCGCAGCACGCCCCGCGCCCAGACCACCTCGCCATCACCCTCTCGCACCCTTGAAGTCACACGCGCGATCCCCGCGCCGGCCCGCTCCAGCAGCCGCCCCGACCGCCTCAGCGCACGCCCCTGCCACACCAGCCGCTCCAGCAGCGCGCCCGCCTCGACCCCAGGCAAACCCAGCAACCCCGGCAGCACCGCGCCCCGCACCGCCGCACGCAGCCGCGACCGATCCTGATTCGTGTGATCCTCACGCCACGCCCAGCCGCACGCCACGCACAGCCGCTGCGCCATCGAAGGCTCAGCGCTAAGCAGCGGGCGGATCAGCCGCACCCCGCCCGCAAGCCGTCGGCTCGGCCGCAAGCCGCCCACCGCCGCCGGCCCCGCGCCGCGCACCAGCGCCATCAGCACCGTCTCGATGTTGTCATGCCCGTGATGCCCCGTGACGACCACGCCGCAGCCGTTCTCAGCCGCCGCCAGGGCCAGCGCCGCGTACCGCGCAACCCGCGCCGCGCCCTCCAGATTGCCACCACCACCACCACCGCCAACATCACCACCCGCGCCCGCGCCGCGCACCGCCACGCGCCGCTCGATCAACCGCACATTCACTTGCGCGCACAGCGCCCGCGCCGCCGCCGCGTCCGCTTCGGCAAGATGCGCCTCGCGCAGGTCATGCACCACGTGGCACGCCACCAGCCGCTCGCCCCGCGCCGCGCCAAGCCCCGCCGCCAGCGCCAGCAAGAGCGCCGATGAATCCGCGCCCCCGCTCAGCGCCACCATCGCCTGCAAGTTCCCCGCGTTCAGCCGCCGAAACTCCGCCATCACTAAACGCACCAAAGCCGCGCGGCGCGACGGCAGCGCCACCGCTCCGCCCCCGCCAGCGCTCCCGCCAGCGCTCCCGCCAGCGCCCCCACCAAGTGTGTTTTCGCCAGCGTCCATCCAGCGATGCTAGCGTCCGCCATGCAGGCCCCCGTCGGCCAGACCGTGACCCCAACCCCGCTCCAGACCGCGCAGCCCGCTGCGCTCCAGAGCCCGCTGCTCACCACGCCGGTGCTCTTTGGCCTCGGCTTGCTCGCAGTCGGCCTCACCCTCGCGCTGGTGCTCGCAGCGATCGCCACAATCGCCAAACGCCGCGGCAGCGCCGCGCCCGCGCTCACGCTCAGCCCCGCGCAAACCTCACCCCCGCCACCGCCAGACGCCCGCACACAGGCCACCGAGCTCGCCCGTCTCATCCGCGAGCTGACCGCCGAGCTTGACGCCCGCGCCGCGCGACTCGAAGCCCTCATCGATCAGGCCCAGCACCACGCCGACCGCCTCGAAGCCCTCAACAGCACCGCCGCGCACGCCCTTGAGCATCCCGCGCGCGCCGCTGCTTCACCCGCCGCCCCACTGCCCACCACCGCGCCATCAAACACCGCCGCGCCCGAAGCCACTAGCAACACCAGCAACCCAGACGACAAGCCCGCACGCGCGCTCCGCCTGCACAGGCAAGGCCTTTCGCCCGTCCAAATCGCGCAAACCCTCGGCATGCACGTCGGGCATGTCGAGCTCATCGTCGCCCTTGACCGCGCGCAAACCAAAGCCGCCGCCACCCGCTAGCACCACCCGCTGCCGCGGCTTCTCGCTCAATCTCAAGCCTCTAGGTTAACGCCCACGCTCCGCGCGGGCCCAACAGCCCGCGAGTCGTGATGCTGAAAGGCCGCGCCTATCGCTGCACACATGCCCCATCACTCGTGCTGGAACGGGTACACCGCGCCGATGCCCAAAATCCCCGTCAGCTCATCGAGCGCATCAAAGCTCTCGCGCATCAGCGCCGGGTCTGCAAGGTCCTTCGGCGCCAGCGTTTCGCGATAGTGCTTCTTCACCCACGCCTCCAGCCGCGCGAGCTGACCGCTGGTACACATGCACCCCTGCGTCACGGCCTGCAGCTGTTCATCCGTCAACGGCACCCGCAGCCGAAGACACGCCGGACCGCCGCCGTTACGCATCGACTCGCGGACGTCTACAAACTCAGCGCTCAGCCGCAACCCTCGCCGCGTCCCCATCGCCTCCACGGCCTTGCGCGTCCGCGCATTCTCGCGCGCCTCTGCCGGCGCCACCAAGTGGTACGTCCGGTTGTGCAGCGTCAGCAACTGGCTGTTAAATAGGTACGTCCCGACCGCATCCTTCAGCGTCACCGCCCCGCCAACTTCTACCGCTTCAAACCCCGCGCCTAATAGCGCCCGCAACTGCTTCAGCACGCCCACGTTGTCCGCAAACGCTCGCGCGTGATACACCAGCACCCGCCCCGTGCCCACGCAGACCACATCGTTATGAAACGCCCCCGCGTCGATCGCCTCCGGGTTCTGCTGCGCAAACACGCACCGCTTCATGTCAAGCCCGTGCCGGCGCGCCACGGCCTGGCTCGCCTCCAGCGTCTGCCGCGCCGGATACTTCTTGGGCCGCTTGCCCGTTGCGCTCCCCTGATTCACCCCCGCGTGATGCACCCCGTATACGAACAGGTGCACCGCCGCGCCGGGCTTGCCAACGCGCCGGTCATCAAACAGCCGCGTGTGGTTCGCCGCGCCCTCATCGCCCATCGCGTCGCTGCATGGCAGCGGCTCGTGGATCGCAAACTGCCGCTCATCATGAAACACCGCCCGCAGCACCCGCGCCGTCTGCCCCGCCTCGATCGACCTGTGCAGCATCGTCCGCAGATTCGCCGGCGTGAAGTGCACGCGCCCGTCCGCCGTATCGGCACCCGGTGAGACCGTCGCCGCGTTCGCGGTCCACATGCTGCTGGCGCTGTACACCTGCGCAAGCAGCACCGCGTCGACCTTCGCACATTTGGCGATCATCTGCGCGGGCGTGCCCGCAAAGCCCAGCGCCCGCAGCGTCGGCAAGTGCGGGCGCTGATGCGGTGGCAGCAGGCCCTGCACCACGCCCATCGCCGCCAGCCGCCGCATCTTCGCCAGCCCCTCGAGGGCCGCGGCCATGGGCTTCGATACGCGCCCGGCGTTGCTCGACGCCGCCACGTTGCCAAGGCTCAGCCCCGCGTAGTTGTGCGTCGGGCCAACCAGCCCGTCAAAGTTCGCTTCCACCAGCGTCATGCCCGCAGCGTACCACAATCCCGCGCCGCGTCAACACGCAAGCTCACTTCAGCCAACCGTCCTCCCAGCGCATCCCTTCGCTGGGCGCAATCGCCACTGACCGCTCGGCCATGCTCGCCACCGGGTACGCGCAGTAGTCCAGCGCAAAGCTCCCCGCCGGGCGGTGATTGCCGCTCAGGCCCAGGCCCCCGAAGGGCAGCTTGCTGCTCGCGCCCGCCGTCCCGGTGTTCACGTTCAAGCACCCCGCGCGCACCTCGTGCAAGAACCGCCGCTGCGCGTGGGCGTCGGGCGTAAAGATGCTCGCCGCCAGCCCGTATCGCGTCGCGCCCGCCTGCGCCAGCGCCTCGTCAAGCCCGCGCACCACCTTCACGCGCAGCAGCGGCCCAAAGACCTCGACATCAGCGCCCGGCTCATCCTCCGCCTCGCTGATCACAAACCCCGGCACCTCAACCACGCACGGGCTGATGTAGTACCCGCCCTCGGGCGTGTCGATCGCGCTGCTCCGCAGCAGCACCCGCGCGCTATTGCCCTCGCACCGCCGCTGGTACTCAAGCACCGCCTGCCGCGAGGGCTCGCTGTTGATCGGCCCCATGAACACCGGGTGGCTCGCCCGCGGGTCGCCCACGATCAGATTGCTGGCAACCTTGCACACCAGCGGCACCAGCTTGTCCGCCACCGCCTCGTCAACAATCAGCCGGCGCGTGCACGTGCACCGCTGACCCGTCGTGTTGAACGCGCTGCGAACCACCTCGATTGCCGCCAGCTTCAGGTCCGCGCCCGGCATCACAATCGCCGGGTTGTTGCCGCCAAGCTCAAAGGCCAGCACCCGCCCGGGCCGGTCCAGGTTCGCCTCAGCGATCTTTCGCGCCACCGGCCAACTGCCCGTGAACGCGATCGCGTCGAGCCCTTCATGCCTCACCAACAGGCCCGCTACATCGGCCTTGCCCTGCACCAGGTTGATGACGCCCGCAAACCGCGCCGCGTCAACCCCAAACTCTTCGACGATTGCGCGGTCAAACCACCGCACCAGCAGCTCGCCCACGCCCGGGGCCTTGTCGCTGGGCTTGAAGACCACCGTGTTGCCCATCGCCAGCGCCGGCACGATGTGGCCGTTGGGCAGGTGCGCCGGGAAGTTGAACGGCCCGAGCACGCCCACCACCCCGTGCGGCCTGAACAAGCAGTGCCCGCTGCGCGTCTCGCTGAGCTTGATCTCAAAGTCACTGACCCGCGCAAGCCCGCCCTCGGGCGCCGCGTCCAGCGTGATATCAACCTTGCCAGCCAGGATCGACGCCTCGCCCTTGCACTCCCACATCACCTTGCCGATCTCATCGCACAGCAAGTCGGCCATCTGCTGCTGATGCTGCTTGGAGATCGCCGCGTACCGCCGCAAAACCGCGAAGCGCGCCTCGCGCGCGAGCGCGCTCCACGCCGGGAGCGCTCGCCGCGCCGCACGGACGGCGGCGTCCACATGCCCGGGCACCGGCACGCATGAGTAGACCACCTGCGCCGGCCGCGCGGGGCTGCGCGAGACCAGCGCCTCGCCGGGGATCGGCACCCACGCGCCGCCGACAAAGTCGTGCCCGCTGATGGTCGCCCGCGCCGCGCCAACGCCCACACCTGCACCCCCGCCTGCGCCCTGATCGGTCATCATCGCCGATAGTACCTGGCACACCCGGCACGCAGTGAGCGGGGGCTTCGTGGCCCTTTGCAGCCCACCCGCCCACAGGCCATTAGACCGCGGCTGCCGCGTCCGAAGGCCGACCCACCCCTCGGTACCACCCGATCCCTTCGCGTTGATCCTGGCGCAGATACCGGTTTAAGCGCACGGCCGCGGCGTTTACGACCGCTTTCGCAGGGGGTTTGTGCTCACTTTGGCGCCATCTGCCCGCTAACGCGAACCAGCGTCAGCCCGCGCTGATCCGCGCCAATCCGCGTTAGCCCGCGCAACCTGCGTGAACTCAGCGCCGCTCGCGGCGATCACCGCGCGTGCCGCTAGCATGAGCCATGGCTGACGTTCAGAACGCGACCGGCGCACCCGAGCTCTCGGGCGCGCAGGCCTCGCTTGACTCATCTCGCAACCGGTATCAGGCGTACCTGGCCAAGCGTCGCGCGGCGATCGCTGCGCAGAAGGCGGGCAAAGACGGCAAAGCTGGCGCGCCCACCAACGAGCAACCCAGCACAGATCAAGGCGCTGGTGCCGGGGCGCTGGCCGTCCCGCGCTGGGCTCAGGGCAAGCCCAAAGAGGGCACCAAGCCGCAGATGGCCCGCGGTAGCATCGCGCTGGCGCGCGCATTCTGGAACATGTTGGGCGGGTACCGGCACCTGTTGACGCTGGCGCTGGTGACGATGGGCGTGAGCGTGATGCTCGGGCTGGCGACGCCGTGGGTCACGAAGCTGGCGATCGACCACGCGGTCGAGCGTCGCCCGTGGCCGGCGTGGGTGCTGAGCTTGATGCCTGATGGCCTCTCGCCGTCGGGGCAGCTTTGGCTGCTGGGCGGGGTGATCGCGGCGCTGGGTCTCATGGCGGCGGTGCTGCCGATCCCCGGGCGCTACCAGTTGACGCGCCTGGTGCAACTGGTGCAAGCGCGGCTGCGCCGGCGGCTGTTCGCGCACGTGGCGCGCCTGCCGCTCGACAAGGTCTACGCGCTGAAATCTGGCGGAGTGACAAGCCTGCTGCGCGAGGACCCAAGCAACGTGGCGGAGCTGATCTTCATCGGGGTGTACAACCCGTTCCGCGCGGTGCTGACGTTCGTGGGCGGGCTGGCGGCGATGGCGACGATCGACTACCGGTTGCTGCTGGGCGGGGTCGCGGCGCTGCCGGCGGTCTGGCTGACGCACCGGACGTGGATCGGTCGGATCCGCCCGATCTTTTCGGCGCTCAAGCTGACGCGTCAGCAGGCCGACGGGCACGCGACGGAGGTGTTCTCGGGGATGCGCGTGGTGCGGACCTACGGCGGGCTGCAACGCGAGGCGCGTCGGCAGGCGGTAGCAACGCACCTGCAGAACCGCCAGCAGATTTTGGTGTGGTGGTGGTCGCGGATGGTCGAGGCGTTCTGGGTGGTGCTGGTGCCGATGGCCTCGGCGGGCGTGCTGGTGTACGGCGGGCTGCGGGTCATGGATGGATCGCTGACTATCGGCGCGGTGATGGCCTTTGGCGCGTACCTGCTGATGTTGCTGGGGCCGATGGAGCTGCTGGTGGGCACGGCGAGCCAGCTTCAGAACGGGCTGGCAAGCTTGGACCGGTGCTTGGACGCGCTGGAGGAGCCGCGCGAGTTTGCGGGTGTGGCTGGCGCGGGGGCCGGCGCGGGGGCTGGCGTAATGGGCGTGGCGGCGGCGGCGGCGGACCGCGCCATGGGCGAGCTGGGGCGTGGCGCGGCGCGGATCGAACTCGATGGGGTCAGCTTCTCGTACCCCGGCAGCAGCGAACGGGTGCTGCAGGACATTAATTTGGTGATCCCGGCGGGCCAGATGGTGGCGCTGGTGGGGCCGTCGGGCTCGGGCAAGACGACGCTGTGCAACCTGATTGCGCGGTTCTATGACCCCAGCGCCGGGCGGGTGCTGCTGAGCGTGCCCGCAGAGGCGGCCCGAGGGGCGGCCCGCGGTGGCAGGGGCGGGGCGCGAGACCTGCGTGAGCTGCCGGCGGAGGCGTACCGGCGGCTGCTGGGGATTGTGGAGCAGGACGTGTTCTTGTTTGATGGGACGATCGCGGAGAACATCGCCTACGGGCGGCGCGGGGCGAGCGCGGCTGAGGTAGCACGGGCGGCGGACGCGGCGAACGCGACAGAGTTCATCGAGCGCTTCGAGCGCGGGATGGAGACGCTGGTGGGCGAGCGCGGGGTGCGGCTGAGCGGCGGTCAGAAGCAGCGGCTGGCGATTGCGCGGGCGGTGCTGGCCGACCCGTCGGTGCTGATCCTTGACGAAGCGACCAGCAACCTTGACAGCGAGAGCGAGCGGCTGATTCAGCGGTCATTGGGCGTGCTGATGAAGGGGCGGACGTCGGTGGTCATCGCGCACCGGCTGAGCACGATCAGGCACGCGGACTTGATCGTGGTGCTGGAACGCGGGCGGATCGTTGAGCGCGGGACGCACGATGAGCTCGTGGCGCGCGACGGCGGGCGGTATCAACGGATGCTGCACCTGCAGGTCGACCCCGTGACGCTGGAGCAGTGACGCCGGTGGGGCTTTGTGGGCGCGCGGTCTTGGTGCGAGTGAGGGTCGGGTGGGAGGGGGCGTTTGCTTGATAATTGCGATGGACGGGGAGTGGAATGGCAGTTGACTGGGCTTGACTGGACGGGGGTGAGTTGGGGTGGCTATACTCACTCTGTCTCCGGGCTTCTTTGGTTCGATGCGAACCAGACCCCGATAGTCACCGACGCTGACGGCCCGCCCGAGTTCAAGCACCGGTTTCGATCTGACCTCCGGGCTTTGGACCGTGCCTCATGAAGCTGTACGTCGGCAATCTCTCGTTCAAGACCTCGGAAGCTCAGCTGCAGGACCTCTTCGCCGCCCACGGGCAGGTCGCCTCGGCCTCACTGGTGATGGACCGCGAAACCGGTCGTCCCCGCGGATTCGGCTTTGTCGAAATGCCGAATGACGCGGAGGCCAACGCCGCGATCGCGGCCCTCAACGGCAAGAACATCGACGGCCGTGACCTGACGGTCAACGAAGCCAAGCCCCGTGAGGGTGGCGGCGGCGGCGGTCGTGGGTTCGGCGGCGGCGGCGGTGGCGGCGGTCGCTCCGGCGGCGGCGGCGGTTGGGGCGGCGGCGGTGGTGGCGGCGGTGGCGGTCGCTCCAGCGGTGGCAGCGGCGGCGGCGGTGGCCGCGGCAGCTGGTAATCAGCGGCCATGACCCGACGGCGGGTCAAGCACATACAAGACGCAGGGGCCCTGGTTCGCCAGGGCCCTTGTCATTTTTGGGTAGCCATGATCCATGAGCCACGAGCGATGAGGGCCGGCCCTGCGGACCGATGGCAGGATGAAATCCTGCGCCACACGAGGCAGAGTGGCCGCTACGGAACCTGGGCGTACTTGGTCATGCGTTCCGAGCCTTCGAGGTCTACCAGCAGGATGCGGACGCGGCGGCCGGTAAGGGGCTTGGCGGCGTCACGCAGGATGAACCGCCGGACGGCGGACTCACCGGGGCCGAGGTCAACGATGGGCTGGGTTTGGGTGGCGATGCCGGGCGCGAGAGATGTGAGCTGGAGCGTGCGGGTCAGGCGGCCGGTGTTGGCGACGGTGGTGGTCAAGACGACGTCGGGGCCCTCGGCGGTTGGGGCGTTCTGGGCCGTGACGGTAAGGTCAAGGTCTTCGAGGCCGACGGTGAAGGGCTCAATGAGGCGCATGGGCGGGTACGCGCGGTCAGCGGCGAGGCGAACGACCAGCGCGATGTTCTTGATGCCGGCTTCTTCTGCGGCGGCGAAGAGGACGTTGAAGGGGATGCGTGTGGAGCCATCGGCGGGCATGGTGAAGGAGATCGGTGCGCTGGGTGAGATGGCCCAGGTAGGGTCGCGGCGTAGCCCGGTGTGTGAGTCGGGGACCTGGAGGGTGATCTCGCCGCTGACGCGGGTGGTCCAAGGGTTGGTGAGGATGAGCTCACAATCGTGGCTGCCGACGCCGGCGGGGACGAAGCTGGGGTTGACGCGGATGTCGGCAAGGAAGCGGACGAGCGAGGGGTCAACGCCTTGGATGAAGCTGGGGGTGGTGCCGACGGCGATGGTGTGCTGGCCCGACTTGGGGTTGGCGTTGAGTGAGGTTTGATTGCCGAAGGGGTCTGTGATGGTGAGGGTGCCGCCGCCGAAGTAGCCGGTGAGGTTGGCGGTGGGCCCGAGCTCGCCGGTGGCCCAGACGATCATGGTGCCTGCGCCGATGTTGAGCGAGCCGATGGCGGAGCCGGCCTCTGGCGCGAGGACGTAGCCGCGGACGCCGGGGGCGGCTTGGACGGGCGAGACGGCGAGCATGCCCTCGGTCATTCTGGCGAGAGTGCTCAGCGGGCCTAGGAGTGGGTCTGGTCGGAGCAGGCCGTCGGCGCTGGTACGGAGGCCGGGCCAGAGGGCGACGCGAGCGATAGGGAGGGCGCGGTCTGCGCGGTGAGACTGGGCCCAGGTCTCGACGGCGCGGGTGAGCCAGTGGTCAATGACGTCACGGCGTGAGAAGCGGGCGCGGTCGAGGGGTTCGATGACGTAGGTGAGCTCTGTGCCGGCGCGGGCCTGCGGCGCGGCGGTGGCAAGCATTTCGGCGATGGCTTCAAGGTGGAATGAGGCGGGGAGGGTGACGGCGGCGGCGGGCGGGGGCGCGGCTTGGAAGTCTGGCCAGGCGCTGTCGGCGCGCCAGGGGAGGGAGACGCGCGGGCCGGGGCTGACGCGCGAGAGGCCCTTGATGACGTTGAGCAGTTGGCCCGGTACGGCGGCGTGATTCAGCGGCGCTTCAGAGAGGACCGGCCCGGCCTGCCAGCTGTTGACGCGGTGCCCGAGCCCACCGATCCACGCGGCCAGATCACTCTCCCAGTCGGCGCGGTCAACGCTGCCCAGCGCGAGCACGGAGGGGGTCTGCGTGCGCAGACGGTCGGTGATGCTTTGGGGGAGTTTTTCGATGGCGATAGTCAGCTCGGCGGGGTGAACCGCGAGCGCGGCGAGCAGAGCCTCGATGGTGGGCTGCAGGGTGGGGCTTCGGGCCTGCGTGCCGGGCCCGAGGCCGACGGTCAGGCGAGAGACGCCGACGGCCTGGGCGATAGCCGGAAGCTGCGCGATGGTGGGCTCTGGCAGCCCGGTGGCGAAGAGGGCGAAGGGGCGGAGCGGCGAGACAAGTGTGGAGCCCTGAGCTTCGCCGGCGGGGCCCTCGATGATGAGCAGCGAGGTGGTGGCGAGGGTGGGGCCGGTGCTGGTTTTCTCATCGGGGGACAGGACGCGGAGGGTGACGCGGAACCAGCCGAGCTGCTTGATATCAAGTGTGGTTCGGAGCTTTGAGCCGCCGCGCGGGATGACCACGCGTTTGGACTGGACGGTGCGGTCGTCGAGGTCGGTGACGTCAAGGACGGCGATGAGCTCCTGGCCCGAGAGGTCTCGAACGTCGAGGATGATCGCCGGGGTGCTTGGGCGGAGGAAGATGTTGCCGGGAGCCTCGGTGGTGATCGAGACGCGCGGGAGCTGGAGGACGGCGACGTCATCGAAGTACGCGGCGCCGTCGATGTCCTGTGCGGAGCTGTTGGTTGTTCGGGGCGCGCCGGTGGTGAGTTTGACGAGCTGATCTGGCTGGAGCAGGAGCAGTTCGAGCTGGAGGAAGCGTGCGGAGGGGATGCCGCCGGGCAGGTCGATGCTGATGGGCGTCCAGGCGTTGTCGGTGATGGTGGGGTCGCTGAAGACCTCGGTGCTGGTGATGGGCACCTTGGCTTCGTCAAGCATGGTGGCGCGCAGGACGGCGCGGGCGGCCCTGAGCCCGGCGGTGCGGACGTTGGCGGTGACGCGGTACTGCGCGTCGGGGAAGACCAGGATCGCGCCGGCGGCAAGGCGGAGGCTGGTGGAGCCGCCACGGGTGGGGAGCTTGACACTGGTGGTGCCTGAGGCGGCGATCTGCTCGTCAAAGACGGCGCGGTTGAAGGCGGGGAAGCCCAGGCGCGGGCGGTCTGGCGGTAGGTGCTGGGCGCGGAACCAGTTGAGCGGTACGTCTTCTGGGTTGACGTCACGCTCTTCAAAGTTGAAGAGGCGGAGGACGCGCTGGTTGAACATGGAGGCGGTGACGGGCGCGGCGCGCGGCCTGGGCGGCAGCGGTGCCATGTAGATGATGGTCGGCTGGTCTGATGTGAGTGTGAGGGTGGCGGCGGGTTGCTGTGCGTCGGCGGTGGGCGCGAGCAGGGAGCAGCAGGCCAGCGCGAACGCCGGCAGCACCGCCCGCAACCGCTGGCGAAGTGACCGCATGGAGTTGATATCGGTCGGAGCGGGGCGGGGGTGAAGGGGGCAGAGGTGGCGGAGAAGAGCCATGGGCGATGAGAGTCGCGCTTGCGGCCCGGTGGCAGGATGGAATTCTGCCCCACGCGAGGCAAAGAGGCCGGTTGGGAATCCGCCCGCCGGAAGGCAGAGACCAAGGCAAAGGCAGAGACACGCGGGGTTATCGGGCAGTTAGATGGTGACTTTGCGGTTGTAGACGTACCACTCAAGCAGAAGCACCGCGATGGCGAGCATGACCAGCCAGGGCCAGAGCGCGCGGGTGGCCAGTACGTCTTGCCCGCTGGAGGCGCCAAGCAGACTGGCGGAGATCGCCTCGGGCGGCGCGGTGGCGAGATCACTCTCGAAGCTGTCGGCGAGGTTGACCGAGATGGCACGGCGGGTGCGGCCTTCGACTAGCACATCACTGGCCCCTTGCGGACCCAGCCAACTGAAGGTGTAGACGCCGGCGCTCACGGCGGGGCCGAAGACGGCGCGGCCGTCGGGCGCGACGAGCAGCGGGGTGCGGCTGCCGTCGGGGAGTGCGACGCGCGCGTCGGTGGCGGTGGGTGGGAGGATCAGCTCGACGTCGCCGCCCGGTGCGGCCTGGAGTGACCCGGCGTCACTGCCTGCATCGGCGACGGCGCGGAGGCCCTGGCTGACGTAAAGGAAGAAGCTGAGGTCGAGCATCCAGTTGCCGCTGTTGAGAAGATCGAAGGTGACGACCAGTGCGCGGCGTGAGGGGTCTGAGCACTCGACGATGAGCGGTCCGCTGATGCCCTCGGCCAGGACGCGCGCGGAGCCGCGGTCTGGGAGTTCGATTCTGCGTGAGGGCGCGACGGCGAGGGCGTCGAGGTTGAGGCCGCGGAGGCTTGGGTGGTCGCGTTCCCACTTGAGAACGACGGTGGGCTCACCCGGGCCTTTGTCGATGACGCCGATGCGGCCTGGGGGCGCGACGTTGAAGGCGAGAACGCGTGCGGCGGGGAGGCCCGGGCCGCTGGCGGCGGAGGGGCTGCTGTTGGGCGCGGTGGTCGGCCCGATGTTGGGCTCGCTGCTGGGAACATTGGGGAGCCATGAGTCAAGGACATAGACGTCGTAGGGCTGCGTGGGCCTGCCGTCGGTAAAGAGCGTGGCGGCTTGCTCGGGCGTGTAGATGTCGAGCTTGGCGAGGGTCTGCGCTTCGAGAGCCTTGCGCAAGAAGAGGTTGCCGGAAGTAACCAGCGCGACGGCGAGGCGACGCGCGGGCGGAACGACGAGGTAGCCGAAGTCATCGGTGGCGAGGACGTCTCGGCCTGCGGGATCATCTTGCGCGTTGGGGTGGCGGAGCTGGAGGGCGAGGACGCCGCCGCCGGGCCGGTCGAGCGTGAAGACGACGCCGGCGAGGCCCGGGAGACGCTGGCTATTGACGGCCTGCGGTTCGGTCTCGACGCGCGCGGCGGGAACGGACACTTCTCGAACGGCGACAACGCGGCCGTCGGCGGCGAGCTGGACGTCAACGGTTCGTGGGCGGGTGTCGGAGTTTTGCAGGCTGATGAAGATAGAGAGGCTGTTGGGATCGTCTAGGCCGCGCTCGGCGCGGAGGCCGACGATGCCAACGTTCCAGCTTTTGGGGTTGCCCACTGGGTAGTAGATGAGGCGGTCGTCGGCGGTGGGGGCGAGGTCTGCGAGGTCGGGTAGTCGGCCATCGCTGAAGAGGTGGATGGCGGCGCCGCCGCCGGGGGTGACGATGCCGCGGCCCTCGACTGCGACAGGCTGTGCGAAGGCGCGTGCGGTGGCGAAGGCTGGTGCGAAGCGTGTAGTGGCGTCGGTGGGCGTAAGGGCGTTGATGGCACCCTTGAGCTCTTGCTTGTTGGCGGTGAAGTTCAGGACGCGCTGGGCGGTGGTGTCAAAGACCACGAGCATGGCCTCATCGCCGGAGGCGTCCAAAAGCCCGGGCTCGCGGAGGGTCTCGACGAGTTCGAGTGCGCGGTCTTTGGCTTGATCGAAGCGGGTGCGTGCGGTGTCTTTGGCGTCCGGGTCGCCGTCGGTAGCCTTCATGCTGGCGGAGCGGTCAATGACGATGACGTGCCGCTGGCCTGAGGCGGGCCCGCGGCGGAGCTCTGGCTGCGC
>Ga0105047_10002559_pt1 | contig 32418 bp, 24 predicted proteins | sample MAT04_FD_78384 | JGI IMG/M metagenome (GOLD analysis project Ga0105047, IMG submission 78384) | Freshwater microbial communities from Lake Fryxell liftoff mats and glacier meltwater in Antarctica - MAT-04 (megahit assembly) | ecosystem: Environmental > Aquatic > Freshwater > Ice > Liftoff... | reverse complement strand
CTTGAGCTGTGCGCTCCTGATTGCGGCGGCAACAACTTGCTCCGATCTTAGGTTTTCGCGTGGATTTCGGAAATGGGCAGGTTGACTTGGAGGTGGGCGGCGACGAGCGCGCCGACGGTGTAGAGGCCGTCTTGGTCTCCGAGCGGTCCGCTAGTCTGGCCACCCACCACGACCAAAGGGACGTATTCCCGTGTGTGGTCCGTGCTGGTATCCGTCGGGTCGTTGCCGTGATCCGCGGTGAGAATCAGCAAGTCTTCGGGCCGGAGGGCGGCGAGAATCTCGCCCAGTACCGTGTCGAAGGTCTCCAGGCAATGGGCGAATCCAACCGGATCATTTCGGTGACCGAAAAGCATATCGAAGTCCTCGAAGTTGGCAAAAATGAAACGATGATCGCCGTTCATGGCCTCTCGCAGCAAGTCGGCGTGGGCCGCATTACTCTGCGTCCGTCGGACGAGAAGGAAATTGCGGTTACCAAAAAGTTCGGAAACCACACCAATACCGAAGACCGACGACACTTCATCAATTAGGTTGTGAGGGGCGACGATGGGATAGTCTCGGCGGTTTTCGGTGCGACGCCAACCGGCGTCGGCGTCGCCCACAAACGGGCGGACGATCACGCGCTGAACGTTTTCGGGAGCGACGCAAAGGCGACGGGCAATCTCTCCCATCTCGTAAAGCCGAACCAGAGGAACGACCGATTCGTGCGCCGCAATTTGGAAAACGCTGTCCGCGCTGGTGTACACGATGGGAAATCCGGTCTCCACGTGTAACGCGCCAAGATCATCGAGGATTGTAGTACCACTCGCGGGCCGGTTACCCAGCGTTTGAGTACCTATCGCCGCTTCAAAGGACTTGATGAGCGGGATGGGAAAGCCGTTGGGGTAGGTAGGGAAGGGCTGACTCACCCGAATGCCCATCATCTCCCAGTGCCCGGTGACGCTGTCCTTGCCCTGTCCGACCGGGCGGAGGCGACCCCACGACGCCGACGCGTCGGGCGCTTCCGGAATCCCGGCCGCCGCCAGGAACCCGAGCGATGTCAGGTGAGGGGCATTGAATCCATCAACGGCATCCCAGACGTGCCGCAGTGTGTTCGGTTCATGAACATCGCCAAAGGCCGGGGCATCCGAGGTGGGACCTGCGCCGCACCCATCCAGTACCAAGACAATCGCTCGCGGACCTGTCATCAATACCGAGGATACCGATCGCTACGCCAAGACAAGAAGAAAAAGCGGGCGCTCCTTGCGGTGCGCCCATGTTCCTTCACCCTTTTGAGGACTTCGATGGGGGCCGGATGCTTGCCCGACCCTCGCTAACCCGCCCTAACGTCTTCGCAAATTGAAAGTTCACTCATTCCCGGACAAAGTTCAGTTTTCCACGACAGTGGAACGAAACTGGACGGCTTCGGCGAGGTGTTTTCGGGTCAGATTCTCGGATTCAGCGAGGTCCGCAATGGTCCGTCCAACCTTGATGAGGCGATCAAACACGCGCGCCGAGATGTTAAGCCGACTGGACACCTGGCGCATAAACGATTGGGCGTCGTCGTCCAAGGGCACATGCTGGTGCAGTTCGCGCGGGGTCATTTTCGCGTTCACTCGGCTTTGCCCTAGTCGGGCGTCTTGACGTGCGCGGGCGGAAATCACCCGGGCGCGGATCAATGCCGAGGGTTCACCGGTTTGCATGCCCAGCAACTCATCGGGCTTGAGGCGAGGCACGGTGACGTGGAGGTCAATTCGGTCAAGCAACGGACCGCTGATCCGCTGGGCGTAGCGATCGCACGTGGCGGGGTTGCCCACGCATTGGGCTTCGGGATAGCCGCGATAGCCGCACGGGCAAGGGTTCATCGCTCCTATGAGCACGCATTGGGCGGGGAAGGTTAGGCTGGCCTGCACACGGGCCACGGTGATCTCGCCGTCTTCCAGAGGCTGTCGAAGGGCTTCGAGCACGCTCCGGTCAAACTCCGGCATCTCGTCCATGAAGAGCACGCCGAGATGGGCCAGCGAGATTTCCCCCGGCTTGGGAGTCTTGCCCCCGCCGACAATCGCCGCGTAGCTACTCGTGTGGTGCGGCGAGCGAAAGGGACGTTCGGCAACCAAACCTTCTCGGCCGCCGCGTTGACCGGCGGCACTGATGACCCGGGTCACGGCCACGCTTTCGGCGAGGCTGAGCGGGGGCATGATGGTGGGCATGCGGCGGGCCAGCATGGTTTTGCCGCTACCGGGCGGCCCCACCATCAGCAAGTTGTGGCCCCCGGCGGCGGCGATCTCGAGCGCGCGCACCGCGTGTCGTTGGCCCTTCACGTCGGCGAAATCCACCTCGAAGCGTTCGGTGAGGGCGGCGGTCCGCGCTTGAGTGATGTCGATCGGCGAGTGGGCGAGGCTCCCGTTCAGTAGTTCAACGACATCGATCAGGCGTTCCACGCCGTACACTTCCAAATCCGGAATCACCGCCGCCTCTAGGGCGCTGGCCGCAGGCAAGATGAATCGGCGGAAACCCCGTTCGACCGCCATCATCGCCACGTTCAGCGCGCCGTCCACCGGGCGCAGCGCGCCGTCTAGGCCGAGTTCGCCCAGGAACACCGTGTCTCTCAACTCGGAAACGGGCACGGTTTCGAGGGCCGCTAGCACGGCAATGGCGATGGGTAAGTCGAGGGTGGGACCTTCCTTGCGGAGGTCACCTGGGGCCAGATTGCACACGATCTTGCGCTTAGGCCAGGTGAGATCGCTATTGATGACGGCAGATCGGACCCGATGGCAACTTTCGGTGACGGCTTTATCCGGCAGTCCCACGAGGACCATTACCGGGTCTCCGCCGGTCAGGTCCACCTCGGCCACAACGGGCAGGGCATCCAGGCCCATGAGGGTAGCGGTATGGACCTGAGCGATCATAGTCGTTCCTTCGCCGTCAGACCGACGGTTTCCTGCTGGTTTCGGTTCAGCGGATTAAGTTTGGCGGGCCAGGCTCGGGCGTCGTATCCACTACTTTTACCCACGGCACGGCCGTGAAGGTCAATGTCGCCCCGCCGGAATCGGCATCCAAAACGCTTTCACTGCCGGGCACACGGGCGTTCCGCACGATGGCTTCAATGCGCCAGGGCCAGTATCCCTTCCCGGTAACCCAAGTGTCACCGGTGGCGGAGATGGGTTGCTCACCCTCGGTTTCGGTTCGGCTCCATCGGATTCGCCATCCCGGCTGGCCTCGATCATCCGGGGCGACCCCGATGACTCGGTAGGACCCTCGGATCGGGGGGACCGCTTGGTCCGGTGCGTTTTCCAGGCTAGTCCAGTTGGCATCGACGGTAAGTTCGCCTTCTGCCGGGAGCTGGAGGGCCCACAAACGAGCGTAGCGCCACGCCCACGGGCCGTCGATGGGGTGTTCGTCGCGATCCACCATGTGGCCATCGCGCGCGCGGGTTTCTCGCAGGCGCAATGGGGGGAGAGCGGCGGGGAGGGGCAGGACTTGGTCATCAAGCACTTCTGAGATCGGCGCAATGGCCCACTCGATCACGACTTCACCCCGATTACTCTGCTCGCGCACGCGCATGTCGGCCCGGTCGGTCATAATGTGGCGACTACCGTCGGCCAGCGCAAAATCCCACGTCCACCGCTGGGAATCCTGGAAACCGAGAGCCGGAGCAAATAGGGCCGTCGGGGCCATCGCCCTTGTACCCAAGGCTGAGGAACCGAGTACCACCAACGCCGTGAGAAGCTTCATGACCCTAAAGACGCCTCGTAGACTGATACGAATACGGGCGGAACGAAATAAGCGCAATCTTAGCGATTGATCTCTAGTTGCACTTCGCCAGGTCGCGAGTAACCCCGGGACCGTGCGAGTTCCTCTTTCCCCGCTGGCGAAGCGAATCGGGACTCTTGCCTTAGCAAGGCCACCTTATCCGATTCTGCCTTGCGCATTTGGTGCACGGCCTCGTTAGATCGGAGGCGCTGCTCGCGATACAACTGCCACGGCCGTAAACTCAAGGCCACCCCGCAGGCAATTGCCAGCAGGCCACACAACGATAACCATAGTAAATTTCGAACCATCCGTGGTTCCTTGTGGCGCACGCGCCAACGCCCGCACTTTACCTGCCCCGCGAGGGATCCGTGCGCCAGATGGCTAGCGAATCGTCTCAACCATGATCAAATTGGTGTTGCCCGCGCTCCCCGAGAGCGTGCCCGCCGTGACCACTACGGTGTCGTTGACCTTGAGTCGCTTGGCCTTCAGGAAGGCATCGCACGAGTTCTGAACGATTTCATCGGTGTTGGACGGGAGCGGGATGTTGAGGGCCTCAACGCCCCAGATCACGGCCATTTGGCGCTGGGTGCGCTCGTTCCAGCTGGCGCAGTAGATAGGGGCTTTCGGGCGAAACTTCGCGACCCAGCGGGGGGTCGTTCCGCTCGTGGTGGTGCACACGATGGCTTTAACCTTCAGGGCCCTTGCCAAGACTACGGCCGCTCCGGCAACGGCCTCGGTGCTGGCCACCGCCCCCGGGGCGCGGAACTCGTCCTGAAGCCGGGCGTTGTAGTCCACGTCGCCCTCGGTCTCGGTGGCGATGCGCGACATCGTCTTCACGGTGTCGATCGGATACATTCCGGTGGCGGTTTCGCCGCTGAGCATCACCGCGTCCGCGCCATCGTAGATGGCGTTGGCGACGTCGGCCACCTCGGCGCGGGTGGGTCGGGGCAACGAGATCATGCTCTCTAGCATCTGGGTAGCAATGATCACCGGCTTCCCGTACTGGGCGCACTTCTTGGCAATCAGCTTCTGAAGGTAGGGAACTTCCTCCAACGGGAGTTGCAGCCCCAGATCGCCTCGGGCGACCATCACGACATCGGATACCTTTAGGATCTCGTCCAGTTCTTTCACGGCTTCGCGAGTTTCAATCTTTGCGCACAGCCGGATGGTGGAGTCATATTTATCGACCAGTCGGCGAAGTTCGCGCAGGTCGGCGGCTTGGCGCACGTAGCTCAGAGCAATGAAGTCGACGCCGCATTTGAGGGCTTCGTAGACGTCCTCGCGGTCCTTGTCGGTGATGGCAGGAACGTTAAAGGATCGTCCGATAAGGGTGACGCCCTGTCGGCTTTTAACTTTGCCACCGAAAACCGCCTTGGCCTCGAAAAACTCGCCCTGCCGGTTGACTAGCCTAAGCTCCACGTCCCCGTCGCCCAGCAGCACGCGATCGTGGGGCTTCATGGCTTCGAACATGGCGTCGCCGGGAATGACGATGTCGCCTTCGCGCTGGCCAACCATCAGGGATTGGCCGGGCGTGACCATGATGAAGCCCTCGGGGAACGAACCGATCCGGAACTTGGGGCCTTGCAGGTCGGCCAGGATGCCGACGGGGCCAAGTTTGGGCGAGGCTTCGCGAATCCATTCCACCCAACGGGCGCGACTCTCCCAGTCGCCGTGACTACAATTGATCCGCGCAACGTTCATTCCCGCATCGATAAGTTCGCGGATGCGCTCCGGGCTGTCAACCGCCGGTCCGAGAGTGGCTACAATCTTAGTGCGTCGCTTCATACGGTCTTTCGCCCTCTAGCTTTGCACGGAAGCCCGTTTTCGCGCCGCCGTCACCATACAAGTATCGGCAAATCACGGTGCGAGCCGGAGGACTGGACTGGCGGCTAGAGTTGAGACGCACCGCTACCTGCATCGCCTGCATCACTTGAGGCAGAAGACGTGGGGGTGGCCTTGGCTACGGTCATTTGGACGTTGATAAGCGGTTGGTCGCCCAAGCGTGCAATTGCTTGGCGAAGGCCCGTTGGAGACCCCTCGCCCGGAGAATCATCGCGAATCAGGAGTAGGATCACGTGATTCCGATTACATCGGGGTGCCAAACGGATGGGTGTTGCGGACTTCGTGGTTCAATTCTTGGTTGCATTAGCATGAAAGTGTCCCTATCATTGGGGTCACCAGTAAGTTTGCATGGATCTGCGGTCAATCCGGCGTATTCTATTTGGGGACCATTTGGTTCTTGAGAGGATAGCAATGAAACTAATTTTTGGCATCGCATTACTCGGCGCAGCGGCAATTGCGCCAGCGGTTACGTTACAGTTTGCCGCGAATCTGACGGGCGCGCAGGAAGTTGTTCCGTCGGGCTCCCGAGTCACCTCGACGATTACGATTTCCGTCGACGATAGCACTGGCGTGATCACGTCAGGATCGGGCACGCTGAGCCAAGCGTTTTCCACGGCGATTACTGGTTTCCACATCCATGAGGCGCCGATTGGCGTGAATGGTGGCGTGAAGGTTGACATCGGGCCGGGCGCCTTCTCCGGCACGAACATCGTGTTCAGTGGTCAAGTGATTCCGGCGGCGACGTACGCCGCCATGAAGCTGGGCAACACCTACTTCAATATCCATACCTCCCAATTCGGCGGGGGAGAGATTCGAGGTCAGATCGAAGCGGTGCCAGAGCCGGCCACGCTGGCGGGCGTAGCGCTCGGGCTGGCGGCCCTGGCCCGACGCCGTCGATCCGGTTCGCGATAACCAGCGACAATGGCCCGGGCGATGTGCCGCAAGTGCGGCACATCGCCCGGGCCATTGCTGTCAACCCGATTACGCTAGGTTCAGCTCTTTGCCGAGGGCTTCGAATCGTGCGACTTGAGATTCAATCACCCTAAGGCCGCCGCGCCAGAACTCGGGATCGTTAAGGTCGACTCCGACGTGCGCCATTAGCTCGTGCGGGGTCTGGCTACCGCCTAGGCGGAGCATATCCAGGTACTTCGGAGCGAACGACGGCCCTTCGGCACGGGCGCGCTCGTACAGCGCTAGGGTCAGCAACTCGCCAAACGCGTAGGCGTACACGTAGAAGGGCGCAAACACGAAGTGTCCCACGTACATCCACCAGCGTCGGTGCTGTTCCCCGAGGCTGAGGCTGTCGCCAAACATGGCTTGGATCTCGTTTTGCCAAAGGTCACCGAACTGGTCGGGAGTCAATTCGCCCTGCTCGCGGCGGGCCTGGTGGCATTGCCGTTCAAAGCGGTACATTGCCACTTGCCGGAACACGCTGGCGAAGCTCCCTTCAATCTTTTCGGCGTAAAGCGCCAGCTGGTCGCGGGCCTCAGCTTCCTGAACCAAGCGATCGAACACGAGGCTCTCGCCGAAGATACTTGCCAGCTCGGCTAACGGCAGAGTGCCGTGGAAGTTGAACTCCGTTTGGGCGCGGCTGAGACTAGCGTGCACTCCGTGGCCCAGTTCGTGGGCCAGCGTCGAGACATCGCTGAGTTTGTTCAAGTAGCTCATCATCACCACCGGGTGGGTGTCGGTGGTGTTGTAGCTGCAGAAAGCGCCGCCGGTTTTGCCCTCGCGGGCCTCGGCGTCAATCCAGTGCTGGGTAAAGAATTCGTCGGCGACCTCGCGCATGCCAGGATCGAAAGCGCCGAACGCGTCGAGGACGATCTGGCGGCCTTCTTCAAACGGCACTTGGCGGGCGGATTCGGCCAATGGGGCATAGCGGTCGATGTGGGTCAGTTCGTGACCCAGGATGCGCTGTTTCACACGGTAGAATCGCGCCACCATTCCGTAATTCTCGGCGACCAGGTTCGTGACCAGGTCGACCGTGGATTGATCCAGTTCGTTCGCCAGGTGGCGGCTCTGCTCGGCGGTCTCAAACTTCCGCAGTCGGTCGTCCACGCGCTTGTCCTGCAGCAAGACGTTGTAGCCAAATACCAGGCGGTGTTCCAGTTCTTCAAGTCCGGCGCTGAGGGCATCGGCGGCGGCCTGGCGTACGGTGCGGTCGGCGTCACGTAGCCGATCCATGATCTCTTCCATCGTCAGCTCGGACGTCGTCCCGTCGGGCGCGGTGTAGGCGAATTGGTGGTAGGTGGTCACCTCCTCGTGGAAGCGCACCCAAGACCGGCACCCGGTGTTGGCGCACTCTTCCAAGATGATTTCCTCGGCCTCGCTAAGTCGGTGGGCGCGCATTTTTCGTTCGTTGCGCACGAAGTGTCCGTACGGTTGCAGGCGGGGGTCAACGAGGAGGCGATTAATAACGGCGTCGTCGGCTTGCTGGAGTTCCAACTCCGCGAAGAGGAGCTTCACCCGGAGTTCGGTCGAATGCTCGCTCTGGGCCTGCATAAAGGCGGCGACGGCTTGATTGGTAGCTTCCACGGCAAACCGGAGATTGGCGTAGACCATGGGCTTGGCCGCGTCCCGCGAAATCGCTTCCAAGTCGCGCAAGAAGGCGAGGAGGGTATCGGCGGTCAGACTCGGAGCGTCAATTTGTCCACGGTAAGTGGTCGCGAACACATCGGCTCGTGCGTGAAGGTCTACCCACGCGGCGGGGATGCGCGGGTCATCAAGACCCGAGAAAAGGGAAGAAAGGTCCCAACGAACCTGCGGCGACTCCAGCGTCGGCGATGCGCTCATGGGCGTATTATGGACCTCTCTCGGGGGCGGTTGGTGCAACCATTGCCTGGATTAGGCTGACCTTTGGAGTCCAATAGCGAGGTTAGAGCGTTTGGCTGAGAATGATTCTTGTACACTGGTAGCGGGTTGGTGGCGGTTTTGTCGTCGGTCCGAAGCTTCTTTGAGGTACGAAAATGAGGAATTTGTTGATTTTGCTGGCCTGCGGCCAGTCGGTGGCCGCGATGGCTTCTTACGAGTTGCTGCTGGCTTTGGATAATCCGGGATCGGGGGGCGTTCAAGTCCGTCGGTTTGATCCTGTCAGTGGAACTTCGTTCGGGAGTTTTGGCAAAGGCTACATCCCGAATCCTCCCTACGGCATGGCTGTCGACCAAGCCACTGGAATGTGCTATGTCTCCACCTTTTCTAGAACATTATTGCGATTCAACTACAATACCGGCTTGTTTTTAGGCGAGTATAGCGCGGCCGCGGCTTCCGGGGGGCGGATTACCGTGAATCGTACGGGGCAAATCGTCTGGGCCGATGGCGGGACGATCCGGTTGCTGGACACCTACGGCAAGCAACAGAATAGCTTTACGGCGGCGGGGGCGAGCTCGTTCAGCTCCGCCATTCAAGCGGCGAACGGCAACTACTACGCGCTGGAAAACAATCTTAATCGAATGTATTGTTTCAATCAGAGCGGCTCATTTGTCAGTTGGACCGGGCTCGGGACTAGTCCATATAGCTACAACCAGCTCTCGACGGCCGGCGGAAAAGTCCTCTTTTCTTCTACTGATCCCGGTGCCGGTTTTAGGGACCGGCTTTACGTGTTTGATACGACGCCCACGGGCCAGGCAAATTTCACCACGATTGCCCCGACAGGAGTGGGAAACTATAGTATTCGTGGTACGGCAATTGGCCATGATAACACCGCGTACTTTAGTGGTCTGAACACGGTCACGGGAAACTACGGCGTGGGGAAAATCTCGTTGAACACCGGTTCTCAGTACGGGTTCTTTGGCGAGGGCACCTTCACCTTCGGCTTGGGCATGCAGGCGGTAGTCGCCCCGGAGCCGTCCACGATGATCATCTTCGGCATGGGCCTGTCGGCTATCGTGGCGCGACGTCGTCGCAAGTAACGCGATTAAGTTAACTGGTCGGCTGGGCGGCAACCTTTTCCAAGGCACCGCCATCCAGCCGACAAATCCGCCAATCGCTCAGTACCGGCGCTCCGAGCGATTCATAAAAGCCGATCGCCGGAGCGTTCCACTCTAGGACGGACCACTCGTGGCGCGCCGCCCCGCGCGCCACGGCGATGGCGGCCACCTGGGCAAAGAGCGCTTGGCCCAGACCTTGGCCCCGGAACGGGGGCGTTACGTAAAGGTCTTCCATCCACAATCCGGGGCTGGTGCGAAACGTGGAGTAGGTGGTGAAGAACAGTGCGTAGCCCACCACCACGTCTTCCACCTCGGCCACCAGGGCTTCGGCGGCAGGGCGCGGACCAAACAGGTGCTCGCTCAGCCGTTCGGCGGTGCCGTCCACGGCATCGCTCAGCCGTTCGTAGGCCGCTAGCTCAAGCACTAAGCCCCAGATGGCCACCACGTCCCGCGGTTCGGCAGTGCGAAGGCGCGCTCCTTCGGGGATCAACGGCCTTTTTTCCCGAAGAAGCGGTGGTCCAGCGACCAACGACCCGCGCCGACCAGCATTAGCGCCAAGCTCATGGCCAAAAGACACAACGGGAAGAAGAGGTCCGCCCCGTTCTGCACGATGTTGCCTTGAATCGCGCCAATGGCTCCGCCCTGGATTTTGGTGTAGACGGCGACCGACATTGTGCAGAATGCCCCGAGGGCGGCCACGCGGGTTAGCAATCCGCACAGCAAACCCAAGCCGCCAAAGAACTCGGCAAAGATCGCTAAGGCACCCAAAACCGGCGGGAAGCCCATGTGGGTTTCGAAGGCGGTGAGGGTGCCTGAGAAGCCCGCTCCCCCGAACCATCCTAGAAGCTTGCTGGCCCCGTAGAGAAACAGCACGCCCCCGGTTACCACGCGCAGCGCCAGCAAGCCCGCGTCCAGCGTCGGATTATCCTTCATGGTGCCCTGCAGTTTACTAAGGAACGCAGGTCCTAGCGCCGTTTCGTCCGCCAATGCAGTGCCCGGTTCAAGTATCCTGGGAAATCTATGTCCGACCTTCGGATTACCGGTACTTTTCTTGACGAGATCACGCACGACATCCCGTCGCAGAATTGGGGGCCCAAGGAGTGGCGGCGTGAGTTTGCGCTGTACCAGCGCATTGGCATCGATACGGCTATTATTATTCGGGCCGGCTACCAGAACAAATGCATTTTTGCCTCGAAGACCATTCCGAACCTGATGCCGGTCTACGAGGACTTGGGGCGGGTTTTCTTTGACCTTGCCGAAGAGTTCGGCATCAAGCTTTTTTTTGGTACTTACGACAGCGGTCACTGGTGGATGCGCCGCAGCTGGTGGAAGGAAGTCGATCTGAACAAGGCGTTCATCGACGAAGTGGCGGAGCGTTACGGCGACTCGCCCGCGTTCGGCGGCTGGTACCTTTGCCACGAGACCAGCCGAAACGACGCCCACATCGTCGAGCTGTTTAACCACATTGGTCGCCACGCGAAGGCCGCGCTCGACCGTCCGGTGCTCATCTCGCCGTTCCCGCAGGGGGCGAAGCAGTTCAGCGGTTCGGGCGTGATGGGACTAGAGGAATCGTTCGATCACTGGGACCGAATCTTTGCCGAGACTCGGGGCGCGTTCGATATCTGTGCCTTCCAGGACGGGCAGATTCACTATCAGGAACTTCCCGCATTCATTGATGGCATCGCAGACCTGGGCGAGAAGTACGGCGTGACGATCTGGTCGAACGTGGAGACCTTTGACCGGGACATGCCCATCAAATTTCCTCCCGCCGACTGGCGCTACCTGAGGTTCAAGATTGAGGCGGCGTCTCGCCGGGTGGAGAAGATCGTAACGTTCGAATTCCCCCACTTCATGTCGCCCAACAGTTGCTACCCCGCGGCGCACAACCTGTTTCGGCGGTACGCCGAGCACCACGGGATTGACGCCGGCCCGGAATAAAAATCTCGGTCAGGTTCGGTGCGATACGGGGGCGAGGTGCTAATCTTGGCGTATGCCAGTACCTGATTCCGCAACGTTCCAGCGCATCCTAAAGACCGCTCAGGCGGGCGACTACGCTCTGGCTTCCATCAATGTCACGTCGTCGAACACCGTCAACGCAGCACTCGCGGCGTTCGCCGAATCCAAGAGCGACGGCATAATCCAAATCAGCACCGGCGGCGGCGAGCACGCCTCGGGCCCGGTGAAGGACATGGCCTACGGTGCAATTGCCTTGGCAGAGTATGTCCAGCGAATTGCCGAGAAACTTCCCGTTTACATCGCCCTAACCACGGACCACTGCGTCCCCGCCAAGGTCGATACTTTCCTGCGACCGCTCATCGCCGAAGCCAAGCGGCGCAAGGACGCGGGACTCCCGAGCCTGTTTAACGGGCACATGTTCGATGGTTCTGAGTTGCCCATGAACCAGAACTTAGCCCTTTCTCACGAACTACTGGCTTTGATGGCCCCGCTGGGATTGGTCCTGGAAGTGGAGGCCGGCGTGGTCGGTGGCGAAGAAGACGGCATCGATAACACGGCCGTGGGGCACGATAAGTTGTTTACGACCCCGGAAGATATGGTGCAAGTGTATGAATCATTACGCGAACTTGGACCCTTCACGCTGGCGGCCACGTTTGGCAACGTTCACGGCGTCTATAAGCCCGGGAACGTCAAGCTCAAGCCGACGATCCTTCGCGATGGTCAGGCCGCGGTGACCGCCAAGTACGGTGCCGATGCTCGCTTGGACCTCGTCTTTCACGGCGGCAGCGGTAGCCTCCTGAGTGAGATTCACGAAACTCTGGCGTACGGCGTGATCAAGATGAACGTCGATACCGATTGCCAGTACACGTTCACCCGTCCGATCGTCGACCATCTGTTCAAAAACTACGATGGGGTGCTTCGGGTGGATGGTGAAATGGGAGATAAGAAAGTGTATGATCCCCGGTCGTATATGAAAAAGGCAGAGGCCGGCATGAAGGCCCGGGTGCTTCAAGCTTGCGAGGACCTTCGCGGTCTGGGCCGTACGATTTACGGCTAATTTTCCCGCACGAACCCGTATTGTTGCGGGATAGTAGGGCAATGGTCACGCGCTCCTAGGGGTTATGCTAGGAGCGCGTGATCCCGATAACTTTGGTAGCACTCACCAAGTCGGAGCGATGGAATTCCAGACGGTGATGGGGAGAGTTTCGCCCCTGCTTTGGCCTATGAGTTACTTGCCAAATCGTACACTAAAATTGAGTTCACGCGGTTCATCTGGGTTTGCCCGATCGAACCGATCCCTTTGGCTAGCTGCCTTGGTCGTAGTTGGGGTGAGTTCGACTCTTCCCAGTTACGCCCAGAGCGACGCCGCCCTCTACGCCGCCAAACACGCAAAGCCGGCCGAGCAAGCCACCGGCTTGCTGGTCGCCTTTAAGTCCAATTCTCGCGAATCCACGCGGGTTGCCGCCGTGCAGAGCCTCGGGCTTCAACTAGATGCCCGAAACAGCAACCGCTTCGTCGCCCGATTCACGCTGGCCCAGGGCCCGATGCGGCGGGGCCGATCCCTCGCGGAGGCGATGAGTCGCCTCTCGCGCAACCCGTCGGTTCGCATTGTCGAGCCCGATTACCCGGTGCATGCTTTCCAGACCGCGCCGAACGACCCGTTCTATAGCCGACTTTGGGGCATGAACAACGCCGGCCAGACGGGTGGCGTGGCCAATGCCGACATCAACGCACCGGAAGCGTGGCTCCGAACGACCGGCTCGGCCAACGTCGTTGTGGCCGTGATCGATAGTGGCGTCGATTGGACGCACCCCGACCTGGCCGCTAACATTTGGACCAATTCGCGAGAGATCCCGGGTAATGGCCTGGATGACGACCGAAACGGCTATGTGGACGACGTTCGGGGTTGGGACTTTGCCAACAACGATAACAACCCGATGGACGACCATGGTCACGGAACGCACTGTTCCGGCACGATCGGCGCGGTTGGCGGGAACGGAATCGGCGTCGTCGGCGTCTGCCCGACCGTACGCATCATGCCGCTAAAGTTCCTCACGAACACGGGCGGCGGGGCCACCTCCAACGCGATTTTGGCCATTGACTACGCCCGAGTGAACGGCGCGCAGATCATGAGCAACTCGTGGGGCGGGTCTGGTGCCAGCCAATTGCTTCTGGAATCCATCCAACGAGCGCGAGATGCGGGAATCCTGTTCCTAGCCGCCGCCGGTAACAATGGGTCCAACGTCATGACGGCCCCGAACTATCCGGCCGCCTACAACCTGGCCTCGGCCAACGTCGTTTCGGTCGCGTCCACCACCGACCGCGACCAGCTGTCGAGTTTCAGTAACTTCAGCAACGTCGGCGTTGAGATCGCGGCTCCCGGCTCGTCGATCCTCAGCACCGTGCCGAACCTGGCCGATAAGGATGGCACCGTGGATGGTTACACCACGATGTCGGGCACGTCGATGGCGACCCCGCACGTGGCGGGCGCCGCGGCTTTGGTTAAATCGCTGTATCCCAGCGCGACCTGGCAGCAGCTGAAAACCCGATTGCTCGAATCATCCGACCGCGTTCCGGCCCTTGCCAGTACCGTGCGCTACGGACGCCTTAACGTGAACGCGGCCCTAGAAAATGACCTCGTTCCGCCGGATGCGCCGACTGCGTTTGCCGGCCTGCGTCGTTCCACCACCACCGCTGAGGTTCAGTGGGTGAATGGCGGCGACGACGGCATTAGCGGCAAAGCCACCGCGCTCGAAATGCGCGTGAGTGCGGCTCCGATCACCTCCGCCAACTGGAACCAGGCTCGCGTCGTCGCGGCCCCGGCTCCGGGCTACGCCGGCACCGTGCAGCGAACGTCGATCACGGGGCTTGCCCCGGGTTCCACGATTTACCTGGCTCTGCGAGCGACGGACAACGTGGGTAACCCGTCCGTCATTAGCGCTGCCGGTCCCTATTCGATGCGCCCGGCAAGATGGACGCACACCGCCGAGAGCATGACCGGGTTTACGCCGGACACCGGCTCAACGTGGGGCCTCGCATCGGCGTTCAAGACGAGCGGAGCCACAAGCGTTTCGGATAGTCCGGTCGGCAATTACAAGGATAACGCCAACACCGTCGTCAACATCAACGATCCGGTCGTGGTGGGGGATGGCGTGGCGGTGACCTTTATGGCTCGGCAGATGATGGAGATGAACTACGACTTCTCCTACCTGGAGGCGTCGTCCGATAACGGAGCGACCTGGCGATCGGTGTGGGCCGGCACGGGCAACTTCGACTGGACTCCGATCTCGGCGTCACTCGGGTCGTTCGCGGGTCAAACCGTACGGCTTCGATTCCGACTGCAGAGTGACTCCAGCGTGAACTCCGATGGGTTCTATGTTGACGACCTAGCGATCGTGCCCCAGCAGCGCGTGGCGTTCGATAACTTCGAAGGCGCGTTCAACTGGAGCGCAACCGCTCCGTGGGCGAAGACGACGGCCGGTGCCTATAGCGGGGCTAACTCGCTGTCAGACAGCCCGACGGGAACCTACGCCTCAAGTTCGACCATCGCCGTCACCATGAACTCGCCCGTAACTTTTGGGGCGCTGCTCAATCCGCAACTGCAGTTCGTGGCCAAGACGGACCTCGAGCGTGGATTCGACTTCATGGACATCCTGGTGGCTCCGAGCGGTAGCACCAACTTCCAGGCCATCGGCGCCGTCACCGGCACCGGACCCTGGCAGGGCTTCGCCGTCCCGTTGCCCACCACCGAGCCGATGCAACTGCGATTCGCCCTGCGAACTGACTCGAGCATCAACGGCGATGGAATCTTCATGGACGACATGAGCTTTGTGGGTGAGCCGGCCGAAGTCTTCGGCACGACCATCAACGGTCAGTTGGCGGTCCCGGGTTACCTGGGCAACCTGAACGGTCGCGTCATCGAAATTGACGTGCGCCGCGATGGCTCGACCGTTGAAACGCGATCGGTCACGCTGGACGCCCAGGGTAAGTTCACGTTTACGACGAGTCAGAGCGGGTCGCTCGCGCTGTCCGCCAAGTACCAAGGCTACCTGCGCCGGACTTTGGCGGTCGGCACGACCCTGACGATGACACCGGGCGACGTGGATGGAGATAACTCGGTGACCGTCCGGGATTACTCTCGTCTCGCGGCCGCCTACAACACGACCCCGGGCAATCCGAAGTGGGATGCCGCGGCGGACGTAGACGGCAACGGATCGGTCGGCTACAACGATTACCTGTTGGTGATTCGTAACTACAATCGACGCGGCGATAAGTAGACCTTAGCGCCGTAGGCAACCAGCCCCCTCCTCATGAGGAGGGGGCTTATTTATTTTTTATAGGAATACCGTATTCCACTCTAATTAGTGGCTACTGAACCGCCGAAGCGTCCTGTAGACTGATATTCGGGAGAGGATATTACGTGCGACGGTTCTTATCGTTCAGAGTTCGATGGCTAGCGGGTTTAGGCTTGCTCTGGGTAGCGATGGCAACTGCCATTGGGGTCCCCGCAGATTCGTTGCGCGTCACCCCGGTTAACCACAAAGTTGCGCGAATGTCGATCGCGGAGACCGGACTTTTTCGCCCGATTGACGCAAATGGAGTGTTGGTCGCCTTCCGCGCCGGCGTCGTGACTTCGTTAAAACCGGTGAATCCCCGCGCGTTTGGCTTTGACCGAGCCATCGCGTCCGGCCCAGCGTGGCGGTTGGAGTGGAGCGGGGGAGGATCTCCCATTCGGGTCCGGGCCGCTATTGATGCCCTCCGCCGGCATTCGTCAGTCCGCTGGGCCGAGGTGGATGCCCTGATCACGGCGCAACAAGTTAGCTGGACCGAGCCCGAATTTCATCGAGAGTGGGCCCTTGAGAACACGGGCCAGGAAGGGGGTACGGTCGGGGCCGACATAGACGCCCCCGAAGCCTGGAATCACATTGGACCGTTCGCGCCCATTGAGATCGCAATTCTGGACACGGGCGTCGACGCGAACCATTTGGAACTCGCCCACGCCGTTACCGCCAGTCGAAACTTTGTGCCCGGCGCGCCTGAAGTGGGTGACTGGAACGGGCACGGAACGATGCTCGCTGGGGTCATCGCGATGAACCCGCGCAACATGATTGGCGGAGCGGGGACCGCACCAAACGCCACGATTTCTTCGGGACGCATCCTCAACGCCGAGGGCGTTGGCCTCATCAGCGACGCACTGCGGGGGCTAGAATGGGCTCGCACCTCCCCGGCACGGATCATCAATCTAAGCTGGGCAACCTCGGAGGATAGTCTGCTGTTGCGCGAATCCATCACGGCTTGTCTCGATGCCGGCAAACTCATCGTCACCGCCGCCGGCAACCATGGTCAAATATTTCTTGACTATCCGGCCTATCCCGCCGCTTACCGCGTGCCGGGAGGGGCGATGCTGGTCATCGGGGCTTCGAATCGGTTCGATCAACGGTCGCGGTTCTCGGCGCACGGTGCCGGAGTGGATCTCTTGGCCCCCGGCGAAAACATCCTGACGACCCAACCTTGGAACCGCAGCGCCGAACTGGACGACTTGCTGGTGGTGGGCGAGGGCACCTCGCTGTCCACTGCATTTGTCAGCGGAGCCGCCGCGTGGACCTGGGGATTGCATCCCGACTGGACCGCGACCCAAGTGGCGAATCGCATCCGGGCGGGGGCCGATGTGCGCCAGGGGATGCTTTCCGATTCCGAATACGGCCGACTAAATATGGCCCGTAGTCTCGCGGTGGATGACCGAGCGCCCTCGCCCCCCGACAACTTTATCGCCGAACGCCGGACGGCCACCAGTATCACCCTAAGTTGGCGATGTCCGGCGGACGATTTGCCAACCGAGCCCGTTTCGCGGTTTGAGATTGGCTACGATCGTAACTTCGCCGATTGTAAAAAGTTTGAGCAAGCGGGACCTCGGCTGGCAGCCTTCGTCACCACCACGGTTGGGAGTCGGCATGAGTGGACGATTAAAGACCTGCGTCCAGGCGTACCAATTTTCATTGCGATACGGTCTCAAGATGAAGCGGGCAACGTTTCTGAGCCGGTAGTCATTGGTCCAGTGGCCCCGCTCGCCCCAATCGGGACTGAGCTGGACCTTCTCAAATCCTGGCGATCGATGACGGGAACTTGGGCTCAAGTTCCCTTGGTATTGGGTAATGATATTGGGGTTGAACCGAACGACACCGCTTGGTCAGACAGTCCAAACGGGCTGGCCCGATTGAATGCGGATGATCGCTTGGAACTGGAGCCAACCTTGATTCCCGGCGAAGCTTCGGCGCTAGTTTTCCGGTGCAACCAGGAGTTGGAAGAAGGACCTGACACGCTCGCCCTGGAAATCTCCGTGGGCGGAGGTCGCTGGATGACCGCTTGGGAAGGTACCGGCCAACGCAGCTGGCGAACGATCGCGGTTCCGTTACCCATGGCGGGTAAGCAACCGGTCCGGTTACGATTTCGACTTCGAACGGATGGCGTCGGTCAGACGGAAGGGGTCGCGATCCGGCAACCAACCCTTATCCCGCTGCGGATTCTCAACCAGTGGAGCTTTGATGACGGTTCCACTTGGACGCGAGAAGGGAACTGGGGACTGAGCACCATCAATGTCCTTACTACTGCCTACTCTTGGAGCGATTCGCCAATGGGTAACTATGGCGACAATCTGGACGTTTGGACCCGGATGCCTCGGGCCGCAGTCCGGAATGCCGTAGGCCGGACTTGGCTAACGACTGGGTTGCGATACGAGATTGAACCCTTCTACGATCACCTGAAGGTCCTCCATCGGGCGATGGCAGCGGACGAGTGGGAGATTTTGGATACTCGGGACGGCACCCGAGACTGGCATTGGGCGTCGTGGTTGCTGCCCGACGCTCCCGAAAGCGATTTGGCATTCCGGCTCGAAACGGATGCGTCGGTAGTCTACAATGGCGTCTCGCTGGACGAGGTTACCGTGGTGGCCGAACCCGAACTCTTGATTCGCCGGGCCATCATTCAGCTGGACCTCCCGAACTGGCTTGGTTCGCTGAACGGTCGCGTGTGGCGCGTTCGGACACGGTCCGCAGACCTCACCGAAATCTGGACGGAGGTCACATCGGATGCCGGTGGGCGCATCTTTATGGAGCTCCCTCCGGGTCCACAATCCCTGGCCCTGGAGGGGCAAGGCTACTTAAGGGCGCAACTGCCGGATGCCCTCGGCACATCGAACCTTGACGTGAACGCGGTGGCGCTGATCGCCGGTGACGCGGATGGCGACAATGCCGTGACCGTTTTTGACTACGACGCGTTGTGCGAGGCATTCGATTCGTCCGATGGGAGTGCCCGTTGGAATCCCACGGTGGACTTCAACGGCGACGGCGAGATCACGGTTCTAGATTACGATTTGCTGTCGTTAGGCTTCGATCGTACGGGAGCGCCGTAATCCCTCGTTAGGACGGGTATCTTCGAAGTCATGAAGCGCGGGTGGGTCGGTGCGTTAGCCGTCCTCGCCGTCGCCGTTGCGATGGCGCAATCCCCGGGCATTGACCTCGTGGATCCATTGAGCGGGACGGCGGGGCCTCCCATCCTGCCCGCCGCAGGCCTCGGGGCAGAACGTTGTATCCTCTTGGTCCCGCTAGATGATCGGCCCGCGACCACGCAGTTTGCCGAGATGATCGGTCGGATCGGCGGGATCACGGTGGAAACGCCGCCCGCTACCCTATTGGGTCGCTTCACCACGCCGGGCCAACCGGATGCGATTCTCCGGTGGCTCCAAGCGCAAGATCTTAATCGCTACGACGCCGTGGTGCTGAGTACGGATATGGCGGCGTTTGGCGGTCTGGTGGCCTCGCGAACCGACGCCACTCCCTACCGCACCGCCATTGAACGTCTCCGCGCGATTCAACGGGTCCGTCGTGCTTACCCAACCATCCCGTTCTATGCCTACAGTGCGATGATGCGCCTCACGCCCACGGCGCAACGCGCTACGGCCAACTATCGACTGATTCTCGCCAAGTACGTACAGGCCCGGGCGAAAGCCGCCGCCGGCGACGCTCACTCACGTCTGGCCCTTCCCGGTCTGGCCCGCCGCTTGCCGGAGGGTTCGGTGCGTCGGTACGACACCGCCCGGTATCGCAACCACCGCGTCCAGCAGGAGCTGTTGCGCATGACGGCGGTGCATGTTTTCGACTACCTGATTCTCGGACAGGACGACGCTCAACCCGCGGGGCCGCATATTGCCGAGACCCGCCGTTTGCGGCAAATGGCCCAGAACCTAAGCATCACCGATCGCCTTTATTTTTGCGAGGGGATCGATCAACACGCCAATGTCCTGGTGAGTCGGGCCTTGCTTCACCAGTCGGGGTGGCAACCTTCAGTAAGGATCGTCTACGCCGATGATCAGGCCCGCCTCAAGCGCGACCCCTACGAGGTTGAGTCGGTGGAGACCAGCCTTCAGGATCAACTCGTGGCCAGCGGCGCGCGCGAGGCGAAGGGCGGTGAGCCGTTCGACTATTCGCTCTATATCAACACTCCCGAGCCGCGCGCGTCCGCATTCACCCAGTTTGCCCAATCCCTCGCCGAGGAGATTGACCAGGGCCTGCCCGTGGCGGTTGCCGATGTCAACCTGGGCAAGTCAGGCACGGGCGATTTGGGCCTGTTCCGCATCCTGAACCAGCGGGATCGGCCGGTGCGCCTCTTGGCCTACGCCGGGTGGAACACCGCCGGGAATACCATCGGAACGGCGATTCCAACGGCCAACGTGGTGCTGTGGGCGCGACGTACCGCCGTGGACCCATTGGTGCGCGAGCTGAGCCAGCGCACGTTTTTGCTTCACCGCTTGGTGAACGACTTCGAATACCACCGATTCACGCGGCCCGCCGCGTACCGAATGGTCGCCGAGCACTACCGGGGCGAGAGTCGGGACGAGACGGAGCAACCCGCCTTGGGGGCCGTCAACCGGTTCGTTCGAGAGGACGTCGCGCGACGCCTGGCTGATTTGTTCCGAACGCAGTTCCTGGGCCGGCGCTTCTTTGCGGGTAATCGTCAGTTCGTGCTAACCAGCCTGTCGGATGTTTCGGTGGAACTCCCGTGGCCCCGGGCCTACGAAGTCCGGATTGGGTTCCAGCTTCACGCCACCGAGGTCCAAACCTCCGTCTTCCTGCCCCCGGTCATCCCCACAAACAGGTAGACGTGGGGTAGCCTATCTCTCATGATCGCCCGGCTACGCGGCAAGGTTTGGGAGCGCACCGAGGGTCGCCTGGTGATTGACGTGGGGGGCGTGGGTTACGACGTCCTGACCGCAGGAGGTCCCCGAATTCCCGAAATCGGCGAGGACGCCGACCTCTTTATTCGCCAAGTCTTTCGCGAAGACGACGTCTCGCTATACGGTTTTGCATCCGCCCCGGCGCGGGCACTCTTTGACCTTTTGACAGAGGTGAAAGGTTGCGGGCCTAAGATCAGCCTCGCGCTTCTGGCCACGCTCGGTGAGGCCGGGCTGGTGAACGCAATCGCCGTTCCGGACCCCCGCACGCTGGCGAAGGCCAACGGCGTGGGGCCTCGATTAGCCGAACGAATTCTGGTGGAGTTACGCGATAAGGTGACCACGGTGGCCCTCCCGGCCTCGGCGAACGGAACCGGCCCGGCCGAGCCGAGACGCTCGGGCGTTGATGCCGAATTGGTCGAAGCCCTGATGGCCCTGGGCTACCGTCGCCTGGAGGCTGAGACAGCCGCTCAGGAATCGGGAACGGACGCCACGATGCCGACGGCGGATCGAGTCCGGGCCGCCCTGCGGAGGCTGGCGAAGTGAGTCGGCCCGACGACTTGGATCCCCATGCGCACGTGGAAGAAGCCCCCTACGAAGGGCAGCTGCGCCCGCGCCGGCTGGACGAGTTTGTGGGCCAAGACGCTCTGCGCAAGAATTTGACGGTCTTTCTCAAGGCTGCCATGCAGCGGGGTGAGGCCCTGGACCACGTGCTGCTTTACGGCCCGCCGGGTCTGGGGAAGACGACGCTCGCCCACATCATCGCGGCGGAGCTTGATACCCCGATCCATGTGACCAGCGGACCGGCAATCGAGCGCGCCGGCGACTTGGTGGGCATTCTGACCAATCTAGAGCCGGGCGCGGTGCTGTTTATCGACGAAATCCACCGTCTGAGTCGCGCGGTTGAGGAGATCCTCTATCCCGCCATGGAGGACCGGAAGGTGGACATTATGATCGGCAAAGGCCCCGCGGCACGCTCGATTCGCCTGGACGTCCCGAGCTTCACGGCCATCGGCGCGACCACCCGTCAAGGTCTTTTAACGGGGCCTTTGCGAGACCGCTTCGGTATTGTCTCCCACTTCGCGTTTTACGATGTGGAAGCCCTCGACCGCATCGTTCGCCGGTCGGCGCAGTTGCTGGGCTATGCGATTGATCCGGACGGGGCGCAGGAGATTGCGCGACGATCGCGGGGGACCCCCCGTATAGCCAACCGGCTGTTGCGGCGGGTACGGGATTTTGCCCAGGTGGATGGCCTTGATCGGATCACGTGCGCGTCGGCCGATCGCGCACTTTTGGCGCTGGAAGTGGACGCCGCCGGGTTAGATCGCTTAGACCGGATCATCCTTCGGGCGCTCGTGGAAAAGTACCAAGGGGGACCCGTGGGGCTGGAGACCCTCGCCGCCAGTACTGGCGAAGATTCGGGCACGATTGAGGACGTGGTGGAACCGTTCTTGCTTCAGTTAGGCTTTTTGCAGCGCTCGCCCCGGGGACGAATCGCCACTCCCCTCGCGTACCGTCATCTGGGTCTTCCCGCCCCGAATGACCCTACTGGCTTAGGGCTGGAATAAAGAAGCCGCCTCTGCACCGTCCCCGATGTGATGCCATGGTCGTCATTTTTTGGTAGACTGGTGCGAGACGTGATTGATACATAACGTCGGGTAGGGGAGAGTGTAATTTGGTTAGGAGCGTGGAGTTTGCCGCCATTCGGTTACAAGCAGGATTGACGAGGATCTCCGACCTCTTCCCCATCGATCAGATCAGCGCGTTCGAAGCGGCGCGTCATGTACTCGCCGAGTTCCTTCCCGTGGACGCCTTCTACGTGGCGCGGCACGACCCCTCCCTTGATCGTATTGTTTTCGAGTCCATGTTTGACGAGGCTCGCGTCGAGCTCGGATCAATCGCGCCCATCGAAGATGGTCCCACATCGCGCGTACTGCGGACGGGAGGCGTGTTGTTAATTCAGGATAACGCCACGCCGTGGATCCACTCGCAACGATTCGGTAACCGCGAACGGCGAACCCCGAGTCAGTTGCACGTGCCCATGAGGTCCAGCCTTTCCCCAATGGATGGGGCCCCGGCCGGGGTTCTGTCCGTTCAGTGCTACGAGGCCAACGCCTATGCTCCAGAAGATGTGGCCCTGACGCGAATCGTCGCAGATTTCCTCGCGACGTTGATAAACGCGCACCAATTGACCCAGGGTTACCGGCAGGATCACCAGGACTACCGACGCCAAGTCAAGATCCAGCAGTCGATTTTGCGCGACCAGACCCGGCACATCACTGACTTGTTCTTTCAGATCCAGAGGGAGCTTAACCGAATCGTGATAACGGGATCGCACCAGGAAGGGGTTGACCTGGTTCGGGCGACCCTTGAGCAACTTGGCGTGGTTGCGCAGTACACCGCCAGCGGTGACTTGGCCCCGCCCATCCCTTCCCCCAATGCCGGGAGCCCGAGTCCCACAACCGCCGGCACTTCAACGCCAACCCTTGAACTGACGCACCGGGAGCGAGCCGTACTAAACCTGTTTCCCCGGCGTAACCACGAGATTTCGGTACTGCTAAAGATTGAGGTAACCACCGTGCGGTACCACTGCAAAAACATTTACCGCAAACTCAACGTCCATAGCAAGGCTGAAGCGCTTGATGTGGGAGCACGCTTGAATCGCTAGGTCCTCGAATCATGCGGGTGCTTAAAACAATTGGTCCAAAGAAGGATTGAGAGGCGATTTTAGGTCATGATAGGTTTATGGCACGCAGGGGGATTGCGTTGCCTTCCGGTGGTGCCCGCCTACCTTGAGCGGTAGTGCGGGCCCTCGGGCCAAACCTACTCCACGCCTAGTTCGTTGGTATCCTGAATGTTACTGACCCAGGCGCGGTAGAAGCGTCCGCGTGCGGCAACCGCGCGCACTTTCGCATCGGGACCCACGGCGTTCAGGTGCCCCATCTTGCGGCCCGGCCGAGAGTCGACCTTGCCGTACCAGTGAACCCGGATATCCGGGTCAAGGCTGAGGGCGGCGGCTAAACCGCGTCGCCAATCCCGCACATTCGGCTGTCCCATCAGGTTGGCCATGCACGTCGGTTGCCCCCCGATAGCGGCCAGGGGTAGTCCCATCACTGCCCGCACGTGCTGGTCGAACTGAGACACCCCGCCCCAGTCCAGACTGAAGTGACCCGTGTTATGGGGCCGAGGGGCAAGTTCGTTCACCGAAAGTCGGCCGTTGGGTTCCTCAAACAACTCCACCCCGAAGATACCAAAGCCGTTGACGGCTTCAACCGCGGCGATGGCGATGGCACTGGCATCCGCCGTTGCTGGGAACACTAGGTCGCACACGTGGTGCGATTGCACCGTCTCCATCGTGGGGAACACGGCGGTCATCGTCGGCGTTCGCACCACCATCACCGCTAATTCACGTTCGAACGGCACGAAGGCTTCGGCTAGCCACCCGCCGTCGGACCACCGAGGCCGCGTGTCCTCCAGCTCAGTCGCGTCGCGGATCGTGAGGGTGCCCTTGCCGTCGTAGCCGCCGAACCGAGCCTTGAGGACAAGTGGATAGCCCAATCGGGCCACCGCGATGGCAGCGTCGTCCGATAGCTCAATGGCAAGGGGCGACGGGACTCCGGCCCGGTGGAGCGCTTCGCGCTGGCGCAGCTTATCCTGAATGGTTGCGAGGGTATCCAGGCCCGGAATCACCACGTCCGGCGTTCGACCAACCTGCTCCAGGGCGGCCGCAATGACCCCCGCGGGGATGAACTCGTTTTCCAGGGTGATCCGCTGGCAATTACCCACGATCTTGGCCACGGCCTGGGCATCATTCAAGGCGCCTTGGATGGCCGGACCAATTTGGGACGCTGGGCTCTTCGGGTCCGGATCAAGCGACAGGCAGGAGAGGCCCATGCGTTGGGCCGCCTGAATCGACATCCGCGCGAGTTGCCCGCCGCCCAAAAAGCCAAGGTCCATGGGCATCATTCCACCCGTTCCGGGATGATTTGGTCCACCCTAATGTTGAGTCGAGTCGCGCCGGGCACGTCGCGCGACCGGATAACGCCGATTAATTCTGTCCCGACCACGCGGGTGCCCAGCACCGTCGAAAGGTCCATTGCCCATTCCACAACGGGGTCCACCGGAGTGATGTCGGGGAGCGTGAAGTTCAGACTGAGTTGTGACTGCGTGCGCGAACCTAGAGTGAAGCCAAGGCTACGAACCCCTAAGAATCGCTCGTCACCCTCTTGCCGCGCGAGCCGAATCCGGCGGGCCATCTCTTTGGCGGCCGCGGGATCCGGAGTCGAGAGGTTCACATTGACCGCTAGGAGCCAGTCGCGCACGCCGATCACACTGGCGCCCCATTGCGGATGCGCGCGGTCCGGGCCAAAGTCGGGGTTCAGTTCGCGTTCGATAAGCCCGCCAAAGCCGCCCCGCCGAAGCGTGGGTAAGTCTGTTTCGTGGCGGCCGCGCTCGCTGCGCTCGTAAAGGTAGACCGGGACGGCGAACGTGTCGGCGAATTGAGCGGCAAAGGCTTCCACTTCGGCCAGGGGTGGCGGGCCGACATCAAGCCGCAGGAACGGGGCAACGTCCATCGCCCCAATTCGGGGGTGGACGCCGGTGTGGCGGGGAAGGTCAATCGTCGGCAAGATTCGCTCGGCCAAGCGCTGGGTCATTCCAAAGACGGCGTCGTGGGGTCCAGAGTATGCGGTGACGGTGCGCCCATGATCCACATCGCCCTGGGCGTAATGCGTTTGGACGTTGCCTACGTCCAGCAGGTCTCGCACCGCGTGGTCGATGTCCCGTATCCGCGCGTAGGACCAGTTGGGGACCGCTAGCAGTTGCATTAGAGGCCCGTAATGGCGTACCCGGAATCGATGAAAATGATCTGTCCGGTCACGCCTTGCGACAGGTCGCTCATCAAGTAGACCGCGCTGCCCGCGACCTCTTCTTGCCCATAGCGCCGCTTCAGTGGAGCGCGCTCGTGCACCAATTCGATCATCCGCGTCAGGTCCTTAACGCCGCGAGCCGCGACGGTGTTGATCGGGCCGGGGCTGAGGGTGTTCACCCGGATGCCACGCTCGCCAAGGTCGAAGGATAGGTACCGGACCGAGGCCTCCAGGGCGGCTTTGGCCACGCCCATCACGTTGTATCCCGGTATGGCGCGCGTGCTACCCAAGTAGCTGAGGGCCATGACACTACCGTTGTCGTTAATCAGCGGTTCCAGCGCGTGGCACAGCGCCGGCAAGGAATAGGCACTCACGTCTAGCGCGATATGAAATCCCTCGCGAGAAGTGTCGATGTAGCGACCGGCGAGTTCGTTGCGGGGGGCGTAGGCCGCACTGTGGACGACGAAGTCGATTTTCCCGTACCGCTCGCGCACCGCATCGGCGAGTTGGACCAGCTGCGCGTCGTCACTAAAGTCGACGGTGAAGAGGCTCATGCGGTCGTGTTCTTCAACCATTTTGCCCACCGCCTCGGCCATGCGCTCGTTCTGCGCGCCGACTCCGACCTCGGCGCCCTGGGCGATGGCGGCCTCGGCAATGGCCCACCCAATCGAGTTTTTGTTGACGACGTTGAGCACAAGGCCCTTCTTGCCGGAAAGGAGCATGCCCGCTAGTATGGCAGGGTCCGGGCCAACGGTTCCCGTTAGGACCCTTCAGATGGCGAACTTCGGCTAGGAATACGCCGAAAGGGCATCGACCGGGCTGTTCAAGCCGCGATGGGCACGGCGATCAACCCCGTCAAAAGTACGAACACGACATGGATCAGAAGGGCCCGTGCTGGTCCTGGGTCTGGCGCGGCGTCGCGGGCTCCGTTGGCCTCAAAGAGCCAGGCCGCCAAGCTGCCGGTAAGCCACCAGCCGACGAAGTTCATGACCGGCGCGCCCAGTAGTGGGCCGGGAGGGGTCCAACGCCAATAGCCCAGTGTGCCTGTCATCACCGGCTCCATGGGGAGGTCCACCAGGGCCGCCAGAAGCCCGGAGATGACCGCAACCCAAGAAATCGGCGCGCGGGGGAAGTGGCGGCTCGAAGTTAGGTACGCCGCGCCGGCGACCATCAGCCACGCGGCGGGGAGTAAGAGCGGAAACCGATGCTCGCCAGGCAGCGGCACCGAGGGCCACCATCGATCGGTGTAGACATAAGCGCCAAAGGGCAACCCGGTGTAGAGGCCTATGATCTCGCTGATAGTGCCCAGGCCCAGTACCGCGCCGACCGCCGTCACCGCACGCTTCGGTCCGAGCGCTCGTCCTACCGGGGCGACGACGACGGCCACTCCGGTGAGCAGGGTCAGTGCGCCCGCAATCGGCGCGATCCAGCCAGGTTTTAACCCGGACACCCGTTGCAGAGCCATGCCGAGGAGCGAGAAGATCACCAGCCCGATGTAGGCGCGGAGCCAAGGGCGAGAGGCTTCGGTCGACGGGGTCATTGCGCGGAAGGGTACCGCCGTCTACACTGGAGTCGTGTCCGAAGCCACGCGCCTCATCGAGTTAGCCTTCGACCGCCTTCGTCAGCTGCCGGGCTACCGTGATCGCGTCGACCAGCGGCAATTGGCGCAGTTGATCGGGGACTGTATCGACGGCGGCGTGAGTGGGGCGTTTGAAGCGCCTACCGGGCTGGGCAAGTCTCTTGCCGCGCTCATTCCGGCCTTTGCCTACGCCATCGCCGAGAACAAGCGGACTGTCATTGCGACGTACACCAACGTCCTAGCCGAGCAGTATTGGACGAAAGACGTTCCCCTCGCGCTCAGTTTGTTTGACGAACCGCACCCCAAACCGCAGTTCTTTATCGGACGACAGCGCTACGTTTGTCTGGATGCGCTTGGACAGATCGACCCCGACTTGGCGGTTGGTTTCGAGGGAGTTGCCGACCAGGGCATAGAATCGGAGTTTCGGCGGCGGGTGCCCCGCCGTCCGATGGAACTGGGGAAGCTGTGGTCGCAAGTGGCGACCCCGCCCGTGTGCGCGGGGCGACACTGCCACCTGTTCGATCGCTGCTTTTACTACCGAGCGCGTCGGGCCGCCGAACGCGCACCCGTCGTAATAACTAACCACGCGATGGTGCTGCAGGATGCCCAAGATAAGGCCGCGACCGAGGGCGCCCTGGCGCGGCTGGGCACCTACCACATGCTGATCCTGGACGAGGCCCACGACTTTGGCGGGGCCGCCCAGAACGCTCTTGAGTTCGAATTGAGCGAGCCCAAGGTTGCGGGGGTGCAACGCATGGTTGCCCGCCTTGAGGCTCAGCTGGCCGATGTGGCCCGCGAGGTGCGCGAGGCAGTGGCGTGGACGGATCAATGCGCCCGGTTCATCGACCAACTGGAGACGGGTAAGACGGCACTCCGTACGTTTGGTGAGCGCAGCGGTCGACCCGGCCTGCTAATGACCTCACCGTCGTCCATCGGCGACCACCCGGGATTGAAGGCCACCCGAATCGAAGCACTGGCCGAAGCCCAGACGGTGTCGGATCGTATTGCGGAACTGTGTCTGCAGTTCACTTCTCAAGTGGAACGGCGCATGACGACGTGGGCGGAGCGGCCCGAGGGGGCTCCGAAGTCCCTTGAGGAAGCGCGTGATATTGCGCGGAGTTACTTAGGATACGTACAGAACCTAGGCATTGGATCCTATACGGTATTCGATCCGCCTGAGGTAAGTGTCAGCCACGTTGGGGTGCGGCCGGGCGAAGTGATGTTGCGCCGGGACACGATCGACCTTGCCGGCCCGCTGAAAGAATTGATCTGGAGCAAAGTGCCGGTGGTCTCCATGTCGGCCACGCTGGCGCTGGACGGGGACTTCTCGTTTTACCGGCGGACCGTCGGGGCCGATCCGACGTTTGAGGAGATCTTGCCGTCGCCGTTCGATTATGCAACCCAGAGCGCACTGTATTTGCCCCCGCGGGGGAGGGTGCCGGACCCCACGGCCGCGCGGCGGGACGGCTACGAACCGGAGTACTTTTCGGCAATTGCGCGGGAGCTCTCGAACGTGATTCGGGGTATGAACGGGCGGACATTAGCGCTGTTCCATAGCCGCCGCGAGATGGAAGCGGTGTACTCGCTCTTGGATGTCCCGGACTGCCTGCCGATTCTGCTGCAGAAGGGCTCCACCCCGGCCCAGATCGGCGAGCGGTTCCGGAAGGACCCGCAGTCATCGCTCTTAGCGCTACGCTCGTTCTGGACGGGGTTTGACGCACCTGGTGAAACACTAAGTTGTGTGGTGCTGGTGCGCGTCCCGTTTGAAGTTCCCGTGGAGCCCCCGGCGATGGCGCGCCAGGCGTGGCTGGCGGGGCAGGGTATGGACCCGTTTAGCTCGTGGACTTTGCCGATGGCCAAGATGATGGTGCGGCAAGGGGTCGGCCGGCTGATCCGGCGGGACGAGGACCGGGGGCTGATCGTCCTGTTGGATCCCCGCTTGCGGACGAAGCGTTACGGCGACGACATCCTGGCAAACTTGCCGGCCGATTTGCGAACTTACGACGACCTAGACGACGCGATTGGTTGGTTGGGGCTGGGATAGTGGATAAGGCGCGGAACTCCGGGCGGGATTGGTTCGTCCTAAACCGTCGTAGGGCCCTCGCGTAGGGACCCCGTTAGTTTTATAAGCCCATGCTCCGCCGTCGCTTACCTCTGTTGTTCGTCCTTGGCCTTGCCGTTGCCGCCTTCGCGGTGGAAGGATTTGTCCTGCTTCGCACCGCCAAAGTTGACGAAGAACACATTTATCGACAAGAACTTAAAATGAAGTCAGACGGCATCGAGCTGACTTTCCTCGGCAAAGTCACGGAACGGATCACAACGGTGGAGGGCGACATCATCACGTCAACGATGACCATGCGACCCGAAAAAATGACGGTGGAGGGGGAAGAAATTGACCTTACCGATACGGACGAGATGGTCGAAAAAAGCACGTTCACCGCGAAGTCGAACGGCGAGACGGTGAAAATCGAGCAAGAGGCGAGCGATGATGAAGACAAAGATGCGGAAGCCTCTCTGGAAGAGGACTACCGGATCGCCCAAGTTTTGAGCGTGATCTTGGACGCGTCGCCGCGCAAGATCGGCGACAAATGGACGGTGGCGTTGAAGGCCAGCGACAACGGCGCGCGCGTCGGCTCGGCCACCTACGAAGTGGTTAGCGAAGAAACGGTGGCCGGAATTGATTGCCTTAAAGTGTCCATCGATTCCAAGGAGACGGAAGGCGAGACCCCAATGGAAGCGACCGGACACCAGTGGATTGCCAAGCAAGGCGGTCTAAATGTGAAGAGCGATTTTAAGGTGAAGAATTTGCCGATCCTGGGTGAGGTGCTCGAGGCTACGATCTTGACGGAACTCGCTCCCTGATGGGGGGAAACTCCTCGGTGATACGGGGCTTGCTTTAGAAGGTTGCCATTTCCGCCGGGGCGGTGTACTCTTCTTATTGGGGCACCCTGATTAGGTGCCTCGGCAGGCGGTGAACCAGATTTTCATGGGCTTACGTCACTATCACGCGGTTCGTATTCTTGTTGCGGGGCTTGCCTTGGTCCTAGGCTTGGGCCGTCCGGCGGCGAGCCAACCGGGTTACCACTTAGGAATAAGTGTGTCTTCCGGATGGGATAGTCGGACCTATGCCGACCTCATGCGGATGGCGCCCCCGCTATGGAAGCTGAACGAAGGTTGGGTGTTTGCCCCGATGGATGCGGCGGGCTGGCCCACAACGGACGGCGAGTACTACATTCACGACGCAAACTTTGCCGGATCCATGAACTCGATGGCGGGTACGTACCGCATGAGCTTTACCGGACGTGCGGTGGTCGCGCCGAAGTGGGGAGGGGCTACCCGGGTTGGAGAGACCTACGACGCAACGGCTAATCGGACGCAGATCGACTGGCGTATCGACGCCTCCCGACCCACCATCTGGTTCACCTTCACCCAAACTCGACGCACAAACGTCTCGCCCACCAACACGGGGGTGACAAACGTTCGCTTGATGCGGCCTCGATCCGTGGGTGGAAGCGACTTTTACCCCGAAACGGCCCTGTTTACGGACGAATATATTGAGGCCCACCGCCGCGGAGAAGTGTTGCGGATGATGGATTTCACGGCCACCAACTGGAACATCCAGCAGCAGTGGTCGGAGCGTCCGCTGCCGACGGACCCAACGTACAGTTCGTTTCGCGCCCAAGGGTACGGCTGGCAGGGGCGCGGCAACCCGTGGGAGCACGCCATTGCGCTAGTCAACGCCCTGGATAAAGACATTTGGGTGAATGTGCCCCACGCCGCCACCGACGATTACGTCCACCAACTCGCACGATTGTTGCGCGACCAATTGGAGCCAGGCCGACGGGTGTACGTGGAGTACTCCAACGAAACCTGGAACGACGGGTTTAGCCAAGCTACGAATGCCATGGCGAAGGCTCGGGCCGAAGTTCTGGCCGGTGGTTCCAACCTCAACTATGACGGCGAGACGTGGGACCGGGTGTGGCAGGCCCGGTGGATCGCTCGCCGCGTGGTTCAGATCTCCGATATCTTCCGGCAAGAGTTTGGCGATGCGGCCATGATTACTCGCGTTCGCCCGCTACTGATGACGCAATCCGTGTGGCAGCATTGGATCATGCGCGGTCTAACCTTTATCGATGATTGGTACAATAATGGGGACGGAAATCATGTAGCGACGCCGCGCTCCGTGCGCAACCTGATTTGGGGGGCGGGCGGTGCGGGGTACTACGACGGCCTTGATGGTTCAGTCCTGAATGCGGCCACGATTCTTGACCAAATCTTTGCCGAGTACAACGCAAAGTATTCAGAATTCTATCAGTTTAAGGCCTACGATAGTCATTGGTGCGCCGCGTTTGGCCTGAAGCGAACGGCCTACGAATCCGGTCCCGGGGTGGACACCAGCAGCGCACTGATTCTGAGTGCCCAGACGGACGCCCGAATGCAGGAGGTTTACCGGCGACTGCTGGACACTTACTACGAAGCGGGAGGAGACCTTTGGGTGCACTTCTTAGGCATTAACACGGCGCATGGGCTATTGCCGTGGGACTCAGCGGGGACGCAACCTCGACCCAAGCAGGCCGCGTTTGATCTCGCCGATGCCGCGGCTAGCCGTCCGGCACCCACCCTCGGTCTTGCCCTACCGGCAAGCGTGAACGTGGGGCGGTTTGACGTATCTCACAATAGCGAACGGCGGGGTAGCAGCGACACCCCCTACAGCTTTACGAATCGAGGCGTGTGGACCAGCCATACCTTTCGGACGTCCTTGACCGCTCCGGTAGTGGTGCAAGTGGTCTTAGGTACTGGTTCGGGCACCGTACAAGTTGAAATTGACGGCGTGGCCTTGGGCTTTATCACGATGCCGGGCACCGGATCGGTTACGAGTCCGGCGATGGAGCCGGGCGTCCATGGCGTCCGATTGCGTCATGGAACGGGGACATTCTCTCTGAAGTCGCTGACCATCACGCAACCCAACCCGCGCACCATCACAGGGCGCGTGAACTTATTGGATTGGGACGCCAGCCCAGCCGGACAAGAGGTCGAGTTTGAGCTTCGAGACGCGGCCAACCTGGTCATCCAACGTACCCGGACCCCGCTGAGCACGACCGGTAACTACAGCCTCTCAACGTATCTTTCTGGCACCTATCACTTACTGGCGAAGGGGGGGCGATCGCTCCGCGCGCGCCGCGCAAATGTTAACCTGTCGGGAACTACCGTAACCGGACAAAACTTTACGCTTATTAATGGTGACGTGGACGGCGATAATGCCGTAACGGTGTTTGATTACGACATCCTTAG
>Ga0105047_10002558_pt1 | contig 32418 bp, 31 predicted proteins | sample MAT04_FD_78384 | JGI IMG/M metagenome (GOLD analysis project Ga0105047, IMG submission 78384) | Freshwater microbial communities from Lake Fryxell liftoff mats and glacier meltwater in Antarctica - MAT-04 (megahit assembly) | ecosystem: Environmental > Aquatic > Freshwater > Ice > Liftoff... | reverse complement strand
CGATGTGCTTTGGGAATGGGGTCGTTTCGTCTGGTCTCGACTGCACCGAAGAGGCGCTGCCGCTCGGTCGGCACGCCCGGGTCCGCCGATTCGATGCCGGTAATCGATCAGTTGTGCTGGTTTTGGCGTGTCTTCGCGTGTCTTCGCGTGCTCCACGAGCTTCGCGCGAACCAGCCGACTTTCCGACAGCTCCGCAGTAGCCGCACGCACTGCGGTTCGCGCGACATCCGCGAAGATCGCGAAGGCCCGCGAAGAGCAGCGACCACAGGAGTGGTGGTTTGGCGCGCTCAAGTCCGCCGGCGCGATGCCCGTATCGATCATTACCTGTTCCACGAGGAGCACGTGTCGTACACGGCACGACGGCACTACGCACCAATTAGCGGCCTGATCAGCAAGGCCGTCGACGAGCGGACGCACTCAACCCGCGACGCGTTGCGGTCCGTTCGTGGTCTGCGGAAAGGCGACACTGATCGCAATCATCGTGATGACGTTCAGCATGAGGGCCAGAAAGCCCGCGTTGATGTCGGTGATGCCGTGCGGCCAACCTTGCAGGAGCGAGGCCATCGACATGCCGCCGAGGGTAGTGACCGCGACGGCCGCCTCGCCCACCACGATGCCGGCGATGGCACCGGCGGCGGTGATACGCGAGTGCGGGAGTAACGAGGCGAGCAGTGCCGGAAAGAGCTGCGTGACCATGCTGTACGCCATGAGTAACAGCGTGACGAGTGTGCTGCCACCGCGGAACGTGAAGAACAGCGCGATCGCGGCCAACACCGGCACGAGCAGGCGCGCGCGCGTGGCGGAGTCGGCAGGCTGCCCTTCGCGCTGCGGGCGGAGAATGCGGGCCAGTGTAGTGGCGATGCTCATGAGGATGAGCGAACCCGGCACGAGCGCGGTGAGCAGCCCCGCCGCGCCGACCAGTCCCACGATCCACGGGCCGAAGGCATCGCGCGTGACGCGCAGCAGCGCGAGATCGACATCGGCGCCCTCGAGGCCCGGTACCGACAACAGCGCCGCGAAGCCGATGAAAAACACGAATAGCAATACCAACTGATACAGCGGCATCAGCGCGGCGTTCCGTCTGAACACCGATGCATCGCGGGCGGTGAACACCGATCCGAAGGTGTGTGGCCACATGTAGAAGCCCAGCACGGTGAGCAGCACGGTACTGGCGAACCAACTCGGTGACATGCCACTCGACGGCAGCGTGAGAAAATCAGGATACTCGGCCGCGATCCGCGTGAACATCGGGCCGATGCCGCCGTGCAGCTTGTACGGCAACACGATGCCGAGTCCGACCACACAGAGCAGCACCATCGCGTCCTTGAGCGCCGCGGTCATGGCCGACCCCTTCACGCCGGACAGCACCACGTAGATGACCGTCGCGGTGGTGCCGATCCAGATGGCGGCGTTGGCGCTGATCGCACCGTACGACGACTCCGACACGATGATGCCGAGTCCTTTGAGCTGCAGCACGAGATACGGCATGAGCGCCGCGATGCTCACCACGGCCACCACGTTGCCCAACGCGCGACTGCCATAGGCACGCGTGAAGTACTCCGACTGTGAGAGCACCTTCCACGCGGTAGCACGCGTCCAGATCGCGGGCAACAGCCAGTACGACATGATGTACGCCACGGCGCCGTAGGCGATGATGTAGAAAGCGGGTGCGCCGCGTCCGTAGGCCCAGCCACTGCCGCCGAGAAATGTGAACGTGGTGTAGATCTCGCCGGCCAGCAGCATGAACACGAGCACCGTGCCGAATCCCCGATTACCCACGCTCCACTGCTCGAGACTCGTGGTGCCGCCCGTGCTCCGTGCACCGCGCATGCTGAGCAGCAGCGCCAACAGCAGGGTGGCGGACAGAATCCCCAGCGAGATCATCATGGGTTACGATCGTCGAGGCCGCCGATGATCGCCATGACGACGGACGTCATGAGTACCCAGAACACGATCCATCCCAGCAGAAACGGCATGCCGAGAATGCGCGGCTCGATACGGTTCGCAAACCACGGCGCACCGAGTATCGCGACTGCTGGTATGAGGGCCAGCAGTCGATACGGTTTGGTCACGCCGAACCGAGCAGGTCGAGGGTGGCGGCGGTGAGATACCGCAGACCGATGTCGAGCGAGCGCTCGTCGATCTGAAAGCGCGGGTGGTGATGCGGGAAGTCGATGCCATCGTCCACGTTGCCGGCACCGATGAACGCAAAGACGCCCGGTGCCCGCTGCTGGTACGCCGAAAAGTCTTCGCCACCCATGGTGGGTCGCATGTCGATCAGCGTGTCCGTGCCGAAGGTGCGGGCCACCACGTCGATGAGGCGCGCCGTGAGGGCCGGATCGTTTATCACGGGACGATATCCCGGCTCATATCTGAACTCGTAGGCGGCACCGAAGGCGCTGGTGACGCCCTTGATGATGCGCTCGATCGTGACGGGTACAGTACTGCGCAGCGCGGGATCGAAGGTGCGCACGGTGCCGGCGAGATAGGCCGTGTTGGGAATGACGTTGAACGTGGTGCCCGCGATGAATTGCGTGACCGACACGACCACGGGATCGAGGGGATCGACGGTGCGTGACACGACGTGTTGTAGGGCCGAAACCACCTGCGCGCCGACGGCGATCGGATCGATCGTGCCGTGAGGAATGGCGGCGTGTCCGCCTTTGCCGATAATCGTGCACTCGAAGGTGTCGGGGGCCGCCATGGCCGGCCCGGAGATCAGCCCGATGCGACCGACCGGCATGCCCGACCACACGTGGAGACCAATGACCTGATCGACCCCATCCATTACGCCCTGTCGGACCATCTCTTCGGCACCGCCAGGAGAGAGCTCTTCGGCGTGCTGAAAGATGAAACGGACTTCGCCACACAGTCGATCGCGGTGGCGCGCCAGGAGGGTGACGAGTCCGAGCGCGATCGACGTGTGCCCGTCGTGTCCACAGGCGTGCATGGCACCGTCAGTCTCCGACCGGTACTCGACATCGTTCTCCTCGTGGATCGGGAGGGCGTCGATGTCGGCCCGCACGGCCAGCACTGGCCCCGGACGGCCGGTGAGCAGACGCGCCATCACACTGGTCTCGGTGGGACGCGAGATTTCGAGGTCGCCGACGCGTTCCAGCACCTGCCGGATGAAGCGGGCAGTTTCGTGCTCCTCAAACGCGACTTCGGGGCGCCGGTGCAGCGCACGGCGCCAGTCGACAACCTGGGGCGCCAGCTGCTGCGCCTCGTGGAGCAAGGCCGCGGCATCGAGCGGGGGCGAATGAGTGGCAGTCGTCATGGTCTCGGATCAGGCACGGGTGGACAAGGACGCTTCCCTAGTGATGTAACCGGTTTCTGCTTCTTTGCGTAGGTTTGATCATGGTCCTACAGCAACCCGCATCCGCACCGGCGGCTCCCACGCCGCCACCGGTCCCTCAGGTGCCCGTCGGCGTGACGTCCGGCGGCACCGAGATTTCGTTCAATACGAAGCCGCTTTCTGCGGCCGATGTCGGTGCGCTCAAGGCGAAGCGCACCGAGCTGTCCCGTCAGCTCTCGTCGGTCCAGGAGCGCCGAGACGAAGTGTCGAAGGAGCTGCAACGCACCTCGGGGCCCGGCGCGAAGGGGCTCGAGCAGCGTCTTGCCGTGATGGACGAGCGCATTGTGCAGCTCGAGCGGGACATTGCCTTCAATGGCCGCGAACTCGCTCGTGCTCCGGGCGAATTGGTCAACGAGGAGGCGGCGGTGCAGCGCTACGGTCCGTTCAGCTCCAAGCAGCTCACGGCGATTTCGATCGTTTCGATCGTGATGGTGTGGGGACCGCTGGCGTTGGCGGCGGCGCGCATGATGACGAAGCGCGCGAATCAGCCGAAGCCGAGTCCGCAGTTGCTGGAGGGTACGGCCCGTCTCGAGCGCATCGAACAAGCGGTGGACGCTGTGGCTATCGAGATCGAGCGCATCTCGGAAGGGCAGCGTTTCGTGACGCAGCTCATGTCGAACCGGGCGCCGGCGCTGGCGCCGGCGCCGGCGCTGACTGAACGGGCTGATTTGCCGACGTAACCAGGGTTTCTAAGCCCCACGGTCGATGCTCTCTGCGGTCGCTAAGACGAAAGCTTGTCGGAGGTGCGGTCGGCCAGCAACATAGGACTGGTCAGGAAGGACGTGATGGAGCGCGAATGCACGACACCACGAAGCCGCTCGTAGTTGAGCCAGAAGAGTTTGACTGCGGCCGGGACGTCGTGCTCGCTCCGCATGCGAAAGCTGATCCACCCCGAGTGCGGCTGGGTGCGGTGCGGTTCGGCGCGACCGGCGGCTACGAGGTCGCGACGCAGCCGTACCGGCATGAGGAGATCGGCGACACCGTCCAGGTGAACGTGACCGATTTCCCGATGCGCCACACGCAATTCGAAGCCGCCGAAGCGATACGGCCGTACTTCTACGCCATCCCAGTGCTTCACGATGCCGGCGACACGTTCGCCTAGGTCAATGGTGCCCATGCGCGTCACCAGTGCAAGACGTGGACCCGTTGGATCGCTGATTGAGCATGCAGGCGGTTTCCGCGATAGACAAGCAATCGGACATGCGCGGGTGTGCGGAGACGAATCGTGTCGCGCCACCGAGGAGTGCGCCGTATCGTCCAGTATGGCTCCGATGAACCTCCCTCCCGATGTAGCAAGTGATCTGCGGTGGCGGGCGGCCCCCGTGCGCGGCCGGACCGCCACCGAGGCCAAGCACACGCCGATGGTCGTGCGGGCGATCAGTCTGCTGGAGGAAAACGCGATGACGGTGACACAGCTGGCCCGCGCGCTCGACGTGAGTCGGGCCCATCTGCAACGTGTGTTCACGCGCCTCGTGGGCTGCACGCCCGCCGCGTGGCAGCGCGCGCAGCGCAGCGAACGACTGCGCACCGCACTCAAGTCGAGCGAGTCGGTGTCGAGCGCCGCGTTCGATGCCGGGTTCGACTCGTTGCCCAGCGCGTACGCCGCCGCGTCGGCGCACCTCGGGATGTCACCGGGTGCACTGCGTCGTGGTGCCGCCGGCGAAATGGTGTTCTACACCGTCGTGCCGTGCGCCCTCGGTTTCGTGTTGGTCGCGATGACGTCGCGTGGTGTGCATCGCGTGATACTCGGCGATGACCCGTTGGCGCTCGACGCGATGCTGCGGGAATCGTTGCCCGCGGCCGATGTCGTGCGCGATGACGCGGCACTCGGCGACATCAGTGCGATTGTGGTCGCACTGGCGAGTGGTGCCGCGCTGTCACACGCGTTGCTGGACGCGTTACCGCTCGATCTGCGCGGTACGGTATTTCAGCAGCGCGTGTGGCGCGAGCTGCAGCGCATCCCGCGCGGCGAAACGATTACGTACGCGGAGCTTGCCGCGCGCATCGGTGCACCGACGGCGGTGCGCGCGGTCGGCACGGCGTGCGGTGCGAACCCAGTGGCGATGGTGGTGCCATGTCATCGCGTGGTGCGGGCGGACGGAAGCTTAGGCGGGTACGCGTGGGGGTTGGAGAGGAAGGCGCGCTTGCTGCGGGGGGAGAAACTGCCAACTCCCTAGGAAAGAGGGGGGAGGGTTTCAGGAAGCAGGAGGCAGCAACGGCGCGCGGTTCACCTGCTTCCTGCTTCCTGAAACCCTGTACCCCTGCTCACTAAGGAGTTGGCCGTTCCCCGATCACAGCAGTTCCCCAATCACACCGGAAACAGCATCTCGCGGTAACGCGGCAGCGGCCAGTACTCGTCGCCGATCGAGAGTTCAATGGCATCGGCCGCGTCGCGCACTTCGCCCATCGTGTCGCAGCCGGTGGTCGTGAGATAGCCGGCCTGGCCACCGAGGTCATCGTGCAGGTGCTCGGCCTTGGTGATCACCTTGGCGAGTTCGGCGCGTTTCTTCTGCAACGTGGCCACCAGCTTCGATACCGAGTTCGCAGCGTCGACGATGGGCTGCATGTTGATCCCGGCAGCGGCGCCCTGTCCAGCCGATGCGGCAAGCTGCCCGAGATATGCGTAAGCGGCCGGCAGCACCTGCGTGTCGATGATCTGCTGCATCGTATGCAGCTCGATCAGGATGTCCTTCACGTAGCGCTCGAGTCGCACGTGGTAGCGGCTCTCGAGTTCGATGGCGGTGAGAATGTTCGTGTTCTTGAACAACGCGATGGCCGCGTCGGTGCGCAGCTGGGCGAGCGCTTCCGGCGTACGACGCAGGTTGAGCAGGCCACGCTTCTTGGCCTCGACCACCCATTCGTCGGAGTAGTTGTTGCCTTCGAAGCGCACGGCGGCCGATTCTTTGAAGGCCTTCGCGGCCACCTTGAGCGCGGCGTCGTCGGTGCTCTTGCTGGTCTTGAGCTCTTCCTTGAGCTGATCGATGATCTCGCCGAGCGCCTCGGCCACCGCGGCCTGCAGCAGCATGACGGGAAACGCGATGCTCTGCGACGCGCCCACCGCGCGGAACTCGAACTTCGCACCGGTGAACGCGAAGGGCGAGGTGCGGTTGCGGTCGGTGTTGTCCTGTTCCACTTCCGGCAACTTCGCCACGCCGAGCTTGAGCATGGCCTGCTCTGCATTCTTGGGCGACGTCTTGCCGACGGCGATGTCTTCGACGACCTGCGTGAGACCCGAGCCCAGGAAGGCCGAGATGATCGCGGGCGGCGCTTCGTTGGCACCGAGACGATGTTCGTTGCCGCTCACGGCGATGCCGGCGCGGAGCAGACCGGCGTGCTTGTGTACGCCCTTCAGCACGGCGGCCAGGAAGACGAGGAAGCGGATGTTCTGGTGCGGCGTCTTGCCCGGCTTGAGCAGGTTGGTGCCGTCGAGCTGGTTGTCGGACGTGATCGAGAGCGACCAGTTGCAGTGCTTGCCCGAGCCGTTGATGCCGGCGAACGGCTTCTCGTGCACGATGGCCTGGAGCCCGTGACGCAGCGCGATCTTGCGCAACACGCTCATCACGAGATGGTTGTGGTCGACGGCGATGTCGGTGTCTTCGAAGATCGGCGCCATTTCGAACTGCGACGGCGCGACTTCGTTGTGACGCGTGACGATGGGCACCGCGAGCTTGTAGAGCTCGTGCTCGACTTCACTGATGCACGCCTGCACGCGCTCGGGGATGCCACCGAAGTAGTGGTCTTCAAGCTGCTGGCCGCGTGGCGGCGGTGCGCCCACCAGCGTGCGCGCCGCCATGACGAGGTCGGGTCGGAGTGCGAAGTGCGAGCGGTCGATGATGAAGAATTCCTGCTCGACACCGAGCGTGGTGTTCACGCGCAGTACGCCGCTGTCGCCGATCAGTTCGAGCAGTTCCATGGCGCGATGCGACAGCACGTCGGAGCTACGGAGCAGCGGCGTCATCTCGTCGAGTGCTTCACCGTTGTAGCCGATGAAGACCGACGGGATGCACAGATACTTCACGCCACCGGTTTCACTGATGAACACGGGCGACGCCGGATTCCACGCGGTATAGCCGCGGGCTTCCCACGTGGCGCGCAATCCACCCGACGGGAAGCTGGACGCATCGGGCTCGGACTGAATGAGCTGCTCGCCGGTGAACGTCTCGATGGGGAGCTTGTGCTCGTCGAAGTTCAGGAAGGCGTCATGCTTTTCGGCCGTGAGGCCGGTCTGCGGCTGGAACCAGTGCGTGAAGTGCGTAACGCCACGTGACATCGCCCATTCCTTGATGACCTGCGCGACCACGGGCGCGATCTCGGAATCGAGCTTTTTGCCGAGGCGGATGGATGCCGCGAGCTTCTTGTAAATGTCCTTCGGCATCTTGGCGCGCATTTGGCGCAGCCCGAACGTGTTCATGCCGAACCAAACACTGGTCGGCTGCAGAATGCCGTTCTCTTCCGGGCGGACGGTAATGCGGACCGGGCGCTGCGTAACTTCGCGCATGGCAGCGATGCGCGAGCCGTTCAGGGAGGACATAGCGACGTGTTTTTAAGAAGATAGGCGGACAGCCGGCCAGCGTCTGGGCCGCTGTACCGAAAATCGTGCAGAAGTCGCAGAAATCTGTCACAATACGGCTTGGAATCCAACATCACAGGGGCATAATGTACTGTGGATTCTGCTGTTATCGCGTAAAATAAGGTACAGTCTGCTACTGGTAGGCCATTTTACGAACAAAAGCCGAAAGTGTTTTCTCCTCTGCGCCTCTGCGTTCTCTGCGCCTCCGCGTTATCCGTTCAGCGGCGAGCCACTTCTCGGGGTACACTGGGAAATGCGAACTGAATTTTCTCTTTTAGGTGCGCGACGGACGATCGCGGTGGTCGGGCTCTCGGTGGCGGCAGCTTGCGGCGGCAGTGAGAAAGCCACCGTCGACTCGACCGCGAGCACTCCCCCAGTGCCGGTGATGGCGCGGCCGGCGACACCGAGCGACTCCGCCTGCCCACGGGACGGCGCGTGGAAGCGGTGTGCTCTCGAGGATCGCGTCGTGAAGTCGGGGCTGGCCTTCAAGCCGGCCGGTGATTCGATGAAGGTCGCGTACCTGAGCGTGCCTGGCGTGCGCTACAAGATCGGGCTCACGGCGTCGATGGTCGCGTTCTTTTATAGCGACTCGCTGGCCGCGGCCAAGGATGTGACCGCACTGGATCGCTTCCGACTCACGCCGCGCGGTGACACGATCGGTGCGTGGAAGTCGGTGCCGAGTGATGTGATCTGGTCGGGCAATCTGGTGGCGGTGTTGTTCGACGCCTCGGCAACCCAGATGGAGCGTATTCGGCTCACGATCGCGGCGGGCGCCCCGCAGCCACTGAGTGAGGCCGCCAAGGCCGCGAAAGCCGCAGCTGATACAGCCGCGCAGCAGCTGCCCCCCATGCCGTCGCGCTAACGGCCGTCTACGGGCGTGTCTTCGCGTCGGTGCGCCAGTCTTTGGCAAGGCGCACCAAGACGGTGGCTCCGTAGCTGATGGCAAGCCGCTGCGCGACGAAGGCGCGGCTGGACACGGCAGACTGCCGCTCGGGGCGCCAACTGAGAGACGCGACAGTGCCGGCGGTGACGCCCGCGAAGAACGGGAGATTGGGGCGCAGGCTGCCCGCGGTGGTGCGCATGGTGCTGGTACGTACGATGGCGCAGCCGGTGCGGGCCACGACCTCGCGCCCCCACGAAACGGGCTTCGACAGGCAGGGGGAACGATCGTCGACCCAGGGCACGGCGCGATCGACCAGATGCCGGACCGTCGTTCTCACGACGATAAAGCCGTACAGGTCGCCCACCCGCGAGCCGTATCCGCTCCAGGTCCGCCGCCAGGCGTCGGGGGTGCCCAACGTCTGCGACCATCCGGCCGTCAGAAGCGGCGCGATGAGCACGGTGGGGCTCGGTCTATTCTCCGCTAGCTCCGTCAGAGAATCCTTCGCGGGCTCGACCGCGGCCTGCGCTCTGGCCGCCGCGTGCGGAGCGACGATCACGGCAAATGCCAACAGGACAGCGATTCGCCGGGGCGTGGGAGCGGACATACAAGGAAATCTAGGCTATCGCCGCCCCGCCGCGGCCGGCGCCGGTGCCTGCGCGTCGAGCGCCGCGCCAAGTGCTTCGGCGGTCCAGCTGATGGCGTTCGTGTAGAAGTCGCCGACCTTGGCGGGGTCGAGGCCCATCTCCTTGGCGATATCGGTGGCGTTCTCGAACAGACCCAGCTCATACGATTCGGCGAAATTGATGGCGTCGGCGTACGGACCGGTACGGTCGAGCAGCGCTGCGTTGGCTTCGTCGCTGAGCACGACCCGCGAGAGGATCTCGGGGAGCGGCATGCGGAAGACGGCATCGAGCAGGGAGAACAGACCGACCAGGAACAGGGTGCCACCGTCGCGCGGGCCGCCGGCCAGCTGTTCGAGCAGTCGACCGCGTTCCACGGCTTGGCGCACCAGTTCCTGATCCACGCCGTTCGTCGATCGGCGGGCGGCGGCCACGGCCACGGCCAACCAGCGGAGAAACGCGGTCCGTCCGATCAGGCGGAGCGCTTGACCGATCGAGCTGACGCCGCGCATGCCGATGGCCGCGGAATTGACGAGACGGAGCAGCTGGAACGTCAGCACCGGATCGGTCGAAATGACGTCTTCGAGTTGGCGGTCGTTGACCTTCTGGTCGCGTGCCATCCCCATCAGTCGCATCGCGGCGACCGTGGACTGCGGCATGTTGGCCGATGGCAGCGGCTCGGGGCGGCTGAAAAAGGCGCCCTGAAAGGCGTCGAAACCAAGGCCGAGCACCACCTCGTACTGCGCGAGCTCGTCGATCTGGCTGGCGAGCAGCTTCGGGGCGTGTTTGCCGAAGCCTTGCGTGATGCGGTCGCAGATCTTGCCGATCGTGACGGCGTTTTCGCTGCGGATATCGACCCGGACCCACGAAACGTACGGAACCAGCGCTTCCGACGGTCCAGCGGTCTCACCGACTTGGTCGAGCGCGAGCAGCCCGCCGTGCGCCCGATAGCGGGCGACCGCGTCAGTCACCGCTTCATCGGCTTCGAGATCCGGCGGAAGCATGACGATCGCGGAGCCCGGCTCGGCGACGTGAAATGCGTCCTCGACCAGCTGTGTGCGTGTGCAGGTCACGAAGGCCGGCATGCGATTGCGCACCAGGTCGAACGTGCCGCTCAGGAAGCTCTCGGCGAACCCGTGTTCCCCGGGCTCCGTCTCTTTGAAACGGATCTCGTACCCGAGCAGGGCACCGGTCGTACCGAAGACGGGCTGGCGAACGAGGCAGAAGTCGGACATTTGGCTGGGAAGAACGCGGTACAGGGGTGGCGCAGACGACGTCGTCTTAGCGACTCTAAGACGATTGAACTGGGCGCGAGGCACTCTTTCGGGATTCGACCCCGTTCTGCGTTGAGTGACGCACCACCTTCCTTCAGTCAGACATGAGCCTTACGACGCTCGACGGGAGCCTTCACCGCGGCTGCGGTGGGCGGTATGCCCTCCAGACGGAAACCGTGACCATGCGGATCAGCGGCATGGCGGCCGAGGTGACGCGCGAGTTCTATCGCTGCGAGAAGTGCGGGCATGAGAACCGGTTGATCGAACAGCGCGATGCGGCGGAGAAGTCAGCGACGGAGCAGATCCGGATCGCCCACGAACTGCTGGCACCGAAGGCGATCCGACATCTCCGCGAATCGCTGGGGCTCACGATTCCCCAGTTCGCGGAGCTGTGCTACGGCACGCCGAAGGGGATCGTAGAAGGGTGGGAGAAGGGAAAGTATCTGCAGAATCGCGACGCCGATGCGCTGATTCGCGGCCTGCTCGATCGAGAGACCCTCGAGAAGCGCGCGTCGAAGGCCGGTGTGACGCTGCCGGTGCTCGTCGAGCCGCTCGCTCCCACCGCCTGACACCGAGGACGCTCCCATCGCGCTCATCATCACGCACGAGCTGACCCGTCGCTTCGGCACCGTGACGGCGCTCGATGGCATGACGGTTTCGATCGAGCCGGGCATTACCGGCCTCGTGGGATCGAACGGAGCTGGCAAGAGCACCCTGGTGAAGATTCTGCTTGGTCTGCTCGAACCGTCGAGTGGATCGGCGAACGTGATGGGGCACGATGTGGAGCGCGACACTCGTGCCATCCGTTCGCTCGTGGGATACATGCCGGAGCACGACTGCCTGCCGCCGGAAATGACGGCCGCCGAGTTCGTGTCGTTCATGGCCAGGTGTTCGGGACTGCCGGCCACGGCGGCGCGCGAACGTGCGGCCGAAGTGTTGCGGCATGTGGGGTTGTTCGAGGAGCGGTACCGGCCCATACGCGGCTACTCCACCGGCATGGCGCAGCGCGTGAAGCTGGCGCAGGCGCTGGTGCATGATCCGCGCATACTGGTGCTCGACGAGCCTACGAACGGACTCGACCCCGCGGGACGCGATGAGATGCTGGCGCTGATTCAGCGCACGGGTCGCGAGTTCGGTATCTCGGTGCTGGTGTCGTCGCACCTGTTGGGAGAACTCGAGCGCATCTGCGATCACGTGATCTTGATCGACGCCGGGCGGCTCGTGCGCGCGGAACGACTGGGCGCACTCACTGGTGAAACGGGCACGCTGCTGGTGGAAGTAGACGGTGATGTAGACGCGTATTGTGCGGCGCTGACCGCGCAGGGGCTGGTGGTGCAGCGTGACGTGTTGCGCGTGCTCGTGGAACTGCCGAACGGCGATGATGCCGAGAGTGTGGCGCGCGTATTCGCGACGCATGACATCGTGCGAGATGTCGCCGTCGCCACCGGCGTGGGTTTGCTACGCATCGAGCGGCGTCGCGGACATCTCGAAGACCTGTTCGCAGGATCGGTTTCATGAACGGACAGATCAACGAGACCACCATTCACGACCTCGGCTATCAACGCTACGAAGGCGCGCGCGACGGCGTGCGCGGGGCGTGGCGTGCGTTGTTCGCGCAGGGATTCCGAGCCATGTTCGGACTCGGTCGCCCGCTCAAGTCGAAAGCGGTGCCGGCGTTCGTACTGTCGGCCACCATGCTGCCCTGTCTGGCGGTGTTGGCCGCGTCGTCTGCCAGCGGCGGACAGCTGCCGATCGCGTACGGCGGTCTGATCCAGGCGCAGCTCATTTTGTTCGTCCTGTTTGCCGCCGCTCAGGCGCCGGAGGTGATGAGTCACGACCAGCAGCACCGGGTGCTGCCGCTGATTCTCACGCGTGACGTGACGCGCGACGTGTACGCCAGCGCACGGATTGCCGCCGTGCTCTGTGCGTTGCTCGTGGTGTGCGCGGCGCCGCTGCTGTTGTTGTACGTCGGCGAGATCGGCATTGCGGTCGATCCTGCCACGGCGTTTCGCAAGATGGGCGCGAAGGCCGGACCAGTATTGATGCAGGCCACGCTGAGTGCCTGGGTGATCGGTGCGATCGGCGCGGCGATGGCCTCGATGACGCCGCGCCGCGCCTATGCGACGGCGTCGGTGATCGGCGTGTTCCTGGTGGCAGCAGCGGTATCGATCGGACTCGATGATCTGGCCGGCGTATCGGCCGAGGTGTCGGAGTTCATCGATCCATTGCGCTCGCTGCACAAGATGGCGCTGATCTTGTTCGGCGAGAAGAATCGCGCGATGGAACTGACGCCGCCGCCGCCGCTGTGGATGTTCGCCGTGTTGGCCCTGTCACTTGGTACGGCCGGGGTGCTGGCCACGTTCTGGCGTTTGCGGCGGGTGGGGGTATGAAGGAGCTAAGAGCTAAGAGCGAAGAGCTCAGAGCTGAGAGCGAAGAGCTAAGAGCTAAGGGCGAAGAGCTCAGAGTTCCTCTATCATTCGATCGCGTGTCGCATTGGTACGGCGACGTGGTGGCGGTGAACGACGTGACCTGTTCCATCAACGTTGGGATCACCGGATTGCTGGGGCCGAACGGCGCGGGTAAGAGCACTATGCTGCAGATGGCGGCGGGACTGCTGCCTCCGTCGAGTGGCGCGGTGCGGGTGTACGGCGAGTCGCCGCTCGAGCGTCCGTCGATCTTTCGCAAGGTGGCGCTGGTGCCGGAGCGGGAGGCGCTGCCGACCATGCTGTCGGCGCGCGCGTTCGTGGAGGCGCGCGCGGTGCTGCTGGGCTTGCGTGATCCGAAGCAGGCCGCGCTCCGCGCATTGACCACCGTCGAGATGGATACGGTCGCGGACCGCAAAGTGGGCGGATTCAGCAAAGGCATGCGGCAGCGCACCAAGCTGGCGGCGGCGCTGGTGCACGAGCCGACGCTGCTGTTGCTCGACGAGCCGTTCAACGGACTCGATCCCCGTCAGCGCATGCACATGATGCGGCTGTTGGAAGCCCGCGCGAGTGAAGGTACCGCAGTGTTGCTCAGCTCACATATTCTCGAAGAGATTGAAGGTGTGGCGTCGCGCATTCTCGTGATGTTGTCCGGTCGCCTCGCGGCGAGCGGCGACCACCGCACGCTGCGGCGCATGATGACCGACCGTCCGCACACCGTACGCATCCGCTCCACCGATGATCGTGCGCTGGCGTCGGTCCTGCTGTCGTCACCGACGGTGATGGGCGTGGATCTCGAAGCGAACGCGTTGATCGTGCGCACGATCGACTACACCGGCTTTGCGCACCATATCGGCGCTGCGGCAAAACAGGCGTCGATCACGCTGCTCGAAGTGCAGCCCACCGACGAATCGCTGGAGCACGTGTTCGCCTACCTGGTGGCCCGATGAGCGTCGCGTACGGTCGTATCTCGCCTTGGGCGACGGCGCGCGTGCTGGTCCAACTGGCGTGGGCGCGCACGTTCTCGGTCGCGCTGGTGGCTGGCGTGAGCGGACTGCTCTTGCTCCCCGTGCTCTTCGCGCTGGCGTTCGCGTCGCGTGGCAGCTTGAGTGGCGATCCGGTGGCGTTTCTGGTGCAGCGCTACGATTCCCTGGTGTGCGCGTTGGCGACACCACTGATCGCGCTGTTGCTCGGCACCAGCGCGTTCAACGCCGAGTCGGAGGATGGCACGTTGCTGTACCTGGTGACGACCACCACTCCGCGCTGGTGGATCGCCTGCGTACGCGTGATGTACGCGTCGATCGTGACGGGGCTGCTGTCGGCGTTTGCCGTGTGGAGCACTGGTGCGATCGCGGCCAACGGCAGCAATCCCGAAAACGTCACGATGGCGTTCACAGTAGCCGTGTTGTTCGGCGGCGTCACGTATGCCGCCCTGTTCACCGCACTCGCGCTGCTCACGCGTCGAGCGCTGGTGGCGGGCCTGGTGTACGTGCTGTTCTGGGAAGGCGCGTTGAGTGTGACCTTTCCGGCGCTGCGCTATCTCAGCGTGCGCCAGTGGACGCTGTCCGTGGCGTCGGCGCTCACAGAATCATCCGAGAAGGCGCTGCAAAGCGGCCCATCGCTCGCGGCGTCACTGATCGGCGCGACGGTGTTGGTGGCGCTGTCGGTGTACGTTGGCGGGCGACAACTGCAGCGGCCCAGGATCGTACGGTAACCGCGAAGTATGGGGTGAGGAGTCGGGGGTAAGGGGGTACACCTCCGTACTCCCTACGGCCTACTCCTTACTCTGCTTTATCGCTGCTTGCAGTTCAAGATCCGGAACCGCCTTGCGCAGCACATTGTCGATCTGCGTCAGTCTCGCGGCCGGTGAGCGCTCGGCAAGTAGACGGTATCGGCTGTCGAGATCGAGATCGATCATGGCGCCGACGCTCCACGCGACTTGTGCGGCGTCGTCGGGAAGATCAGGAGGCGGATCGGTATCGTCGTTGAGCGTGCGCACAGCCTTCACGACGCGCTTGAAGTTACTGATCACTTCGTCGGCGGCGACGGCCAGTGCGACAGGTGACGCGCCGCCCTCGTCGGCCACGATGGTACCGGTGGCGACGTGGTACAACGCGTCGTGTTCGACGAACGCGTTGAGGGCGAATCGTTCGCGGCCGATCACGATGATGTTGGCGCGTCCGTCGGGCATGACTTCGACCTCGGTGACCTCGGCCACGCAGCCCATGCGTCCTGCCGGCAAGTCGCGTTCGGCGACGCCGGGCATCGCGGCGATGATGCCGAAACGCCGATCGCCCTCGCGCACATCGGCGAGCATCTGCCGATAGCGCGGTTCGAAGAGGTGCAGCGGCATCAGGGTGCCTGGGAAAAGCACGGCGCCGAGCGGGAAGATAGGAAGTAGGAGATCAGTCACGTGGGAAATATCTAGCGAAAGCGGGTCGTGCGCTGCACCGCGTGACGATGTGAGCGGAATCCGTCGTCGGCACCACGTCCGAGGGCCACCAGCGCGGCGATGGTCGCGCTGGCCGGGATGCCGAGAATGGCCTTCACGCGGTCGGCCTCGAAGCCGAGCATGGGCGAGGTATCGAAGCCCTCCGACTTGGCGATGAGGAGGAGATAGCCAAGGGCAATGTTGGTTTGGCCATTACCCCAGTTGGCGCGCGCCTCGGGCGTCATGCCACCGAAGGTTTTCTCGAGCATTGCGATGGTGCTGGCGCGCTTTTCGGGGGTGAGGTCGGGATGTACGACCTCGCCGAGGTTGGCCATCGTGTCGTCCATGTCGGCGTAGATGGCGATCACGACGGGGGCCGCGCCGACTTGCTTCTGTCCGTGGGCGGCGTCTTTGAGGGCGTCTTTGACGGCCTGGTCGCGCACAACGACGAAGCGCCACGGCTGGAGATTGAAGGCCGAGGGTGCGCGTCCGGTGAGCTCGAGGAGCGACTGGAGCTCGTCGTCGGAAACGGGGATGTCGAGATAGGTGCGCACCGAATGACGCGCCATGGCGGCGTCGGCGGCGGAGAGCGGTTGGGTGGCAACGGCAAACGCCTCGGTGAGCAACGCCGTGGCTGTATTATCGGAAGAAAGCATCTAAGTGAGTTCCTGTTGGAGTGACGTATATCGTTATAACAAACGTTTTGGTAAAAAGATCAGTTCCCGGGGCAGTTCCGGCGAACGCCGTGGAGGAGGAGTGCGAGCTGCGCGCGCTCACCGTCGGCGAGACCATCGAACACCGACTGCGCGGCGTGGTCGACGGCTGGAGCCGCGGCGGTGAGGAGCTCCTCACCCTTACCGGTGAGCTCCGTGTGCACGACTCGTCGGTCTTTTTGATCGCGCGTACGCGCCACAAAACCGGCACTATCGAGCCTGTCAAGCATTCTGGTGACATCCGGGCCCGGTGCGGCCAAGTGCCTGCCGAGTTCGCTACAGCCGGCGCCGTCTCTCCCAAGGCGTTCGATGACCTGGAGGAGTTCGAACTGCGCGGTGGTCACGCCGAAGGGTTCGAGTACCCGCGCCAACGCTCGTTCAACGTGCGCGGTGGCGGTACGGAGCGCATGAACGGTCTGCGCGGCAGTCGCGGTCAGTTTCGGGATTGAACCGTGAGGTGGGTGTTCGAGAGTGCTGGATGAACTCATACCCTCAAGATACCTGTTAAAACAATAATTGGCAATCCAACTCATTGAGGAACGGGCGTGTGTTGCTACCACTGGCGGGGTGCGGTGGATACATTGCCGTTCTGCCTGCGTAGTGCGGGTACGGCGCCGTCGCCAAGTGGTAAGGCAGGAGACTGCAAATCTCCCACCGTCGGTTCGATTCCGACCGGCGCCTCTAATCCAACAGTTCTGGGTTTCGGGTTGTGGGTTGTACGTGTGTGGAAGCGGGCGGCTCCCTGGTGGGAGCCGCCCGCTTTGATTTCCGGGTCTGTGCCGCGGGCGCTACTCCCAGAAAGCGGTGAAATCGTAGTATGCGGCGCCGGAGCGGGAATCATTGATCCGGATGATGGCGGTGTAGCCGTTCCACGCTCCCGGCTGCTGGACCACGGCGATGCTGCCACGGCCCGCCCGCTGATCGATCTGCAGGTTCGCGTTCCGGTTTGGTAGTCCAGCCCCACGGATGTTGGCGTTCACGTCACTGACGCGGGCTCCGCTGCGGGTGATGGCGTCAATGCGACGGCCGGAGATGTGGATCTCGACCACGTCATCGACGCGTCCACTCCAGTTGACCGAGCCGGCAGCACCATTCCGATCGTTGCGGCCGCGATCGTCGTAGCCACCGTTACGACTGTCACGGTTGTTGTCACGATCGTTGTCCCGGCCGTTGCCGCGGCCCCATCCACCACCGTTGCCATTGTTGCCGCGCTCACGGCGATCTCGATCACGGCGATCTCGATCACGGCGATCGTCGATCTCGTCACGGCCGTATCGGTCGTCGATGTAGGCGGTCAGGCGATAGTTGTCGGCCCCGCCGCGCGGGTCGCGCACTCGCACCACGGCTTGGTACCCGTTGCGGGCCGACGGTTGCTCGATGACGTCGACGTCGCCACGTCCATCGTTGACCTCCACGACCACGTTTGCGCCCGTGCGAGGGAGTGCGGAGTTGACGCGCGTACGGTTCGGCAGCGACGCGTCGAAGCCGCGCGTGCGCACGTCGCGTCCACGCACCACGATCAATACTTCTCGGTCCACGCGTCCGGTCCACGTGAACAGCGCACGGTCGCCACGGTAGCGATCTCCGTTGCGGCTACCGAAGCGGTCGTCGTCGTTCGCGGACGCACGGGCGTCGACCGGCTCGAGCACGGGAGTGGGACGATCGGCTTGCGGAGCCGGAAAGGCGCCGGCCCGAGTCGCAGCGACGAAGAGCCCGGCGATCACCGGCATGGTGACCATCGAGCGGCGGACACGAGATGAGGTCGAACGACGCAGTGTCATGTGCTCCTCCAAAGAGCAGTAGTCACTACGATCAAGGGCATCAGCGGTGCCATGAGTGCGCGACGCAAGCGACCGCTGAACCGCACGCGGTACGGCATGCGCAAGTGCTTGTTATTCCTACGGTTGCCTTGCGTAGACGAAGCTCGCGCCAACGGTCTCTCCCATCTTGCAGACACGGGCGCTGTCTCCAATTGCGGACAGTTCTCACGAGCACGACAGGACGATGCATGAAGCGTTCACCGGTCCCCCATTTTGACAGGCGCGCTAGGCTGTCGTGACTACGGGCTCGCGGCTCGAGTGCGAAAGACCGCTTTCCCGATGCGCCGCATCCAACCGAGACGTGGGGCTTCCGGTACATCGTGTCGCAGCGCGAACTCGTCCGGGCGATACGCATGTATGGCCAGCTGGGCATACGAACGCACCGTGCGCACCTGCTCTTCGGAGAGTGGCTCGAAGGGCTTGAACTGGAACGGATGGCGTCGCGCCTCTTCGGCGAAGGCGTGCATGGCGGGCCATTCACGCGAAAGCTTGGGCATCAGTTCGAGCACACTGGCCAGCAATTGCTTGGGGCTGGGCTGTTCACCGAACGAATAGGCGAGGTAGCGATCCTGCGCCAAACGCCAGAACGCGTCGGTCGCTTCGTTGATGCTGACGGCGTCGTACTCGAGCGCTGTGCACATGAGGCCCCAGAGCACATGCTGCTCGCGTCCGGTCATGTTACGCGTAGGCGACTCGGGCGCCTTGTGCCAGTGCCGCAAGAAGCCGCCGCCGAGTACGTAGCCGGTGGGAAAGCCGTGTCGCCACATGCGCAGATTCAACTCGGTCCACTCGCCCCAAAAGTGCCGACGGGGATTGAAGCCGCCGATTTCGGTGAAGAGACGACGATAGCCCGCGACCATCATGCCCTGCACCGGCATGTAGCGCACACCATCGACGTCCGTGGACGGCGTGGAATCCCGCGGCTTGAACCGGGTGTCAGTGTCCTCTTCGTACGACGGCAGTCCCACGATGCCGAGCGGCGTAGACCGCAGCGCCTCTTCGATGCTACCGATGATGTCACCGTGCACCGTGAGATCGTCGTCGATGAAGGCAACCAGCGGTGTGCGGCAGACAGACAACTGCATGCGACGGCCGCTGCCGATAGACGGCTCGTTGGTATTCACATAAACGCGAATCGGCAACGACGGTGCCATGGCCCGAATGCGCTGCTCGATGGCGAGTGGCTCATCGTCGGTGGCCGCATTGAAGATCACGATGACTTCGACGCGCTCGACCGACGGCATCTCGGCCATGGACTGCAATAGCCGCGCGAGATACTCGACGCGCGACGGAATGGTCAACATGGTAAAGGTCCAACGTGGCGCGGTGTCGGGAGTCCTGCCGTGCTTCACCGCACGCACTCCTGCAGACGATTCAGCATTTCCATCCATCCTCCTGGTCCTTCGATGTCCAGCACCACGGCGTAGGGAATGGCAACGAGTGCGGGATGCGGACCACGCGCCGGGTTGCGGATCACAAAGGCGAGGTCAGCCTTCTGCAGCAACGAAACGTCATTCTCCTCGTTGCCGATGGCGACAATGAACGGTGATACACCGCACACTTCGTAGAAGTGCCGCAGCATCGCCAGTGCTGTGCCCTTACCGGTGGTGTCGGCAAGTGTAAGCCACCGTCCACCACGGCGCAGCTGCAGCCCACGGGCTGCAGCACAAACGCGAATGGCATCTGGTTCGTCTCCGAACAGTCGTGTGGGATCGAGCAGCAGCGAGTGGTGGCGCGCGTGAAGCGCCCGTCGAACGGCTCCCGCGGTGCGAAATCCGAGGGCCGATAGCGCAGCAGGGCCGAGCTGTGACGCGTCGGCGCGTTGCACGGCACTTACGTCGCGCATCGTGGCCCGCAACGATACGTCCCGCTGGGCGCGCGTCCAGGTGCGCATGGCGCGCCGGCCATAGGTCCGCACCTCGTCGTATGGCACGTGTGCGAGCCGCGCGTCGGTCGCGTGGTCGACATCGAGCGCAAGCACGGCGCCGTCTTCGGCGATGCACGGCCCGCGCATACCGAGCGCGCGTTGGAGGACGACGAGTTCATCGAGGGTGCGGCTGGACGCAAAGGCTACGGAGCACTTCGCGACGCGCGCGCCGAGGTCCTGGATCGCTTTCCGCCACTCCGGCGCAGGAAACGGCAACCGTGCGTCGTGATCGAGCAGTGTGCCGTCGATGTCGGTGGCGATCACGAGTACGCTGTTTCGCGTGAGCTTCATTCGACGACGGCCGCTGGTGACGGAGCGCCCTTTGAACACCGCGCAGACGGCAGCGTCTCAGTGCTCGGCGCCCGGCCAGTTGGAGGCGACGACCTGGCGTCTGCATGATAATCGGTCGTGGTCATGTCGAACTCGCGTCACGTCGTGTGGTAGGAAAAGGCGCGTCTCAATCCGTGAGGGTGCTCGTCCATACACCAGAGGCGCGCATGCAGTGCGCCGGATCGCGACATTTCGCGCAGATATCGCCCCGGTTGACGGATCACGGCATGGCGCGTGTAGTATGAAGAGGAATCCTCCGCACCGATGACGATCCCACTGGTCCCACGCGCCTCATGACCACGACACCCCGCCCACGCCGGTATTGGTTTGCGCCGCTGATTGCAGCGGGGCTGGCTGGTGCGTTTGCGCTGGGATCGTGGTACGGCGGTCACCGTGTGCGCACGTTGAACGAGTGGGCCGATGCGCAGTTGCTCTCCACGGCGATCGACTCGGTGCGGGCCAATGCGATCGACTCGCTGGGCAGTGATGAGCTGATTCGGCGCGCCGTATCGGGCATGCTACGCGAGTTGCAGGACCCGTACGCAGCACTGCTGCGTCCCGAGGGGTTCCAGCGCTATCGCGGGACCATGCTGGGTGAGGGGCAGGGGATGGGGCTCACGCTGCGTCGGGAGTCGGACGCCGCCGGTGTGGTCCGCGTGGCCCCGGGATCGCCAGCCTTCACGGCCGGCGTGCGCGCTGGCGATCGTATTGTGATGGTCGATGCAGTGGCCGTGGGTGAGACGTGGACGAAGAAGCCAGGCGACAGTACGCGCACATATGGTGACTCGAGTGTGCTGACGCTCTGGCGCGCGCCGTTCGGTGACACGCTGCGACTGACGGTTCGGCACTCGGCTTGGCACATGCCTGCGGTCACCGAGCACGGCCTGCTGGCTGACTCCGTGGGCTACGTACGACTGTCCACTTTCACGTCGCACGCTTCGGATGAGCTGGAGGAGGCAGTGGAGTCGTTGCTGCAGCGCGGCGCCACGTCGTTGGTGCTCGATCTGCGTGGCAACACGGGCGGGTTGTTCGAGGAAGGCGTGAAGTCCGCTGGACTGTTCCTGCCGCGCGGACTGGTGGTCGCGTCGTTGGCCGGTCGTGGCGGTGCGGCGCCGCAACCGCATTCCAGTCGGAACTCGCGATGGCCCTCGTTGCCGCTGGCGGTCCTCGTGGATGGCAACACGGCGAGTTCGGCAGAAGTGATGGCTGCTGCGTTGCGTGACTACGATCGGGCGCTGTTGGTGGGTACCACCACCTACGGCAAAGGGGTCGTGCAGCGCGTGGTCACGCTCTCGAAAGACCTGTCGGTGCGGCTCACGACGGCCCGGTGGCTCACACCCAAAGGCATCAGTCTCGATCGCCGGACGGGTAACGGGGCGTTGGCGACGGGCGGACTGCACCCCGACGTGCTGCTCGACGATGCCGCCCGGCGGGACGGGTTCGCTGTGCCACGCGAGTGGGAGCCGTTGGCCGCCGCGCAGGTCATGCGCACGGCCGATTCGCTGGCCATGTTCGCGCTGCGAGAAGGGTGGTCCACCACGTCGCTGGCGTTGCTCGAAGCGCGCCTGCGCACCACACTGGCGCAGCTGGCGCCACGGTCGGCGCGTGACCCGCTCGCGCGGACAGAATGGGTCACCGTGAGCACGCGCTTGGCGCTGGTGCGGGTACTCGAGGTGGAACGCGAAAGCGAGGCGCTGCTGCGCTACGCCGTGCGTGAAGACGCGGCTCTGCGCGCCGGCATCGACGTGGTGGCACCGGGCACCGAGGTGGCACGGGTGCTCCCCGCCACGCTGCCGGTGGCGATCTCCCGGAAAGGGTTGATCCAGTCACTCCCGCTGTCGCGGCCATGATGGGGTATCGTGCGGCTTTGCTGCTGGGAGCAATCGTGTGTGCCGCCACGTCGGCGCAAGCTCAGGCGGTGAGTGCCCTCGATGCCTGGCTGGTGTCACGCTTTCGGGGCACGCAGCTCTTGACCGACTCGATGCCCGCCACCGCATCGGCGGCCGCCGAGAGTCCGCTGCCGCGCATCGAGGGTACGCGCGCCGGGCGTTCGGCCGACACGCTCTACGCCATTCACTTCGGGACGCGACTTGGCACACCGGCGCTGGCCGTGAACGCGGTGGTCCAACTCACCGGACCGACGGGCACGATTACGCCGCTCACCGCTCGCGTGATCGCGCGGCGTGCGTTCCGGGCGCCCCGGCGCCCCGGCGCGCCCTCTGGTGCCGATGCCGCGTGGCGGTACGGTTGGAGCTATCAGGCGGTCATGCCGCGCCGCGCCAAGGGCAACAGCAACGCCAACGGGTCGGTCGTGAACGCGCTGCCGGTGGCCCGGTATCGCGGGTGGTTGCTGCTGGCGGCACCTGACGCCAAGCCGGCGCGCGCATTGCTGGGTCGATAGTCGCTCAGGCTGGCTGCCGCCCGCTACATTGCCCGTCGCCATGCGAAGTCTGACGTGACACGTAACCCAGTGCGGTCCACGCGACCGATATATGTGACGCTGACGGTTGCCCGTCGGGCCGTTGCGCTGATCGCCCTCGCGGCATCGGCCAATGTGGCGAAGGCCCAAGCGCCACCAGCGGCACCGGCACCGGTGCGCGGCGAGCAGACCTGGCGCGATGCGCTGGCGGATTCACTGGTGCGCCGCGCGATCGATCGACGCAGCCTGCAGCTCGCCGACAGCACGCTGCTCAGCTACTCGGCCACGGCCCACGGCTTTCTCGCGTTTCTCGCGCAGCTGGGCGAAGGGGTGATCATTCCTCCCAAAGTGGTGCAGAGCGAAGAGCTGCAGCTCTCTCTTGCGTGGTGGCAACCGGGGCGCAGTGCGCAGCGACTGATCGGTCGCCGCGATACGACGCTGCTGCCGGCCGACGTGGGTTACTACCGCGATCGCTACAGCGTGGTGCTCGACAATCTTCCCGATCGCATCCGGCTTGGTGACGGGCAGGATGTGCGCGACGTGCCGCACCCGCTGTCCGCGCTCATGCCGAGTCCGTACGAGTACGCGATGGGGAGTGCGCTGCGCATTCGCATTCCCGGTCGCGAGATCGTGGTCGACGAAGTGAAGTTCCGTCCGCGCAACGCGGCGCAGCCGGCGGCGGTGGGTTCGGTGTATCTCGATCGTGAAACCGGTGCCGTCGTACGGTTGTCGATGACATTCACGCGAGCGGCGATCATCGACAAGCGTATCGAAACGCTGGTGGTCACTCTCGAGAATGCTCTGGTGCGTGAGCGATACTGGCTGCCGCGCCGACAAGAGGTGGAAGTGTCGCGCGGTAGTACGTGGTTCGACCTTCCGGTGCGTGGTATCGTACGCGGCCGCTGGGAGATCTCGGGCTACACGGTGAACGAGCGCATCGCGCAGAGTACCATGATGTTGCCGCGATGGAGTGCGGCGCCGCGCGATTCCGCCAAGGCGTATCCGTTCACGGGTCGTGTGATCGATGCGCTACCGCCGGAAATTCAGATGGCGAGCAGTGAAGACGTGGTGCGCGCCCGCGTGCAGGCGGAAACCGCGATTCGCAGTTCGATGTTGTCACGGCCCACGACAGCATCGGTGACGGGACGTGGGATCAGCGATCTGGCGCGTTTCTCGCGCACGGAGGGGCTGGCCGTCGGCATTGGCGCCTCGCACCGCAGTAGCCTCGGCGTGCAGGTGGGCGGCCGGGTACGCTACGGGTTCGGCGACACACAACTGAAAGGACAGCTGGCGATCGGTGCCGTGCCCGCGTTCGGACGCGCGCCGCTGGTACAGCTGTTCGCCGAGCGTGACTATCGCGATCTCGCGTTCGCCGAGCGGGCCGGTGTCACGAACTCGTTGGGAGCAGCGCTCTTCGGTAGTGACTACACCACACAAGTCGATACGCGCGCCATCGGAATACTGTGGCGCCGTAAGCCGACCAGCGCATTCACCTGGCGGCTGGCGTACGAACGCGATTTGCCATTGTCGATGCAGGCGTCGTCGGTCTCGGGGCGGTTCGAGCCCACACTGAACGCATGGGACATCGCGGGAGTCCGCGCCGAGGTGCAGGGCACCGGTGGATGGGTGGGGAGCGAGGCGCGGGGTACGCGGGGGATCTGGTCGTTACAGATCAGCGCTGGTGCCTTCGAGAGGACCAGCAATCCCGCGGTGCGCCAGCCTTTGGTGGCGCGCGCGCAGGGTCTCGTGCAGATCACCAAGCCGTTGGCCGGCGATCGTGCGCTCTTTCTGCAGACGTTCGCCGGTGTGGCTGGTGGGCGCGATCTGCCGACGCAGTGGTTGATCTTTGCCGGCGGTCCGTGGTCGGCACCGGGATACGACTTTCACACCTTCGCGTCGCGCGCGATGCTGTCGCAGCGGGTCGAGTTGCGACAGCCGATCCCAGCGCCATCGATTCCGCTCAAGCGGTGGGGCAAGTCACCGCCGCGCGTCACGCTCGCGCCGTTCGTGCAGCTGCTGGCGACCGCCAGTGGCACTCCCGATCGCCCCACCACCGCCGCGCTTCGGCCGTCGGCTGGCCTCGGTGTGCTGATGTTCTACGATCTCGTGCGGGCCGATGTGGCGCGCGGACTGCGCAATGGACAATGGCGCTTTGCCATCGACATCGATCGCGGCTTCTGGGGGATTCTTTGAGCGAACGCTACGACGCGGCGTACTTCGACAAGTGGTACCGGCATCCCACACATCGCGTGAAGACGGTGGCCGAGCTGGCCCGTCAGGTGTCGTTCGTGTTGCACACGGCCGAGTGGGTGCTGGGGCGACGTGTTCGCACGGTGCTCGACGTGGGCTGCGGCGAGGGGAACTGGTATCCGGTGCTGCGGGCGCTCCGTCCCCGCGTGGCATACGCGGGCGTCGATCCGAGTGCGCATGCCGTGTCCAAGTTCGGTACTCGCCGGAATCTGCAGCAGGGGAGCATCGAGGATCTCGGCGCACTCGACCTGCGGGCGCAATACGATCTGGTGGTGTGCTGCGGCATGCTGAACTACCTGTCGGCGGCGCAACTCACGAGCGGGATCGGCGAAGTGGCACAACGCACGGGTGGCATGGCGTACTTGGAGCTATTCACGAACGGCGATCATTTTGAAGGGGATACGAACTGGCCGCCGCCCAAGTCGGCTACGTGGTATCGCGGGCTGATGCAGCGCGCGAGGCTCGTGCCCGTGGGTATGCAATGTTACGTGGCGGAGGCCGAGCAAGACCGGGTGTCTTCGCTGGAACGGCTGTAGATTCGGCAGCATGACAGACCGGAATAGTGCGCCGTCGCGCTGGTCGACGTTTCTCGAGGAGCTGCGCGCGGAACGCCGTGCCTGCGATGCGCCGCGCCCGCTGCGGGCGATGGCGGAGGAGTTCGCGAGTCGTGCGCTGGCGTTACTCTTCCCACAGTTCGCTCATCCGTCGCGCCTCGGGGCGGCTGGCGTGGACGAGGAGGCGGCGCATGTCGAAGCGCTGTTGCGCGCCGCGATCACGCCGATGGTAAAGGACGTCGATCAGGTGGTGGCGACGTTTCTGGAACGGTTGCCGGACGTGCGAGCGTCGCTGCAGCTCGACGCCGAGGCGATCTTGTCGGGCGATCCGGCAGCGGAGAGTCTGGAAGAAGTGATCGTGGCGTACCCCGGCTTTCTCGCGACGGCGGTGCACCGGGTGGCGCACGAGCTGTATCGGTTGGACGTCCCTGTTTTTCCGCGGTTGCTTTCTGAGTGGTCGCACCGGGAAACCGGTATCGACATCCATCCGGGGGCGGTGCTCGGGGCGAGCTTTGCGATCGATCACGGCACTGGTGTCGTGATCGGTGAAACGAGCACGATCGGCGATCGGGTGCGACTGTATCAGGGCGTCACGCTGGGTGCGCATGCGGTCGCGAAGAAGCTGGCACACCAGAAGCGGCATCCGACGCTTGGCAATGATGTCGTGGTCTACGCCAACGCGACCATTCTCGGGGGGACCACCGTGATCGGCGACGGGTCTATCATCGGGGGCAACGTGTGGATCACGTCGTCGGTACCGCCACGCTCGGTGGTGCAGTTCTCGAGTCGGGTGGAGCAACGACCGACCGACGACGGACTCGAGTTTCACATCTAGCAGTCACCTTCGGCAGTCTTCGCTTCCTCTTACCTCTCCGAATCATGCGCGTTTCCACGATTCTCGACACCATCGGTCACACGCCGCACGTGCGCCTGCATCGCCTGTTCGATCCGCGCGTCGAAGTATGGATGAAGCTGGAGCGGGCGAATCCGGGCGGCAGCATCAAGGACCGTATAGCGCTGGCGATGATCGAGGATGCCGAGCAGCGCGGAGTGCTCACCAAAGACAGCGTGATCATCGAGCCGACGTCGGGGAACACCGGCATCGGCCTGGCGATGGTGGCGGCGGTCAAGGGCTATACGCTGCTGTTGGTGATGCCGGAGTCGATGTCCATCGAACGGCGTAAGCTGATGGCGGCGTACGGCGCCACGTTCGATCTGACGCCACGCGAAAAGGGGATGAAAGGCGCGATCGAACGCGCCAAGGAGCTGGTGGCCAGCACGCCCAACGCGTGGATGCCGCAACAGTTCGACAACGAAGCGAATATTCGTGTGCACGCGATGACCACGGCGCGAGAGATTCTCGCCGACTTTCCCGACGGCGTGGACTATCTCATTACCGGAGTAGGGACGGGTGGGCATATCACGGCCTGCAGCGAAGTGCTGAAGCAGCACTGGCCGGCGATGAAGACGTTTGCGGTCGAGCCGACGAAGTCGCCCGTGATCAGTGGCGGCGCACCGGGGCCGCATCGCATTCAGGGCATAGGTCCGGGCTTCATTCCCGACAACCTGCATCGCGATACGCTGGACGGGGCCATCCAGATCACCGAAGAAGACGCCTTCGAGTATACGAGGCGCGCCGCACGGGAAGAGGGGATTCTGGTAGGGATCTCGAGTGGTGGTTCACTCGCGGCGGTGGCGCAGAAGATTCCCGACATGATCGACGGTGCACGCGTGCTGACGTTCTGCTACGACACGGGCGAACGCTACCTTTCTATCGAAGGACTTTTTTCCGAATGAGAACACTCGTGTGTGTGGCCGCGGCGGCGGTACTGTTCGCACCCGTGCTTGCGTTGGCGCAGGCGCCGGTGGCAGCGCCGGTGGCGCCCAAGGTTACGCGGGCCGATCTGGCGGCCGCCTACATGCGGGTCGATGCGGCGTATACGAAGCGAGAGACGGCGAAGAGCATCTCCGACTCGTTGCGTGCTCAGGTGAATCGCACCGTCGATCGTGCGGCATTGAGTTTCTTCAGCGGACAGTTCGCGGCGGCGGTCGGTACGATCGACGCCGCCGCAGCGCAGCTCACGGGGGTGACGGTGACGCCGTCGCCGTTGGCCACCGCGCCACGCTCCCTGAACGGCGCGCCGGTCAGTGCCGCCCGCGACGAGTATCTGGCGCGGCTCGCGGTGGTGGACAGCACGGGTCCGCTGGCGCAGGCGCTGCTTTCCACCCGTGAGCGCGCCAAGCTGTTGGTGGATGTGCCGTCGCCGGAGCGCAGCGCGGAATTCCTGAACGACCCTGCCAGACTGTTTCGCGACCTGGCCCGCGAAGTGAGCGTGCTCGAGCGCGGACGTGATCCGTATATCGGATTGGTGGGCGATTACTGGCGCGTGTACCGCGGCGCGAACAATGTGTCGGTGCCCATGCGCATCGTGGTGCCGCCGTCGGCGAATGTGCGAAAGCCGGTGGGGGTGTTGCTGGTGTTACACGGCGCCGGCGGCGACGAGAACATGTTCGTCGATGCCTACGGGAGTGGCATCGCACCACAGCTGGCGGCTGAGCAGCGACTCATTCTCGTGTCACCGAAAACCGATGTCTTCGGCACGACGCCCGAGCACTTCGATGCGCTGATGGCGCTGTTGCGCAATGAATTCCGCATCGACAGCAGTCGCGTGTATGTGATCGGACATTCCATGGGCGCGGGTGCGGCGTCGCGCCTGGCGCAAGCGCGTCCGGCGCAGATCGCCGCGGTCGCGCTGCTGGCCGGCGGGAGTCCGATTACCGTGGCGAATGCGCCGCCATCGTTGTTCGTGGGCGCGGAACTCGATGGCATCATTCCCGCCGCACGTGTGGAAGCGGCGGCCAAGGCGTCTCCAGGGGCCACGTACGAACTCTTTCGCTACGAAGGGCATCTGCTGATGGTCGGGCACGGTGTGCGGCGCGCGGTGCCGTGGCTTGTGTCGCATACTCGCTAGGCGAACCGCGAGCTTCAGTGCCGCATTTTTCTCCGATTCTGTTTGCGCTCGCGTTCGCGACCATGGTGGTCGCACTCACCGCGTTCGGTCGTCGGTTGCCGATACCTGCACCGTTGTTGCAGGTGCTGGCCGGTCTGGCCGTGGGATTCGTGCCGGGTGTGTCGATGCCGACGCTCGACCCCGACGTGGTCTTCTTCGTCTTTCTTCCACCGATTCTGTGGGCCGCGGCATTCTTCACCTCGTTCCGCGAGTTCACCGCGAACCGACGGGCGATCGGCGGCCTCTCGATCGGACTGGTGGTGGCGACCACGGCCGTGGTCGCGGTGATCGCGCGGATGCTGATACCGGATATGCCATGGGCGGTGGCCGTGGCGCTCGGTGCGATCATCTCGCCACCCGACGCGGTAGCGGCTGCGGCGGTGGTGTCGCGGCTGCCGGTACCGAGCCGTGTGATCGTGATTCTCGAAGGCGAGAGCCTCGTGAACGATGCCTCGGCGCTGGTGCTGTATCGCACAGCCGTCGCCGCCGCCGTGACTGGCGCGTTCAGTTTTGGTGAGGCGCTGGTACGCTTCTTCCTCGATGCCGGTGTCGGTGTGATGGTTGGTCTTGCTGTTGGGTGGCTACTCATTGCGGTCGCGCGGCGCACGCGCGACGAGCTGGCCGAGACCGTGCTCACGCTGGCGGCACCGTATGCAGCGTGGGTGCTCGCCGAGACGCTGCATGTGTCGGCGGTGCTGGCGTGTGTGGCGGGCGGACTCTACGCGCGCCGGCACCTCTCCGCGGCGATGGGACCGCGCTCACGCATGCAGGCGCGCGCGGTGTGGGACCTGTTGGTCTTCACCCTGAACGCGCTGATTTTCATTCTGCTGGGATTGCAGTTTGCGGAGCTGATGCAGCAGCCGGGCTTCACCGCCTTCGATGGCGCGGTGAAGTATGGTGTGCTGATGGGCGTGGTGGTCATGGTGGTGCGTTTGGTGTGGGTGCCGGTGACCACGATTGGCGCGCAGTCGCTTCGTCGCGGTCGCGCCGTGCAATCCACCGCCGGTAACTGGCAGTCGGTATTCCTGGTGTCGTGGACCAGCATGCGCGGCATCGTCTCGCTGGCTACCGCCTTCGCGCTGCCACTGACACTCGAGAGTGGGGCGCGATTTCCGTATCGCGACGAGCTGATCGTGATGACGATGTGCGTCATTCTCGTCACGCTGGTAGTTCAGGGATTGTCGCTCGCGCCGATCATTCGCGCCTTCAAGTTCGAGCCTGAAGTGGCGCACCACGAAGAAGAGCAGGTCGCGCGGCAGGAAGCGTTACGTCGCGCGGCTGAAGCGCTGGACGACGCGTCGCGCGAGCCTTGGGCCGATCCGGCCGATGTGGAGTGGCTGCGCACGGAGCTGCGCGATCGACAGAGTCGGCACACGCACCGCAGTCGAGCGACTCATGACGGCCGCTCGCGCTTGCGCTCGCGTATGCTGGACGCCGAACGACGGATGCTGCTACGACTCAGGAACGAAGGCGCGATCTCCGACGAAGTGCTGCGCACACTGGAGTCGGAGATCGACCTCGATACGCTTCGGCTCAGCCCTTCTTCGTAAGCTCGCGGCCGGACGGCACGCTGGTCGTACCTTCGGGCAGGCGGTCGAGTCGATCGAGGCGGTCCACGTCGATGGCGATGGATTCGCCAGTCGACTGCGCGAAGATGTCGGCGAACTTCGCGTCCCAGGTGATGTCGTCCCAGTAGTACGACGCGCGCACGGACACGCGGGTGGAGAACGTTTCCTCGTGCGCCGTAATGAGAACGAGCAGTTCCGCCTCTGCCTCACGCAGCTGTTGTGGCGTGAAGCCCAGCAGGGGACTGTCGGCGGTGATCGGATGCACGACGGTCCAGTGCAGCGGGAAGAGCGCGACCTGACTCCGCTCGAGGGCGAGCTGATGGAAATTGCGCTCGCGCTTGCCCTCATGCGTTTCGTACAACGAGAGACTGACGTTGGCGTGCAGGTCGGTCAGCTGGCTTGGCAGCTCATTCACGCACCTGAACATGAGCCCGCGCGCACCGTTGTACGGAGCCACCACCGCTGATTCGCTGAAGCGCACCTGTGCCCGCGGGCGGATCAGTCGGGCCAGCAACAGTCCGCCTACGAGCACCAAGGTGAGTGGGCCAGCCAATGACTCGATAACCACCAGCCAATTGGCCGTGATGCCCATAGCATGGATCGGACCGGTACCAGTGGTGGTAAAGATGCCCGTGCTGAACACGAAGGCGCGGAGAAACGGATCGGTGATGCCCAGGACTTCGGCACCGACCAACGATCCAGAAGGGAGCGCGGCATAGGCCAGCGCAAAAATCCCATTCATCAGCAGGACAGCGCCGAGCATCCAGAGCACGAACACGGCCCACGGCGCCTGGAGCGCGGTGAGATAGAGTCGCTCCGTGCGTTGCGCGCGCAGCCCGTACTTGGTGGAGGTTGAGGTGCCGTCGCGATTGAACAGACGGCCGCGCGAACGCTGCGCCACGACACGTCCGAAGCCGAGGTCGTCGGGCGGTGGCGCAGCGCGGCCGATGTCGGTCTCGTCGAACGGGCCGGATGTCGGAGTCTTCACGGCGATCGGGTTGGAGTTCGCGAGACCTGCATCTCACGAAGATACCTGTGGGTCATCGGCCCTGCTCCATAGCCTCGTTCGCGATCGACCCCTTCTGGCTTCAAAGCTGCGCAGCCGAACTCATGCATTGATCCGGCGTCGAAATGAGAATCTTTTGATGGTCCGCGCGTGAACTGAGGGAGAGCGTGCCCCTAGGCCGTAAGCTCGACACCTTTTATCCGGAGCTGTCCGTGTATCTCGCACGCAAAATTGTTCACGCGATCGCAGTCCCTTTGTTGCTGGCCAGCGCGGCGCAGGCCTCGCAGGCGCAGAACATCAACTTCGATGAACGGGCCCCTTACTTGACTGGAACTGGCTTGGGGATAGAAAACGGGTACATGGGCTTGAACTGGGGGACCGGCAACAATCGTATAGGCATGATGACACAAGGGAACGAGAACTTTAGGGACATCGTCTGCCGCTCCGGCCGCAACTGTGCCCACAATATCAATGGCAACCCGGGCATACTCTCATCATCAACGCCCATGACGCTCAGTGGCCATATCCGCGTTTGGAACTTGTTCCTTACCGGCGGCGGCGGCGCTGTTGGTGTGCAGATGATCTCAAAAGACGCCGCTGGTGCGCAAGTCGGAGCGATCAGTTTTCTACTCGACGCGACATTAGTACAGTTCGAAGCGGGTTACCAACCGTTCAGTTTCATGGTGCCGTTCACCTCGGTGGAATTCAGCTCCTTTGGTAATGCAAATGGCTCGTTCCTGATTGACGACCTCGTCGTGAGTCGGACCGTGACGCCGCCGGCTGGCCCCGGCCAGAGCGTCGTGCCCGAGCCATCTACCTATTTACTGATGGCGGCGGGGCTGGTTGGTATTGCAGCGATTTCACGTCGACGTCGCGCATTGCAAAGCTGAGCGAAGACGGGTCCCAGCCGTAGGGCACGCGAGTCTACGGCTGGGAGGCCACGCACTGAAGGTGCCGTCGCAATTGAACGGGCGGACGCGCGACCGTTACGCCACGACTTTGTCGAGGCCGCGCTATGTGGCGTGCACTGAGTCTGTCATGCTCACAAGGCCCGTTAATGATCAACGGTTCATACGGGTAGGTCACCACGTTCGAGAGAGAGTCGAGCTACTCCAGAAGGCCGTTCGCGCCACCCTCGATCGTGGTGAGAGGAGATGTGCAGCGCCACCATGAGGCGCGGGTCGCTTCAGAATCGACGGACGACGTCGGCTCAACACCACGCACCGCGTGAACCGCGGATGGGCACTCAGTGGCACCGAACTCG
>Ga0105047_10002556_pt1 | contig 32444 bp, 23 predicted proteins | sample MAT04_FD_78384 | JGI IMG/M metagenome (GOLD analysis project Ga0105047, IMG submission 78384) | Freshwater microbial communities from Lake Fryxell liftoff mats and glacier meltwater in Antarctica - MAT-04 (megahit assembly) | ecosystem: Environmental > Aquatic > Freshwater > Ice > Liftoff... | reverse complement strand
ATAGGGTTCCATTTTATACGATAACATGAAGATAGTATTTTTTGTCACTATACTCTGGAATGATGTGAACGACAATCTTTGTTTGGAAAATCAGAACGGTCTGTATTGGGCGGAGAGGTAGAATACTGTGGTGCAACTTTTTATGATTGTCTGCGTATATTTTAGCAGAACGACCGACAGGAGTAACCGTGAACGAAGAGATGGCCTGGATTATCCAGGCCCAACAAGGGAACGATGAAGCCTTTGCCTGGCTGGTGGAGCATTACCAGACCCCGGTCTTTAATTTGTGCTACCGGATGCTGGGCGAACCTGAGGCTGCCGAAGATGCTGCACAGGAGAGTTTTCTGCGCGCGTACCAGAACCTGACACGCTATGATCGTCAGCGACCCTTTCCTACCTGGCTGCTTTCCATTGCGGCGCATTATTGTATCGACCGTTTGCGCAAGAGACGTTTTACGATATTTTCTCTGGACGCAGAACGGGAGGAAGATGATGCCTCGATGGAATTACCCGATACGGGCGCGCTCAACCCAGAGCACGAAGCTGTTCGACGGGAGGAGCAAGAGCAAATTCAAGCTGCACTTAAAGGGTTGGATGCTACTGACCGGGCGGCTGTGATCTTGCGTTATTGGTACGATTTCTCGGAGATGGAAATTGCCGAGAGCCTGAAACTGACTGTGAGTGCGGTGAAAAGCCGCCTGCACCGCGCGCGCAAATCCGTTGCCCGCCTGTTGCTTGCCAATACTCCTGATGGTCGCGTAGAAAGGACACCTTATGGTTCACCAGCCTTATGAAGAATGGTTGCTCAATGATGAGCGATTGACGCCGGAACAGACTCGAGACATGCGGGTTCACCTGCGTAACTGCCCTGAGTGTGCTGCGCTGGAACGGGGCAACCTGATATTGCGTTCCACACCTGTTACGGCCCCGGCAGCGGGTTTTCCATTGCGGTTTCAGTCGCGGCTGGCAGCGCAACGTAAAGCTCAATGGCGGCGAAGCCTGATCGGTTTTTCCTTGTTGGGGGGTGTAGGCATGAGCGCCTTATTGTGGGTGCTTTTGCCCTATATGCCTTATTTAAGGCTGCCCCCAGGGCAGTTGGCCAGTTTGTGGATCAGTAACCTGGTTTACCTGGCTTTAACTGTGCGCGCGCTGGGTGCGCTGGGTACTACCCTTCTCAACGTTATGGGCTCCTTGGTTCCACCTTACGTCTGGGCGATTGCAATGCTCTTGCTGGGCGGTACGGGTTTCCTTTGGATGTTTTCATTCCAAAGGATCGGAAAGTTTTTGAAGTCTGCGGCGTAGGTGATTTACCAAGTAAATCGAGGAGAATATTATGAAAATCACAGGAAGATTATTTGTTTTGGTGATGCTTGCAGCACTTCTGTTGGCACCGCTGCAGGTTGCTGAGGCCAAGGGCCTGGCTGTGGGGCCGATCTTTGGCAGTAATTTCACACTTAAGAGTGGTGAAAGCCTGAACGAAGATGTGGTTGTGTTTGGGGGCACGGTATCCATCGAAAAAGATGCTTCGGTTAATGGTGCTGTTGTGCTATTTGGCGGCAGCTTTACGCTAGATGGCAACATCAATAAGGATGTGGTTGTGATGGGCGGCGCGGTAAAACTTGGGTCGAGCGCGCATATACGCGGGAGCCTGATCACCTTTGGCGCGCCAGTTTCACGCGATACTGGCGCGAAGGTGGACGGCGATGTGATTAACAACCCGACCCAGTCGGTTGGGCCTTTGGCTCCGGCGACACCCGGGGTTCCTGTCACTCCTTCTGTTGTTGAAATAACAAGCCCTTTTTGGAATGCGATGGGGATTTTAGGGCAATCGGTGATGCTGGCTTTGCTGGCGCTGCTGATTGCGATGTTTATGCCGGTTCAATTGCGGCGTGTGGCGGATGGTGTGGTGGCGCAGCCTTTGATTGCCTTTGGAATGGGCTTGCTAACGCTGATCCTGTTCATTGTGGCGATCATGGCACTGGCGCTGTTCAGCGTGTTCATCGTTACGCTGTTCTTAACTGTACCGCTGATCATCATTGTGTCGGTTGCTTTTGCGGCGGCGTGTGTGTTGGGTTGGTTGGCGCTTGGAATGGAAGTGGGCGTGCGCATTGCGCAGATGTTTAAGCGTGAGTGGCCTTTGCCGCTGGCTGCCAGTTTGGGTGTGTTTATTTTGAACCTGGTGGCGCAGAGTATTGGAGCGGTCATCCCGTGTGTGGGCGGCTTGATCCCAGGTTTGCTGGGTTTCGCCGGGCTGGGTGCGGTTTTGATGACGCGCTTTGGAACGCAGCTGCCGGGGTTGATGGCAATACCTGCCGTTCCGCAGCCTGTGACGGCTGAGGTTATTGGTTAAGTTCGGGTCCCTGTCCCCCCGTTCTGGCTCCCGCTCGTTTTGCGAGCGGGAGCTTTTTGTTGTGGGAAAATAGATATTGACTATTGAAAAAACAGACAAAAAACAGGGATGTTATAATTCTTTACCCCGGGTGGAAGAAGCCGGGATTTATGGAGGCAATTATGAACAGCAATCCGTACGATACCCCTATCCATGCCAACCCTTTGCCGCTTGTGCGGATTTACGGCTCTCATCGTGAGATGGGGCGGCAGATTGGTGAGGAGCGGCGTGAAAATGTGCGCCGCAGCGTGGCTAATGCGCGCAAACTTCTGGCGGATGCGTATGAAGAGCTTGAATTAACGTGGGATGGGGCTCAGATACAGGCTCGCAAGTATTTGCCATTTGCACAGGAGCGTTACCCGCAGTACGTGGATGAGATGTTGGGGATTGCGGAGGGCGCCAATGTACCATTTGAGGAAATATCGGTATTAAATGCCATGGAAGCGGTGACGATGGATGCGCTGCATTTGATCAGCTGTACCAGCATGGCGGTGAATGATGCTCACACCGCGGATGGACACATTCTGGCGGCTCATAACGAGGATTGGATCCCTGAAGATGAGGAAGATGTATATATTGTGCATGCGAAACCGGATGATGAGCCGCCTTTTCTGGCGATGACTTACGGTGGGCTGCTGCCTAATGTGGGATTTAATTCATACGGGATTGCACAGTTAATTGATTCGGTACACCCGGACGATTCGCGGATTGGAATACCGCGCCTGGTGGTTTCGCGGGCGGTACTGGCGGCCAAATCGCCATCAGATGCGATTAAGCGGGCGGTGGTTTCGCACCGGGCAGCGGGTTATAACCATTTGATTGCACATGACAGCGGGGAAATTTATTCGGTGGAGGTTTCTGCGCGGCGTTTTGATGTGCTGTATGCACAGGATGGTTATATGGTGCACGCGAACCATTTCCTGTCACCGCATATGCAGGAAATTGAGTATGAACCTGAACAGTTAATCCCTTCGCGCGTGCAGTATCACCGCGCGCTACGGTTGCTGCGCAAGACAGACAAGCATACGATCAAGACGCTGCAGAATATTCAGAAAGATCATGTTGATTTCCCCAATTCGATTTGCAACCATGCGATTGACGGCAAGGAGCTGGATCGAGAAAAGACGATCAATGCGATGGTGATTGACCTGACGGCGCGCGAGATGCATATTGCCTGGGGAAATCCGTGCCAGAATGCATATCACACTTTTCATTTGGATGAATGAAATTTTTGGGATGTGAGGACGGGTTATTTTGCGCGGTAGAGGGCGTTTTTCTGAATATAGTCATAAACGCCGGTGGGCAGGTAATAGCGGAAATGGCCTTTGGTTTGAATTCTCTGTCGAATGACTGAAGATGAGATTTCGAGTTGGGGGGTTTCAAAAAAGCGCAGCCTGGCGGTAATGCCGGGCAGGCGGCTTTCCAAGAGCGGCATATCGATACTATCGCCTGGACGGCGCATGACGCCAAAGGAATGCACGGCATAGAGCAATTCATTCGGGCGGTTCCAGGTGGGCAGGTCATGCAGGGAATCGCCCCCGAGGAGCAGGATAAGCCGGGCGGCCGGATATTTTGATTGCAGCAGGTCGAGGGTATCGACTGTGTAATGGGGGGCGGGGCGGCTGAATTCAATCATTGAAAGCTCAAAGCCGGGGGAATTAAGGATGGTTTGTTTGAGCATCTCCAGACGGTGTTCCATGGCTGTGATGGTTTGTTCGGTTTTATGGGGAGGCTGGGGGCTGATGACCCATAAGACGCGGGTGAGTTGAAGCTGGTTGAGCGCTTCAGCGGCCAGGATTAAATGTCCCAGGTGAGGGGGGTCAAAGGTTCCGCCAAAAATTCCGATGTTTTCAGACATATTAAGAGTATACCCGATTCTTTATTGACAAAAAAAGGCTGGTGCGGCTGTGAATTTAGACGCTGGATTAAAGTTGTAATTTAGACTATTATGGTCTTGTATGTTTTCATGTATAATTATTTTAATATGATTAACAACCTGTTTGGCAAGGTTCAAGCAGGATAAACAACCTGCAATTTCGGAGATTTTCGATGACCATTAAGCAGTTTTCCCAGACTGATCCGCAATGGAAAAGTAATCTTCTCGGTTTTGATAAAAGTTCCACTATAGGTGGATTCGGTTGTTTGCTGACCAGTATGACGATGTGCGCCACGCATTACGGAGCGACAGACCTGAGCCCGGGGCTGCTGAATGACAAGATGAAAGCCATTGGTGGTTTTCAGGCGGGGACGGCTTTTATTGTGGGTTGGATGATTGGCAATATTGTGCCGGGCATGAGCCTGGATTACCGGGCCTGTTCCGGGGCAGCCGCGCCGTTAGCTGAAATTGATGCCAATATTGCGCAGGGCAGGCCGGCGATCATTGAAGTGGATTGGTCGCCGCAATCTGGAGTGCAGACACATTACATGGTGGTTTACGGCAAGGATGGCAGCGATTACCTGGTATATGACCCGTACCCGTTCCCGGTTACGAATGGACAGATCAAGTTATCAACCTCCAAATATGCGCAGGTGGCGGGTTCCAAGGACCCGGCAAAGATCATTACGGGGGTGTTTTTCACACGCGGTTCAGTACAGGTAACGCCTGCGACTCCACCTCAGCTTGACAAGGGTGTTTACGCGACTTTCAGCGTTTTTGCCAGCGCGGATGATCTAGCGGTGCGCGCTCAAACTGTGATCGCAGATTACACGCTGTTGAAACGTTACCCGGCGAATACTGAATTCAAAGTGCTGGAGGCGGATGCGACTGCTTCTGTCAAAGTGGGGCAGCAAAATATATGGCTGCCGGTTAAGGCACCGGAAGGTACTCAGGGGTATGTGGCGGCCTGGCTGGTGGCGAAGTCGAAGACATCTGCCGTGCCTGTGCCGGGTGTACCTATTGCGCCCGTGCCAGTTCCAAAAGATGCCCCGGTGATCAAGACCAACGTGGACGGTCTGAAGCTGCGTTCGAAACCGGATAATACGGATGCTTCGATCTTGAAGGTTTATCCAATCGGCACGGAGTTAAAATGCCTGGAACCTGCGGCGGATGTCAAGCGCAAGGTGGGGGTTAACTTCGAGTGGATCAAGGTAGCGGATGTGGAAGGCAAGCAGGGTGTTGTGGCGGCCTGGTATGTTGCTGTGGTGAGCCTGGGTGCTTTTGGACCAGAGGCGAAGCGCGCAACGGCTGGCCCGAGCTTCGCGATTGGCGAAATTTCCACGCTTATTTTGCGCACGACTGAAGATGCGGTTGCACTGCGCAGCAAACCGTTCATTTCCAAAAATACGCTGATCCTGCGGCTGGCAAAGGGCGCTGAGCTGCTGCCAATGGGCAAGCAGGATACGGCTTCGCGGAAGGTGGGGAAGAGCCGTAAATGGCTGCGCGTGAAAGATGTAAAGGGTAACAAGGGTTATGTGGCGGCCTGGCTGCTTAAGGAGCGCCCGGAAGACCCGGCTCCGGGAGCAAGTCCCAAAGATTGTTAATTCAGGTTGTATGCGATTTCCTGACAGTTATTTTGAATTTACTCACGATGTGTAACTTTACCCGTTATTACCATCCCCCGGCCCCCTTCCGAAAAAACGGAAGGGGGAGACAAACGATTTTTATGTGGAGTTTTGCGCCATAAGCAGGCGTAAAAACTCCACAGGCGGGGCAAACATACGATTTTCAATTGCTGCGCGGCAAAATTTAAGATTATTTTCATCGTCTTGAATTGCCCATAAGTGAATACGTTTTTTTGTTGGCGGAAATTGCACCTGCAAGAGGAAGTGCATTTTGACCGATTTTGCTGACCTGGAAATTAACCTGGATAAAGCTGATGGTGGCAAGTACTGCGTTGAAATGCGCTTTACTCAACCAAACAGTGATGCTGATACGCGCGTGGGCGCGGACGTGCCGATCATAATTGGATTTGATCTGGCGGCTTTGGAGTCTTTGATCATTGATCCGGTTGAATATGGGCGTGCGCTATCTACAAGCCTGTTTTCAGTTGAGTTGCTGCGCACCAGCTTATTATTAGCGCGTAACAGTGCGGATACTGCCAAAGTGCCTTTGCATGTGCGGCTGCAGATTGGGCCAAGCGCGGCTGAGTTGAACGCGCTTTACTGGGAGACTCTGCTTGACCCGGCAGATAACACGTCGCAGTTGTTTACGAATGAGAATATATTATTTTCACGGTATCTGGCCAGCACAGATTGGCGCTCCATTCAGCTGCGAGCACGGGGTGACTTGAAAGCGCTGGTGGCGATAGCGAACCCTGTGGACCTGGGAAATTACAAGCTGGCGGCTGTGGATGTGGTAGACGAAATGGCGCGCGCGAAAGAAGCGCTGGGGGGCATTCCGGTGGCGGAGGTGGGTAGTGCAGAAGCCTGCACTATCAATGCATTGATGGATAAATTGCGCGGCGGAGTGGATATTCTTTACCTGGTGGCGCATGGAACGGCGGCAACGGGTGGTGAGCCGCGCATCTGGTTACAAGGTGAGGATGGGAAGGCGGTCATCACCAGTGCGGAAGAACTTGTGGCGCGGATTAAGGAATTACAACAACAGCCGCGTTTGATTGTGCTGGCATCCTGTCAGAGCGCTGGCAAAGGCAGCGGAGCAGTGCTGCAGGCTTTTGGGCCGCGCCTGGCCCAGGCGGGTGTTCCGGCTGTGATTGCTATGCAAGGAAATATCAGCATGGAGAGCGTTAAGAAATTTATGCCGGTATTTTTTGTTGAACTGATTAAGGACGGCCAAATTGACCGGGCGCTGGCAGTGGCGCGCGGGACAGTAAGAACTGCGCAGGATTTTTGGATACCGGTATTGTTTATGCGTTTGAGAAGCGGCAAGATATGGTATGTGCCGGGTGTGGGGGATGGCGGCGAGGATTTTGATAAATGGCCCACGATTGTTTCATCGATACAGGGGGAACAATGCACGCCCATTCTTGGGCCGGGTCTGTATGAGCCGCTGATGGGTTCCTGGCAGCAAATGGCGTTGGCACTCTCGAGTCAATTCAGTTTTCCCCTTTCAACTTTTTTAAGCGATTCTATGCCGGATGTGACCCAATATATTTCGGTCAATCAGGATTTAAACACGCTGTTTATGCGCTTGAACGCACTGTTTCGCACATCGCTTCAGCAGCGGTTTGCGGCGGATTTACCCGATGCACTCAAGGCTCCGAATGTCAAGCTGCTTGACCTTCTGACTGCCGGGGGAGCCAAGGCGCGGGCTAATAACCCGAGCGAGGCGCACAAAGTTTTGGCGAGCATACCGTTGCGGATTTACATTACGACGAATTACGATAACTTTATGGCGGATGCGCTGAAAGAAGTGGGCAAAGCACCGGAAGTGGTGATTTGTCCGTGGAGCGACCGTTTCTATGCGGACTCAATTTATGACAGTGAGCCGGGCTATCTGCCAAGTAAAGAGCGGCCATTGGTTTACCATCTTTTTGGTCATCTGAGCGTACCCGATTCGATGGTGCTGACCGAGGACGATTATTTTGAGTTTTTGATTGGGTTTACAGCCAATAAAAAGCGCACCCCGCCGATTATTCCTCCGGCGATTTTACGAGCATTCACCGATTCTGCGCTGCTGATCCTGGGTTTTCGGTTGGATGACTGGGCGTTCCGGGCGCTTTTCCGGACGGTAATGGTGCAACAGGGAGCTGCGCGGCGGGGACGTTATTCTCACGTGGGTGTTCAGCTTGAAATGGACGATGCGCGCAACCAGAATCCGAGACGCGCAAAAGATTATATGCAAAAATATTTTGGACAGACTGAAATTAATCTGTACTGGGGAAACGCCCAGGAGTTCCTGGCGGAATTGGCACGTCAGTGGGCGACAGGCTAGGAAGAAAAATATGAGCTTGCCTGAAACGGTTGTGGCCCGACCCAATCCTTATGTGGGGACACGCCCCTATAAAAATGGGGAAATTTTGTATGGGCGTGAACGAGAAACCTCGGAATTGCTGGATTTGTTGATCGCCGAGCGGATTGTGATGCTATATTCGCCATCAGGGGCGGGTAAAAGTTCGTTGTTGAATGCTGTAATTATGCCGAAAATGGCAGAAAACGGGTTTAGGGTTTTGCCGGTTATCCGACTTAGCCATGAGCCTGTGGTGGCGCCGGCATTGGCACCGGCAGTTAATCGATATGTTTTCAGCCTGATGGTTTGTGCGGAAGAGGCTGTGGAGCCGGAGAAACGTTTTTCGACTTCTGAATTGGCTTCTTTGCGTTTGAAGGAGTATATTGTGCGTTTTCGCGAACGCGCCAGCCAGCTTGAGGCTGGTTATGATGCGGCAAGCGCTATTTTGTTGGTGGTGGATCAGGGTGAGGAACTTATCACGGTTGCTCCAACTGAACGTGAACAGAAACAAGATTTTTTCAATCAGTTTGGCGAGACTCTGCGAGACCGCAGTATATGGCTTTTATTTTCCATGCGCGAAGACTACCTGGCGCGCATGGATTCTTATATTAAACCTGTGCCAACAGGTTTTGCCACGCGTTACCGGTTACGCCTGCTGCAAGCAGAAGCGGCTCTTTTGGCGATTAAAAAACCGGCGGAAGAACAGGATGTAGTTTTTACGGATGAAGCGGCGCGAAGGATGACTGATGATCTGCGCATGATGCAGGTTCAACAAGCGGATGGGACTACGCTGCTGGAGGCGGGTTTGTATGTGGAACCTGTGCAGCTACAGGTTATTTGCCGCCGTTTGTGGGCTTCGCTTGATCGTTCAGATAATGAAATTGGGCTGGATGATCTGCAACAATTTGGCGATGTTGACAGTGCGTTGGCGGATTATTATTCCTTGCAGGTGGATATCGTGGCGGCCAAGGTTGGCGTGAAGGAAAGGTTTATACGCGCCTGGTTTGATCGCAAACTGATTACGCGGCAGGGTATCCGCGGGCAGGTATTGTTTGCACCCACCAGAAGCGATGGCCTGGAAAATACAGTTATCGCTGAATTGGAAAAATCGTACCTGGTGCGTTCTGAAAAACGCGGCGGTTCGACTTGGTTTGAGCTGGCGCATGACCGCCTGATCACGCCGATCATCAAGGATAATGCAAAGTGGTTTGAAAAAAATCTGAGCGCTTTGCAGCGACAGGCCGATGTGTGGAATGAAGAAAATCGACAGGAAGGCATGTTGGTGACAGGGCCGGATTTTTTGCGGATGCAGGAATGGGCCGAAAGTAACAAGTCTGAAATGACCGCGGTGGAAGTCGATTTTTACAAGGCATCTTTGAACGCGCACCGCGCCATGCTGCGCGAGCACCAAATGAATATGATCGTTCGCTGGTTGGGATTGGCGGCATTGATAGCAGCTATATTAGCGATTGGGTTGTATTTTCAGGCGCGCGATGCTGAACATCGCGCTGTGGCGCGCGAGTTGGCGGCGGCATCTTTGGTTAACCTGGAGGGTGATCCTGAATTAAGTGTGATGCTGGCACTTTCCAGCCAAAAGGTGACTGGCGATATCAGTCGTGAAAATATTGAAGCCTTGCACCGCGCTTTGCCAGTGGTTCGGGTTGAAAAGGTTTTGCGTGGACACCTGGGCCGAATTTATGCGGTGGATTTTAGCCCGGACGGGCGTTTTATCGCATCGGGTGGAAAAGACGGGCTGATAAAAATTTGGGATGCAGCGTTGGGCAAGGAAGTGCAGAGTATTGTGGTGGTGCCCACCCCGATTGAATCTTACGGGGTTACTAATGTGACGTACAGCTCGGATGGGAAATTTCTGGCGGCGGGCACACAGGATGGGAATGTTGTGTTGTATGACACGGCATCGCGGCAGGTGATTAGAAGCATTGCCGCGCACAAACTGGCAGTGTGGGGATTGGCTTTTAGCCCGGATGGGAGCTTGCTGGCAAGCGGTTCTGAAGATTTCACCGTGAAACTTTGGGATGTGGAAACCGGGCGAGCCGTCTTTACTTTTGGCGCGGAAAATTGCAAGCTTGCAGATTGTGGGAAAGGTCACAGCGGGGTTGTTAATAGCGTGATTTTCAGCCCGGATGGCAAGCTGCTGGCTTCAGCTGGTGATGATTTATCCATTCGGGTATGGGATGTTACTGCGCGGCAGTTTGCTTTTAAGTTGGGCGGTGCAAACGCGCACACCGGTGCCGTATTGAGCCTGGTTTTTAGCCCGGATGGCAAGCGCCTGGCAAGCTCGAGTGTTGATCGTATGATCAAGGTCTGGGATATTGAGGCTGAAGATTGGGTGATGAATATTACCGGTCACTCGGATTGGGTTTATGGCGTTGCATATACACACGATGGGAAAAACCTGGTCTCGAGCAGTGCGGACCGGACTATTCGAATCTGGGATACAACATACGGGCGTTTACAGAACACATTTAGCGGGCACATTGACCAGATTTTTGATGTGAGTGTGAGCCCGGATGACCGCAGCATTGTTTCTGTCAGCCAGGATATGACGGTGCGCATTTGGAATATTTATTTTACGGGCAGCCGCGAAATACTTACGCTGGATAATAAAGATCGGGTTAATACAGTGGCTTACAGCGCGGACGGGAGCCTGCTGGCATCTTCTGGGCGCAGTCCGGATATTAAGATTTGGGATGCGCGCAAGGGTGTTTTGTTGAACGACCTTAGCGGGCACCGGCGGGTGATAGAGGGTCTGGCGTGGGGGCCGGATGGAAAATGGCTTATTTCGGTGAGCCGGGATGGTAAGGTGATTGTTTGGGATGTGGCGAGCGGCGCGCAGAAATTGGTGTTTAGCGCGCATGAGAAAGAAATCTGGGATGTTGCCCTTTCGAAGGACGGCACTTTTGCGGCGAGCGGGGACAACGCTGGTTTTGTTTACGTTTGGGATACACAGACTGGCAAGATCCTGCATACATTAAAGGGTGCTTTTGGCCCGGCGCTGGCTGTGGACATCAGCCCGGATCAAAAATGGGTTGCGGTTGGTTATGAGCAGAAAAAAGTTGTTTTATGGAACCTGACTACTGAAACTCCGCTGATCCTGGGCGAACATGGAGATTATGTCCAGACCGTGGAGTTTAATGGATCGGGGAGCCTGTTAGCCTCGGCCGGGGATGACGGGCAACTTATTCTGTGGGATTTACACGCCAATCCTCCAGCCGCGGTTTCCAGGACGGCTGCGCACCGCGGAACGATCTATGACCTGGTTTTCTCGTCAGATGAGAAATATATCATCACGGGCGGCGCAGATGGTTTAGTCAATGTGCGCGATGTGGATGATCCAAAAGACCCGCACCTGGTTTACGCGTTCTACGGATTTACTGACCGCGTGCAAAGTGTGGATGTAAACGACAGGGACCAGCATGTTGTGGCAGGTGGTTCTGATAATTCTGTACGTATCTTTACATTGGATTCCAATGAATTGCTTGAGCAGGCCCGGACGCGCCTGACTCGCAAGATGAGCGATGATGAATGCCAGGATCATTTGAATATGTCCTGCGCATCTTTTGAGAAAACCAATATTCTGGATCGAATTACAATTTTTCTTGCTCGAATATTTTGGTGAGTCGTTTCCTTTCTTTGAATAGGAGAAAACCATGTCAAACTTAGTGTCAAAAGAACTTTTTACCAATGGTATTGATGCTGAAACTGGCGGCCCAAAGGATGGCGGTATACATATAACTACCGAATTAATTGCCAAAATCGCCAGAGGACAAAAAATAACACTAGAGGATTGGACAGATATTAAATGGCGCAAGAATTATGATTTTAAGAAAACGCCTGATTTTGGGGTTGGCGATGGGATTGATGAGAAGGAACTATCGCAGACGGGTTGGGCGGTGATCTTCCCGGCCAGCCTGCCGCAGAAATCGGTGGATACCATTAAAGAGGCGCTGAAGCCGCTGCTGGATCTGCGCAAGGAGCAGGCCGCGGCGGTGGATGAAACGTATTACAGAGAAGTCATTGGCCCAGAATTGGGTTACCAGAATGGCGAAACAAAAAATAGCTTTTTGAAGCGTTTTGGGCGCGGACCCGGCCCGGCGGTGCCGCAGGACGGGTTTCCGTATTACGCGATGATTGTGGGTTCGCCAGAGACAATTCCGTATACATTTCAATACCAGTTGGATGTGCAATATGGGGTTGGGCGTATTTATTTTGAGAAGCCCGAGGATTATTACCGGTATGCCACGAGTGTTGTGGCGGCTGAGACAAAGAAAATGTCGCGGTCCAAAAAGGCGACTTTCTTTGGGGTGGCGAATGACGGCGATCGTGCGACAGCCATGAGTTCCAGCGGGTTGATACAGCCGCTGGCGCAGAAAATGCAGGAGAAGTACAAGGACTGGGCGGTGGATGCGGTGGTGGGCGAAAAGGCTACCAAGGCGAATTTGACCAATTATATGGGCGGAGCGCAGACACCTGCGCTGATGTTTACGGCGAGCCATGGGATGAACTTTAAGATGAATGATTCGCGTCTGTTTCCACATACTGGGGCTTTGCTTTGCCAGGACTGGCCCGGGCCAAAGGTGCGCCAACCGATCAGTGACAAGCTGTATTTCTCTGCGGATGATATCGCTTCGGATGCGGATGTGTTTGGAATGATGGCGTTTGTGTTTGCCTGTTACGGGGGCGGGATACCGAAGATGGACAATTTCTACAAGCAGCTTAATATTGAGCAGGGGTCAGATATTGCGCCGTATGCTTTTATGTCACAACTACCGCTTAAGCTTCTTTCGCACCCCAGGGGGGGGGCGTTGGGTGTTTTTGCGCATGTGGAGCGCGCCTGGGGTTCTTCCATTCAGTGGGATGGCGAAATTAAAGATACTGTGACGTTTCAATCGATGATCGATGCGCTGGTGAGCGGGAAGCCAGCCGGTGCAGCCAGTGAATATTTCAATGAACGGTATGCAGAAATTTCCACGATGCTGACGGAACAATTGCAGGTGCCGACTGAAAACCAGGATGACATTGCGATTGCAGATTACTGGACATCCAATAATGACGCGCGCAATTACACGTTTATTGGCGACCCGGCAGTTAGGCTGGCGATTGGCGATGGTAAAGTGAGCGCTCCGAAGCGCGCCAGCCTGGGTGAGTTTGTGTCGAAGGTTCCGAAGGGGGTGGCCGGGGCGGCGGTCGGCTTCCAACCGGATATTGTGGAGCGCACGGCAAGTGCGAAGGCGACCTCCGGAGGAACGGGTCCGGATTTCGGGCTGACAGATTTCCTTAAGCCTAAAGAAGTTTTGACAGTTCCCGCTGAGGGTAAGTCGCCAATGGTTGGGAGCGGTAATCTAAACGATTCGCTCACAAAATTGGTGAGCAAGCTGGGTGATTATCTTTCCAAGGCGCTGGATGATGCGACCAGCCTGGAAGTCTCCACTTTCGTGGCGGATGATATGAGTCATGTTGTGTATGAGGAGAGAAAATTTACGGGCGCTGAACTACGGGCAGTTACGCGTATCAGCCTGGATGGGGATACGCTGGTATGTGTGCCACAGAAGGATGGCGAGGTGGATCTGGCAGTTTGGAGTATTCACCTGGAGATGGTTAAGACTGCACAGGCGAACCGTGCTGAATTGATGAAGACGATTGTTGGGGCTGTCTCGGGTGTAGCGGGCCTGGTGAAGTAAGTGGTGAGCCCTGAGGCGAATGCTTATGCCTGTTTTTGAATCAACCGTTGATGATGAGTTGGGGTTTTGGGCAAGTGTGCCGACACCCAAAACGGTCTCTTTTGGCGTGGAGAATGTTTCTGCGCCAGTTGGCGAGTTGTTGTACCGCGTGAATTTGCCCGCTGATGCAACAGATTCGGAGCAAGTTTTTAACAGTAATACGGCTGCGATGCAACGAATTGAGGCGGCGCTGAGTGAGGTGCCTGCCCGCCTGGATGGGCTTGTGACGCGAACGCATGCAAACCTTGAGCGGCAATCAGATGGGCTCAGTTTTGATGTGCTGGCTGGGAGTGACGAGAATGAGTTGGAAGGGGAGCTGTTGTTGCAGCTTGCGGATGTTGATATGGGCGCTTCGGGCAAGAAGGCGGCAGGCGCGGTGAGTTATGGGATTGGTGAAACGGTTAGCGAGGCCTGGGGCGAGGCTAAAAACCGTTTCGATGCGCTGATCAGCCAGATTGACCGGGATGTGCTGCATTTTGCCTGGGTGGAGACTGCGCAGGCAAATGAACTGATCGCCCGCACCAGTGTGGATTGGAGCGGGGATGCGCAAACGGTATGGCAGGCTGGCTGCAGCGATGTGCAGTTGGGGCTGCACCAGCGGAACCTGAGGTTTGTGACGCAGACGCGCGCTTTGCGTATGCGGTTGTTTGTGACGGTTGCGAGCGGCGCGGCCAGAGTGGCGAGCCTGATGGCTACGCCTGGCGGTGCGGTATTGGCTTTGCCAGCCGTGTACCAGTATGTAAGTAAAATTCTGGCACAGGCTAGAGAACTTCAAGGTATTCAATCTATTTAAATAGTGGTTTGTGTGACACCGAATAGGAGAGGTTTTTTGTGGAGTTTTGTGCCAACCGCAGGCACAAAACTCCACGGGCGGGATAAACATCTGATTTTCATTCGCTACGTGGCAGAATTCAGGATGATTTTCACCGTTTTGAAGTGCCTTTGAGTAGATACCGATTATGTTTTGTTTGGCAGGAAGTTTCTGGTATGCTTTGTTCATGTAATTTAACCTATTCAAACACAACAAGGAGTAAGGTATGGCAACGAGCCCTGAATTGAAGGAAGCATTGAAATCTGCTGCGGATAAAATCGCGAAGTATGTTGAAAACGCAGCGACCATGACTGTGGAAACCCGTTATGTTGAAGTTGGGGCAGTTAATGATGAGAGCAAGCTGCTTGCGCGCACGATTGTCAGGTTGGATGGTGACAGTGAGACGATCCTGCCGATGAAGCCAGGGCCGGATGGTCTGCTGGTGGTGGATACGCTGGTGAATGAAATGCACCAGGAAAATGTGCAGACGGCGATTGATTATCGAACGGAGATGTTGGAGCGATTGTTGAGCCTGCTGCACGGCAGTTAACGTGGTGTGACACGGATATAAAGCCACCCATGCTGTGATTAGTGTGCTGGTTTCTTTGGCGGTCAAGTTGGTTTCAGCCCCATCCCCGACCCTGCCCCGTCGGATAATGTGATTTTGCGCAACAAGAAGATTTTGACGGGGAAGGGAGAAAATCTTAATCTGGGTGCCTTCGGCAAAGGGGGCTAGCCGCCCCTTTGTCACCCAGAAACCCTCATTTTCCTGCACCCTTGCAATCGAGCGTTGGCTAGAAATGAGCGGGATAGCGGCATTAAAATCTTAAAATGCTGTGGCGCATGATATGCGATAGCATTTTCCCGAAAATTCAGACTACACCTGTGTGGTGGTTGGGAAATTAAAAAGGGAGAAGATGGTGAAAAACTATCTTCTCTCTTTTTTGTATTTGAAGACTACGGGTTAAAGTTGAATTTTTGGGTGTTCAGGCTGTGATCGAGCTGATCCATCATTGAGTCGATCTGGTTGATGATCTCGTCTTCGTTGGGGGTCGGCCAGGTGTAGACCTGGGCGGGGGTGGCGGTCAGTTCGAGCGTTGGGGTAAGCAGCTCTTCAGGCAATGGGAGCGTGGCTGTAGGAGGCATGGTTTCGACGCGGACCTGCGGCGGTGGTTTAACTGCCTCAGTCTGACTGCCTCCGGTGGATGTGTTATCCGTGGAACAGCCGGCAGAACCCAATGCAAAAAGTGTAATTAAAATCAGTAACGTTGCTGTACGTTTCACTCTAATCCTGGCTGGTTAGGGGTAGGCTGTTGGCCGTGGTGTACGATCAAACGGGTTGCGAACCTGACGCCAGTGGGCGAAGCTGCGGCGCAGTTCTGTGACGGCTATGGCCAACCGGACGTGTGCGTCTTTGATGGCGGCGCGTCCGTCAATTAGAGATTGACCAGCGGCCAGACGGTCACGAACATCGCCATTTGCCTTGAAACCAACGAGTGAGAAAATGGTGGCACCGGCAGCGAGGTGAATTTCTTTGCAGATGGCAAGTTCAGATCGAAAGGCAGCCAGACCGTCTTGCAGAATGGTTACGTTTTTGCCCTCTTTTGATTGGGCATCGACGAGGGTCTGGAAATTGGCGGCCAGGGTATCGGCTTGTTTGAGCAAGACTTCCTGTTCAGAATACCAGGTTCCTTCTTGCTTGTGCATGCGGATGAGGGTATTGTTGTTGGGGCGTCCCAGGCCGGGGATGGCTGAAAGCGGGGTATCGCCTTCGGCATAGACGGCCGGGACAATTGTCAAAAGAACGGCAATGGCAATTAATATGCTCAGTGAGTTTATAAGGAACTGTTTGGAAGGCATGTGTATTTTCATAGTTAGTTTTCTCCTAATCGTAGTCAGACTATTATAGTCCGGTTTTTGGGCGTTTTTCAAGGTGTTTGCTCCAGGCACGATTTGGGTGCGTGAGTCAGTTATCTTTTGGTTGAATATTCTCTTTTAACTTTTTGCTTTTTATTGGTTTGGCTGCCGCTGTTTTTGAGGCAATCTTTTTGGGAGCTGCATTTTTGCGTGCTTTTTTAGGGGCTTCTGCTTTTATTTCTTCTGGCTGGATGACTGGAGCAAACATTTCGTCATATTTTGCCTGGACTGCCCAATAACCGGAGCCGTTGAGGGCGTTGTAAACCTGTTCCCAACGGCCATCATTGTCGCCCATCTCGCGGAAATCGACAAAGGCATGGCATTTGTATGCGCCTAGTTCAACATACAGGCCATTGTCCATCATATCAGTACTCTTGCGAATGAATTCCAGGCCGCTGTTAATGTCCTTGAAAATGACATAATTCTTTTCTGAATGGCTGAGGCCCAAACCCTGGCCGAGGGTTTTTTGCTGGATTTGTCCGCTGGATTTGACCATGAAGCCAACGGATGTTTTAATCCAACCGCGGGTCTGGGTATATTTATTATGATAAACGATCAGAGCGCGTTCATTTCCGTGGCCGTTGGAATATGCAAACACGTCTTCATTGACGGTTCCTTCGGGGGTAAAAAGGTCGTAGAGCAGGAAATGCTCCATCTCGGCGAACAGGTAGCGGCGGCGCATGAGCGGGAAGATGACGCTTTGGTGGTGGGCAACCAAGGGTTCGTCGGGGTGCTCATCCCAGTAGGCGCGGCGATATTCCATGCCGTATTTCTCGCGGAAGCCTTCCATCTGGCCATGGCCGAGCATGGGGAGACCGGGCATGGTGGTCATTAAAGTTGCCACGCCGAAGTATTTATCACCATTGCCAAATTGTTCAATGGCGGTTTTTTCATCGGGATTGTTCATGAAATTGACGTAGCGTTTGAGGACCTGCGGGTCAAATTCGAGGGTGTTTTTCATTACTGAGCGGTACTTGGCGTTATCCTCGTCGCGCATCATGTGCATAAATGCCGAGTTGTAGACACGGTGCATGCCAAGTGTGCGGACGAAATAGCCTTCCATCATCCAGAAAGCTTCGGCGAGGAGGAGGGTATCGGGTACTTCGGCTGCGACCCGGTCGACAACTTCGCGCCAGAATTCTTCGGGAATGGCTTCGTCGAATTGTTCCCTGGTGAGGCCATGTTCTGAGCGGGATGGGATGGCTCCGCCTGAGCCGGGTTCTGGAAACCATAAGCGTTGGATGTGTTTCTTTGCGAGGGTCATGGCGGCATCGAAACGGATGATGGGGAAGTTGCGGGCAACGTGCAAAATGGTCTGGATGACAGCTTCACGCACTTCGGCTTTGAGATAATCGAGCTGTGCGGTATCGTTCCAGGCCATTGAAGTGCCATCGTTGCCGTGGTAGATGTAGCGGGTGTCGCCTGTCCAGCGGTCGATACGTTTAAACACTACAGCGGCATCTGTTTTGTCATAGTAATGGTCTTCGAGAAAAATACCGACCCGGTCTTCGTTGGACAAGTCTCTGCCGTTGAAGGAATAGCCAGGATAGGGTGACTGAGATAAACTGAGGAACCAATCCGGGTGCTGTACGAGCCAGGTGGAATCAATGCCCATGTGATTGGGGACCATATCGGCAGAGAGGCGGATGCCACGCTGCCAGGCTCGCCAGCGCAGGTTTTCGAGGGCAGCCCAGCCGCCCAGGTCGTTGGCGATCTGGTAATCCATTAATGAATAAGCGGATGCGACGGCATCTGGATTGCCCATCATTTGTTTCATGGTCTTTGAGGCAATACTGCGTTCCCAGAGACCTATTAACCACAGGCCGCTGATGCCGGCCTGGGCTAACTTATCGAGCTCTTCATCGGGGATAGCATCGAGGGTGCGTATTTCGCGTCGGTACCACTTTGAGAGCTGGTCTAACCAGACGTAGGAGTTTTTGGCGATCAATACCAGGCGCGGCATCCAGTCTTTATCGGGGCTGAAGCGCTCGTATTCGGCGTATTCGCTGCCGGCATAGCTTGGAACGGGAAGGCTGCCAGCAAAACCACCTGAAAAATTGCCGCGCATGACTTCTTCTTTAACGAAATCCATGCCGCGCAGCAAGCGATGAACGAGAGCATCGCCGAGCATGACGCCCCAGGTCTGGACCAAGTATTGGAGCTGGCCTTCGAGTGAGTAGGGGGAGGCGATGGCGGGGGCTCGTAAAATGTGGATGAGCGTTTCAGTTGAATTGGTGTCTGTTGTAAAGCCAGGTTCGCCGCTAAAGAAGTCTGAGAGTTTGTTTACAACGGTTTCATAGCCAGCAGGTTTGAGGGCGGTATCATCAAACAGTTCTTTGTAGGGTTGGACGGCCGGGTTTAGATTGGTAACGTGAAGTATGAGCATTTCTTCGAGCGTTGATTGGCGATTGGCGCGGCCTTCTGAGTAAGCGTTTAGATAATCGGCTGCCCAGAGCTGCTTTTGGTAAACATTTACGGGAGGAAATTCATCCAAAAACCGGAGCTGCGCCCGTTCGAGGGCTACCTTGCCCATGGATGTCTCCATTTTTTGCACGGCGCGTGTCATGACACCGGGGTTTTGCAGCTCGTACTGGCGGATGACAATATGCAATATTTCATCAATCAGCCCCATGGCGTTGATATCTGAGGCGGGTACGTGGTTTCCGCGGACTTCTGTCATTTTCGCTGCAAACTGGCGGGCAGCTCCAAAATCTGCGACGATTACGCTGCCGTTGCTGGAAAATAGTGACGCGGCAAACCGATAGGTATCACGCGATTTGCGAGAGACGTGAAATTCAAATGGTAGATTTAGCATGATGGCATCTCCAGTCGTTGTGTTTTTCTCAGCTTACCTAACGCCAATAATGGTTCGTGTGACACCCAAGAGAAGTGGTGTTTTGGTGCGTTTCCACTATCCACTATACAGGTTAACTATAACCGAATGGAGGAAATGTGGGTAGTTGATTCTGGCTGTACTTCTGAAAAGGGAATGAAGATAAATTTTATTAATATCTCTCAAAAAAGAGTGAAAGGTGCAAAAAAAGCCTGCTCGATTGCAGGCTTTTTGGGGCTGGTTTCCCTGTTTTAATCCATTCGAGTGCTCCTGGACGGACTCGAACCGTCGCTTTTGGCTCCGGAGGCCAACGCTCTATCCACTGAGCTACAGAAGCGCGAAGCGGATTTTACCATAGAATAGAAATGAAGGCGGCTGATTATGCTCTGGCAGATGCTGCCAACTGGATTAATTCTGCGCGGTAGCGCTGAATGATTCCGCTGTTGCCGCTTTCTTCTCCCATTTTTTGCAGCTGTTGTTTTTTATGAGCAAGCTCTCCGCAGACTTGATAAAAACGAGTGGTTGCCAGGTAGTTACCGCTGAATACGGCTATAAGCCGGGCAAAAACCTGGGACCAGGCTGAACAGGCGGTTCGATATTGGGCGGCACTGATGAAGCCCAAATGCGCTTCTTGGTGCAGGTGGTTAATGATGTTGCGTTGCTCCATCCAGTTGGCCCAAAGAATAAGGATGAACATGAAGAAGACGCCGGACCAATCGAGAAATGAACCGACGAAACAAGTTAAATCGCCCAAAAGAGGAATTCCGGCGAGTGTGTTGTGGGCGGAGTGGAAAAACATAGCTGTGCTAAAACCTAACAGCACTACGAGGATTTTTATGAAGATGGAACGGTTCATTCTTGCCACCGCCAGTCCGATGCCGATGAAGGCGGTATAAAAAGGATGCTGCCATCCGACTAGCACTACACGGATGAGAACCAATTGGAACAGGCCGTTCCAGCCTTCGGAGGCGTAACCGCGCCAAATGTAGATGACATTTTCGGTGGCGGCAAAGCCGAGAGCGACTATGCCGGCGTAGACAATTCCATCCAGGATGGAATCAAATTCTTTTCGGAAGACCAGGAATACGAGGAGAACGGCCAAGCCTTTGAGGCTTTCTTCGATAAATGGCGCGCTGAGTGAGCCTGTGGCGAGGTCGCTGGCGATTTCTGATCCGGTCAATGAGTAGACAGTTATGCCAAAAATTGTATTGAGGATATAGGCACCACCGGCGGCAACGACCGCGCCCCAGGCAAAAACGCCAAAGAGCAAGGGGATTGGTTCTTTTTCGTAACGGTCAAGCCAGTAAAGGATATGTGCGAAAAAAAACATTGGAACAAAACCAAAAAATAGAGCTGCGAAAAACGCCATACAGGCCTCCGGGAAAAGAATTACACTTATTTTATGTCTAAATCGGGGAAAATCAAGGACAAGTTTTCTGGATTATTTGCCCATTCTCTTGATTGATTTTTCGCTTAATGCTACACTGATAATACATAGCATTATTCGATTTATCCTTTCATCAATGGATCAAAATTATGTCTGAAAAAATCTTAATCATCGATGACGATCTTGACACGTTGCGATTAGTGGGACTTATGCTGCAAAAGCAAGGTTACCAGATTGTTGCGGCTGGCTCAGGTCCGCAGGGGTTGGAATTGGCTTTTTCTGAAATACCTGATCTCATATTGCTGGATGTGATGATGCCGGGTATGGACGGATATGAGGTGGCCCGCCGCTTACGTGCAAATGAAAAGACTGCAGGCATATCAATTTTGATGTTTACGGCAAAAAGCCAATTGGATGATAAGGTGACTGGATTTGAGGCGGGGGCGGATGATTATCTTACCAAACCGACTCACCCTACGGAACTGCAGGCGCATGTTAAGGCGTTATTGGCACGTTCTGGTAAGGGCCGGGGGCAGTCGCCTACTACGCCAGTGGAAGAGCCGGCTTATTTAATTGGGGTGATTGGTGCGCGCGGAGGGTTGGGGGTTACTGCGGTGGCGGCCAACCTGGCAGCAGCTTTGCAGAAGAAGACCAGCGCAGATTTGGTACTGGCTGAGTTCCGTCCTGGGCAGGGTACGCTTGCCTTTGATCTGGGGCTTGAGAGATCAGAAGGTTTAGCGGAACTGTTGAATACTTCTCCGGCAGAGATCACGCGGAAGGTGGTGGATGAGAAATTTATTTTGCATCCTTCCGGGGTTAAGATTCTGGTTGCATCCACTCATCCAAAGGATGCGATTTTGTTGAACAATGTTCAACATTTTGAAGTGATCTTAAGCCGTATGCAGTTTATGACGCGCTTTGTGATTGTAGACCTGGGCAATTCTCTGAACTCGGTAACTCAAAGATTGATGACTACGTTTAATGAAGTGATTGTGGTTACTGAGCCTTTTGAGAGCACTTTGCTGCATTCACGCGAGTTGATGGATGACCTGGTGAGCCTGGGTGTGGATAAATCGCATATTTATGTGGCTGTTAATTACCGGCTGCGTTCTGAGATGGCGCTTTCTGTGCCACAAGCGCAGGAGCTTATCAAATACTCGATTGATGTGACATTTACTCCTGCGCCGGAGCTGTTTCACCAGGCGGAGCGCAGGCAGACGATGGCGTGTATATTGACTCAGGAAAGCCTGACCACTCAACAATATAATACTTTTGCAGGAAAAGTTGAATCCCGCGCGCCTAAATCTACAAAAAAATGACAGCTTTCTCCAGCCAAACACTGGATGCGATTGAATATGCGGCTGGATTATTGAGCGCAGCCCGCCACGTTACAGTACTAACCGGTGCGGGCTTGTCGACTCCATCGGGGATACCTGATTTCCGTTCTGAGGGGAGTGGATTGTGGTCACGTGATGAGCCATTGGAAGTGGCTTCGTTAACGACATTTCGTACACACCCCGAATTGTTTTTTAAGTGGTTTCGACCGCTGGCCCGGCAGATTTTTTTCGCTGAACCCAACCTGGCACACCTGGCTCTGGCAAAATTGGAAGCAAGAGGGCGCTTACATGCCGTTCTTACCCAGAATATCGATATGCTGCATCATAAGGCGGGTTCGGGGCGGGTGCTTGAGCTGCATGGAACTTTGCGGACGCTCTCTTGCACGCAATGCTATCGACAATTTGGTTACGAGGCTCATCTAATCCCTTTTGTGGAAGATGGTAAAATCCCACATTGTCCTGAGTGTTCCGCGATTTTGAAACCGGATGTGATTTTGTTTGGTGAGCAGCTTCCGCAAAGGGTGTTGTTTGAGGCTCAAAGCGAAGCGCGAAGTTGTGACCTTATGATTGTGATTGGTTCATCGCTTGAAGTGCTGCCAGTGGCTGGTTTGCCGATGCAGGCACTAGACCGCGGCGCACATCTCATTATTATCAATAATAGTTCCACTTACTTGAGCGTCCGAGCGGATGTTGTTCTTCCGGAGGATGTTGCAACGATCATTCCTGCCATTGTTGAACGGGTGCTTCATGATTGAAACCAATGTAAAGCGTCTTGGGCGTTATAAACGGCTGATTGAAATTTCTCGTGATCTTGCTTCGACTCTGGAGCTGGATCCGCTGCTTAATCGGATTATTGAGGCGGCGCGAGACATTACGGATGCCCAGGAATCATCCATTCTTTTGTATGATTCGACGGCGCGCCAATTGTATTTTCAGGTGGCGACCAATATGGACCCGATGATGCGCGGTATTATGGTGCCGATGGACAGCATCGCCGGGTGGATCGTTGCCAACCGGCAGGCGGTGCGCATTGGGGATGTTCATAACGACAGCCGGCATTTTAATAATGTTGCGAAGAAGCTAAGCTATGACACGACGACCTTGATGGGGGTGCCGCTGATTACCAAAGATAAGGTGATTGGGGTGCTTGAAGTTATTAATAAAAATAGCGGTGAGTTTAATGACACAGACGAAGATTTGCTGTCTGTGCTTGGCGCTCAGGCGGCTATCGCGATTGAAAATACGCGTTTGTTTCAGCAATCGGACTTGATCGCTGAGTTTGTTCACGAGCTGCGAACGCCGCTGGCTTCTTTGAGCACGGCTACTTATCTTTTACTGAGGCCGGAGATTTCACGCGAACAGTCTCAGCAGATCATCAATAATATTCACAGCGAAACACTGCGTTTGAATGCGCTGGCTTCCTCGTTTCTGGATCTGGCGCGATTGGAATCTGGACGTGTGCAGTTCCAGAAATCCAGTTTTGCGGTGCTGCCTTTGTTTGAAGAGTGCAAGTCGGTGATGGAATCCAAGGCGAGCGAAACGCAGGTGTCGATCGTGCTTTCGGTTCCTGAAGAACTCCCTGAAGTGCAGGGGGATCGGGACAAGCTGAAGCAGGTGCTACTTAACTTGATCAGTAATGCGATTAAGTACAACCGTGATGGCGGGAGCGTGACTGTGAGTGCTGCGGTGGCAGAGAAATCCTGGCAGTTGAGTGTTGCTGATAACGGGCACGGTATTCCTGAAGAGGCGATGCCTAACCTTTTTCAGAAGTTTTACCGGGTTAAGGGGATGGAAACCAAAGTGGGTGGGACCGGGCTGGGGTTGTCGATTTGCAAGGGGATTGTTCAAGGACACGGCGGACGGATTGAGGTGAAGAGCGTTGTGGGTGTGGGCACAACTTTTACGGCGATTATTCCTCGCAAGTAGAGGCTGCTGGTGCGGGGCAAGTCCACTTTATATTGGAACAGGTCACTTGTTGAGATTATCAGCAAGTGATTTTTTTATAAATAGTCATCAGAATTAAAAAGGAAGCAGGTTGAATGCCGACTGAACAACAGGTTTATGATGAGTTTGCTGAACAATATGATCGATTGATTGAGCGCGAGGATTATCAAAACAATATTCTGGGCGCGATTGAGAAGATCTGCCCGCTGGATGGCCTGGATGTGGTGGATCTGGGGGCAGGCACCGGGCGTTTGACGCGGTTGCTGGTTTCGCGCGCGGGTTCAATCAAGGCGTATGATTCATCTGCGCACATGCTGGCGCGGGCGGAAGTTGCTTTGCAGGTGACGGGGCTTGCCAACTGGCAGGTGGGGGTGGCGGATCATCGGAATGTGCCTGTGTCGAATGCCAGCGCAGACCTGGTTATTTCGGGGTGGAGTTTTTCTTACCTGGCTGTATGGGGTGGAGAGCAATGGCGCGCGCAGTTGGAGGAAGGTTACCGGGAAATGAGGCGTATTCTGCGACCTGGCGGAACGATGATGCTTTTGGAATCGCTGGGTACCGGGCAGGAATCGCCTAAAGCGCCAGCTCACCTGGAGGCTTTTTTTGACTGGCTGAATGAAAAGGGTTTTCAGTCGAATTGGATCCGAACAGACTATTCCTTTAACTCGCTGATGGATGCGGCGGAGATTTCTTCTTTTTTCTTTGGCAAAGAGATGGAAGAGGAGGTGCTTGCGAAAAACTGGGTCATTTTGCCGGAATGTACGGGGATCTGGTGGCAAAAGGTGTAGGGCGGGTCTGAAACCGGGCTTAAATTTCATTGACAGGGGGTTGTTTTGTTCGGTATAATAACCTTTCGCCGTCATGCAGCGTAGCATGATGGTTTTTCTATTTCTGCAGCTCTTAATTCAAGTAGGAGTACTCGATGGCGTCTGCTATTTCACGAAAAAATTATGCGCGCATCTCGGTTGACCTGCGTCTCCCCAATCTGATTGAAGTACAGCTGGATTCTTTTGAGCGCCTTAAGCGCGAGGGTCTTGGCGATCTATTGCATGAAGTATCGCCAATTGAATCTTACAATAAAGGAATGAAGCTTTACTTCCCCAGCCGCGGACCCGAATCACAGGAATGGGGTCTGAAGTATTGGTTTGGAGAACCCAAGCACAACATTGAAGATTGCGTTGAACGCGACCTGACTTATTCCAGCCCGCTGTATGTTTCTGTGTTGTTGGCCGGCGCTGATGTTTCTGAACCGATTAAGCAGGATATCTTTCTGGGGGATTTCCCGGAGATGTCTGACAAGGGTACGTTTATTATCAATGGAACAGAGCGTGTAGTTGTATCGCAGCTCATTCGTTCCCCAGGTGTGTATTTCGAGGCTCCAACTGATCGCGCTACTGGACGTTCACTGGCGATGGCCAAGTTGATCCCGGATCGCGGGGCGTGGATGGAGTTTGAAACCCGCAAGAATGATTACATTATTTTGAAGTTCAACCGCAAGCGCACGGTGCCGATCACGGTTTTCTTGCGCGCGCTGGCTGCCATCGATGATGGAATTCAAGATTCACCGCTCAAGACTGGTTCGGACGAAGAAATTCTGTCTCTGTTCCAGGATGTTGATACGAACCCGGACCGCATGTTTATTGCGTCGACTTTGCGCCAGGAACCGGAATGGGAATTATCTGGCAATATGACGATTGCCCAGGCGGCTTTGATTGAATTCTTCAAGCGTATGCGCCCAGGCGACCCGGCTACACTTGACAATGCGCGCGCATTTCTGGAAGAGCAGCTTTTCGATCAGAGACATTATGACCTGGAGCGGGTGGGGCGTTACAAGTTAAATCAGAAGCTGGATTTGACAGTTCCGATCCCGCACCGTACGATTACTAAGGGCGATATCATCCGGTTGGTTCGGCGCATGATTTTGATCAACAACAATGTTGAGCATGCGGATGACATTGATCATTTGGGCAACCGGCGTGTCAAGACTGTTGGTGAGTTGATCCAGAACAAGCTGCGCATTGGTTTGCGGCGGATGGAGCGCGTGATTAAAGAGCGTATGTCGATCCGCGACCAGGAACAGCTTTCCCCGGTGACACTGGTCAATATTCGCCCGGTTGTGGCGGCTTTGCGTGAATTCTTTGGCTCGAGCCAATTATCGCAATTTATGGATCAGACCAACCCGCTAGCAGAGCTGCGTCACAAGCGCACGCTGTCTGCGCTTGGTCCGGGCGGTCTGCGCCGTGAGCGCGCCGGTTTCGATGTGCGCGATGTGCATCACTCGCATTATGGACGTATTTGCCCAATTGAAACCCCTGAAGGCCCGAACATTGGTTTAATTGGCCGCCTGGCTTCGTTTGCGCGTGTCAATGAGTACGGTTTTATTGAAACGCCTTACCGTCGTGTGCTTAAGTTTATGCGCTCGACTGATGAAAAGCTGACGGGCCGCGCCTTACGTGAAGATATTGTTGTGAATGGTGAGACGATTGCGAAGGCGAATGATCGTATCGATGCCGGGCTGGCTAAGAAATTAGCAAAGCTTGACCGTGAAATTCTGATTGTGCCATATGTTTCCAATGATATTGAGTACCTCTCGGCAGATGCCGAAGATAAGTTCGTCATTGCCCAGGCCAACGCTGTGTTGGGAGATGAAGGCGAGTATGTAGGCAACCGTGTTTCCTGCCGTTATCACTCTGGTTTCATCTTTACCAACCCGGAAAACCTGGATTATATGGATGTTGCGCCGCACCAGGTGGTAGGTATTAGCGCCGCGCTGATCCCGTTCCTGGAACATGACGATGCCAACCGCGCGTTGATGGGCTCGAACATGATGGCTCAGGCTGTGCCGTTGGTGCGTCCTGAGATCCCGACTGTATCGACCGGAATGGAATATTACGCTGCTCTGGATTCGGGGCAGGTGGTTGTGGCTGAAGCAGATGGCGAGGTGACTTCGGTTACTGGCAAGGAAATCATTCTGCGTGAAAATGCTGGCGGCGGGCTGCGTACTTATCAGCTGCGCAAATACCAGCGTTCCAACCAGTCGACCTGCATCGATCAGCGTCCAGCGGTGGTTAAGGGCCAGATTGTGAAGAAGGGCGATATTATCGCTGATTCATCCTCCACGGATGGCGGCGAACTGGCACTTGGTCAGAACTGCGTGGTGGCATTCCTTTCGTGGGAGGGCGGCAACTTTGAAGATGCCATTTTGATCTCGGAACGGCTGGTGCAGGAAGACCGCTTTACTTCTGTGCATATTGAAAAATATGAAGTTGAAGCGCGCGATACCAAGCTGGGACCAGAAGAAATTACCCGCGATATTCCCAATGTGGGTGAAGATGCCATCAAGGATCTGGACGAGAGCGGCATCATTCGGATTGGCGCAGAAGTTGGGCCCAATGACATTCTGGTTGGCAAGATTACACCCAAGGGTGAAAAAGAACTTACCCCCGAAGAGCGCCTACTGCGCGCCATCTTTGGTGAGAAATCACGCGATGTGAAAGATACATCACTGCGCATGCCGCATGGCGAGCGTGGAAAAGTGGTGGATGTGAAGGTGTTCACGCGCGAAGATAATTCTGATCTGTCTGCGGGTGTGGATATGATGGTGCGCGTTTCGGTTGCGCAGCGCCGTAAGATCACGGCCGGAGATAAGATGGCTGGACGTCACGGCAACAAGGGTGTTATTTCGCGGGTTGTGTCGGTGGAAGACATGCCTTACCTGGAAGACGGCACGCAGGTGGATCTGATCTTGAACCCGCTGGGTGTGCCTGGTCGTATGAATATTGGACAGGTACTCGAAGTGCACCTGGGATGGGCGGCCAAGCGTCTTGGTTATCGCGCCATTACCCCAGTGTTTGACGGTGCAAAAGAAGAAGAGATTGAAGCCGAACTCGCGCGCGCCTGGCTGGTAGATGAAGCCTGGCGAGAAACCGCTGCACAGGCCTGGGTATGGCTCAAGGATCAGGAATATGATTCTGAATCGATCAAGGATGATGATGAAGTGCGCAACCTGTACCTGGAGCATTGGCTGGGTACGCGCGGTTATGATGTTTACCGGATTGGCAACGAGTTGAATTATGCGCGCCGTTCAACCGCTTATGAATGGTTGAAGGATCATGGTTATGATCCGGATGGCATTCTGGCTTTCGAAATTCCTCATATTAAGGATCGCGCACGCATGGATGCGAATGCGATGACTGCCTGCCTGCGGCTGTGGCTTGAAACATTGAAGAATGTTGAAAACGTGAAGGACGTTCTTGAAAACGTGGAAGCCATTGCAGATGGGGATCTGTTTGAGAAGGGGAAGGAAGTGATGTTGAAGACCAGCATACCCATTCCTACACTGGGCAAGCAAACCTTGCGCGATGGGAAAACTGGCGAGCCGTATGATCAGGCGGTTACGGTGGGTGTGATGTCAGTGCTTAAGCTGCATCACCTGGTTGAAGACAAGGTACATGCGCGCTCCACGGGCCCATACAGCCTGGTTACCCAGCAGCCGCTGGGTGGTAAGGCGCAGTTCGGTGGTCAGCGCTTTGGCGAAATGGAAGTGTGGGCGCTGGAGGCTTACGGCGCTTCTTACACGCTTCAGGAAATGCTAACGGTCAAGTCGGATGATGTTCAGGGCCGTGTCAATACTTATGAGGCGATCGTCAAGGGAGAGCAAATTGAAGAACCGAGCATCCCTGCCTCTTTCCGGGTGTTGGTAAAGGAACTGCAATCGCTTGGTTTGGCGGTGGAAGCCGTCAATGAAGGCGGAGATATCATCCGCTTTGGGAAGGATGAAGAGAAGGTTCATCCGCCCAAACTGGAGACGGGTCTGCTGGCGTTGGGAGATGACTTGATGAAGATGCAGTAACCTCCTTGACGTCTAAAATCGGCTGTGATAGAATAACCAGCCGTTGCCCTAAGGTAAGGCTCTGCTTATCTATTGTGTAAGACAGGTGAGGCCATCCTGTATGTGAGTGATGGCCTCACTATTTGCTCGAAAAACGTCCTTTTCATGTAATTTGCAGGAATATTTTCTCGGAGGCGCACGTGCCCACAATTAACCAACTGATCCGTAAGGGTCGCCAATCCAAAAAGGTCAAGAGTAAGGCCCCAGCCTTGCAGTATACGCTCAACACCTACAAGCAGCGTCGTCTCCGCCAGGCTGGCGGCGCGCCGCAGAAACGTGGTGTGTGTACTGTTGTTCGAACCATGACCCCCAAGAAGCCGAACTCGGCGTTGCGCAAGATTGCCCGCGTACGTTTGACCAATGGCATTGAAGTAACCGCTTATATCCCTGGCGAAGGTCACCAGCTGCAAGAGCACTCTGTTGTGCTAGTGCGCGGCGGCCGTGTTAAGGACCTGCCCGGTGTGCGTTATCACATTGTGCGCGGATCACTTGATACAACCGGTGTTGCAAAGCGCCGCCAGAGCCGCTCGAAGTACGGCGCCAAGCGCCCGAAGTAACAAATCTGTATTATCTGATGCAATTTTGATTAACACGGAGTTTTGGTATGCGTAGAGGAAAGCCCGAAGTTCGCCCGACCACGCCCGATCTGCGTCACAACAGTGCTGTGCTGGCTATTTTTGTTCAACACATGATGATGCGCGGGAAGAAAAGCCTGGCAATGCGCCTGATGTACGATACCCTGGATCTGATCCAGGAGAAATCTGGCAAACCAGGTATTGAAGTATTTGATACTGCCATGAAAAACGTTGGCCCGGTGATGGAAGTTCGCCCGCGCCGCGTTGGTGGTGCCACATATCAGGTTCCTATGGAAGTGCCGACTGGCCGTCGTATGACGCTGGCTATTCGTTGGATTCTTTCTGCTTCCCGTTCCCGCGCCGGCAAGTCTTTTGCCGAGAAGCTGGCCGGTGAGTTGATGGATGCTTCCTCGAACCAGGGTGCTGCCATCCGTAAGCGCGAAGAAACCCATAAAATGGCTGAAGCCAACCGCGCCTTCTCTCACTATCGCATGTAGTTTGTTTCTGGATTAGAGGTTTAAAGAATGCCACGTAAGTACCCGCTTGAAAAGTATCGCAATATTGGCATCATCGCTCATATTGATGCCGGTAAAACGACAACTACAGAGCGCATCCTATTTTATACCGGTAAAACACATCGCATTGGCTCGGTGGATGATGGTACGACCGTCACCGACTGGATGGTCCAGGAGCGTGAGCGTGGTATTACCATTGTGTCTGCCGCTGTTTCAGCGGAATGGAAGGGCTATCAGATCAATATTATTGATACGCCAGGCCATATTGATTTCACCGCTGAGGTGCAGCGTTCAATGCGTGTTCTGGATGGTGGCGTTGTTGTTTTTGATGCTGTTCAGGGCGTAGAACCCCAATCTGAGACAGTCTGGCGCCAGGCGGACCGCTACGGCGTGCCGCGAATTTGCTTTATCAACAAAATGGACCGCGTGGGTGCGTCATTTACGCGCTCGGTTGAATCCATCAAAGTACGTCTGGGTGCCAACCCCATCCCGGTGCAGCTGCCGATCGGCAGTGAATCTGGCTTTAAGGGCATGGTTGATCTTTTCGAGATGCAAGCGATCTTATTTGCTGATGAACTGGGTCTCGAACCGTTCATTGAAGAAATCCCGGCGAACATGCTTGCTGAAGCCCAGGAAGCCCGCCATTTTATGGTGGAGAAAATCGCTGAAACGGACGATGAGTTGACGATGAAGTTCCTGGAAGCCCAAGAAATAAGCATTCCTGAACTGAAAGCTGCTCTTCGCAAGGCTGTTATTGCCGGTAAGGCCAATCCCTGTTTTTGCGGCTCTTCTTTGAAAAACAAAGGTGTTCAGCTGGTGCTGGATGCTGTCATCGATTTACTGCCTTCTCCGCTGGATGTTGCGGTGATGAAGGCGACAAGAGTTGATGACCCTGATGATGTGATTGAACTTTCTGCGGACGATAACGCTCCGTTGAGCGCGCTGGTCTTTAAGATTGTGACTGACCCGTATGTGGGCCGTCTGGCTTATTTCCGTGTTTATTCTGGAAAGTTGACCCAGGGTACCACGGTGAATAACACATCCAAGGGTAAGCGCGAACGGATTGGTCGTTTGATCCGTATGTACGCTGATCGCCGTGATGATGTGGATGAAGTGATGGCCGGGGATATTGCGGCTGCGTTGGGTTTCAAGGAATCCTTCACAGGCGACACCCTGTCTGAAAATGATTATGTTTTGGAAAGCATTTCCTTCCCTGAACCCGTGATCTACATTGCGGTCGAGCCGAAAACGACTACTGACCAGGAAAAAATGGGTGAGGCGTTACGGAAACTTTCTGAAGAAGATCCCACCTTCCGAGTTCGCTCGGATGAAACCACCGGGCAAACGATTATTGCCGGGATGGGTGAGTTACAGCTGGAAGTGATGGTTGACCGGATGTTGCGCGAATTCAAGGTGCAGGCCAATATTGGCAAGCCGCGCGTAGCTTACCGCGAATCTATCACGCGCAAGGTTGACAAGGTGAACCTTAAGTACGCTAAGCAATCTGGCGGCCACGGCCAATATGGGCATGTGGTGATCAGCATGGAACCTGGAGAGCGCGGTAGTGGCGTGATCTTCGAGAATAAAATTGTGGGCGGCACGATCCCTAAGGAATATATCCCGGCAGTGGAAAAAGGCGTCAAAGAAGCCTCTGAAAGTGGCGTTCTGGCCGGATATCCTGTTGTGGACTTAAAAGTTACCCTGATTGATGGTTCTTTTCATGAAGTTGACTCGAACGAAATGGCCTTTAAGATGGCTGGTTCGATGGCTTTCAAGGAAGGTGTTCAGCGTGGTGGACCTGTTTTGCTGGAGCCAATCATGAAGGTTGAAGCTGTTGCTCCGGAAGAATACCTTGGCTCTGTGATTGGTCAATTGAACGGCCGCCGCGGTATGATTCTGGGGATGGAAATGCGCCCCGGAAATGCTCAGGCAGTGAATGCAATGGTTCCATTAGGTGAGATGTTCGGTTATGCGACCGAGCTTCGCTCCGCTTCGCAGGGCCGCGGCGTGTTTTCAATGGAATTTGACCATTATGCGCCGGTAAGCGATACAGTGGCGCAAACCCTTATTAAGGCATAATTTCTCTCTTACAAGCACCAAAAGGAGTGATCATTCATGGCGAAGCAGAAATTCGACCGCAACAAGCCACATTTGAATGTGGGAACGATGGGTCACATCGACCACGGCAAGACAACCTTGACGGCGGCGATCACAAAAGTATCAGGTCTGATGGGCAAGGCAGAATTCAAGGCCTAT
>Ga0105047_10002554_pt1 | contig 32445 bp, 30 predicted proteins | sample MAT04_FD_78384 | JGI IMG/M metagenome (GOLD analysis project Ga0105047, IMG submission 78384) | Freshwater microbial communities from Lake Fryxell liftoff mats and glacier meltwater in Antarctica - MAT-04 (megahit assembly) | ecosystem: Environmental > Aquatic > Freshwater > Ice > Liftoff... | reverse complement strand
TGAGCGAGGCAGGGGAGAAGGTCGTGGTTTTTGATAATCTCAGCCAGGGGAGTAAAAATGCACTACTCCACAACGAAGAACTGGTCGTGGGCGACATTATGGATAAAAAGGCGCTGGCCGAGCTATTTATCGGGCACAATATCGAATTAGTGATCCACCTGGCAGCCCTGGTCAACGCAGCAGAATCAAATGACAAGCAATTCGAGTATCAAGCAGTCAACGATCAAGGGTCTCGCAATGTCTGGGAGGCAGGGATCAAAGCCGGCGTCAAAAATTTCCTCTACGCCAGCTCCGCTGCCGTCTATGGCACACCCCACTCTACTGCGCCAATAACCGAGTCTGACTCGCTAAATCCCTCCAATGTATACGGGACGACCAAACTGGCCGGGGAGACATCGCTCAAACAAGTGGTAGCGGATACCGCCAAATATGGCATTTTCCGCTTTTTTAACGTAGGTGGCGCCGAAGCAGAGGGGAGGCTGGGTCAAAGTAGAGGCAGTCGCGCGATCATGCAACGCCTTTTTGCCGTCTCAAACGGCCAGGACGATCATGTCGTCATCAGTGGCCACGACTACGACACACCAGACGGCACAGTGGTACGCGACTTTGTCCACGTCGAAGATATCGCCTTTGCTTTTACTCTCGCCCTCAATCATTTCCGGGACGGCAAAGATTCCTTTACCCTCAATCTAGGATCCGGTGAGACTCATACGATAGGTGAAGTGATCAAAGAAGTAGGTATCGCAACCAGCAAAAATATCCCCATCGTCTATGGCCCGCGGATCAAAGGTGATATCAGCTATTCGCTCGCCGATGTCAGCCTAGCTCATTCTATTCTCGGCTGGGAGCCAGTCAGTACTCTTCGCTTAATCGTCCGCGACGGCTGGAATGCGTATGCAAAAGTTTTCTCAACAGAAGGAAACTTTTGATATAAATATCCCTATTCCAAGGAAAGATATATAATATATTTCAGGAATTAGTATACATATAGACGTGACGCTCTTTTTTGGATTATCAGTCTAGTTATAGTCATACGTATGTCAAAAGAAATCATCAAGTTTAGTCTAGCCATAGTCGGTGTCATCACAGCTTGGATGATGGTCGTACCAGTTTTCGAATTCCCCGACGAGCAGGCCCATTTTGGCTCTGTTAGTTATTTGATTTCTCACAATTCCATGCCAGTTTACGACAAGCAGGATTTGACTATCGAGATGGCAGAGACTCAAAAACTCCTTGGCGTATTTCGCAGTGATATGGGTCAAAATCGCTATACCTATCACCCTGAGTATCACCCAGAATATACTGGCACAAATATTGGTTTGTACGAAGAAGAGATCAAATCCCTCAACACTGTGCAAAACCGCGATTCGTACGTGGGATCAGAGGCAGCCAAGTATCCACCACTTTATTACCTCCTCGGCTCTATTTATGCCAGGTTAGTCAATCAGTCTGACATTATTACTCGTGTATTTGTGACTAGACTTGTGAATCTAGATATTGCTCTACTCATGGCAATAGTTATCTGGAATATTGGGATACTTATTTTTAACAACAAAATATATGCCAAACTCCTCACATTTATGGTCATGCTCCAGCCGATGATGAGTTTTGTTACGGCCGGGATCAACTCCGACAATTTACACAATCTACTATTTTTCCTTATCCTATATCTAGGGCTTAGATTAATTCGGTACGAATTGAAAATACAAGATTTGTTGCTTTTAGTCGTAGTTATTGGTCTTGATATCTACACCAAACCGCAAGGATTTATCGGTATCGCGGTAGCTGGTCTCTCTGTGCTATTAGCCGTGGTCCGCAGTCGCAAATGGAAGATGTTAGGCTGGATCGGCGTGATCGGGTTGGGAGCCATCGTCTTTGGTGCGAGTCAGTGGGAGATCTATCGAGGTTTATTTAGTGTAGGCAATACCCACGGTGCAACCTTTGTTGAATATCTCCGTTTTAGTGCCAACAAACTTGTGGCTCAAAACGTAGTCTGGTATTGGGGGGTATTTAAATGGCTAGGAGTCGTCCTGCCAGCTATCTATTGGCGAGTAGCCAATCGAATAGTGCTTGTATCAGTCATCGGATTCGCAATTTATTGGTTTAAGGTCTGGCGAAAAAAATCCGACAAACCGATTGCCGACCCATATTCCATGTTCTTCATGTTCACAGCCAGCATTCTCTATGCCTTAGTAATATTTTGGTACGATTGGCAACACACCAAACAAAACGGATATTCACTAGGCATTCAGGCCAGGTACTTTTTCCCCACCATTGTCGCACAGATGACACTCCTTATGACAGGGATACTTTCTTTCGCTTGGAATGTGCGATCAAGGCAATGGCTACGTACTGCGCTAATTAGTATCTTCCTGTGGCTACAACTCGGGGGTATCTGGCGTATTATCACCATCTATTATCCCGGCAAGAATCTACCAGATATAATCACTATGGCCAGCCAATATAAACCAGAATTCGCCAAAGGGGAGTGGTGGTATCTGTGGGTCCTCGTCTACGGGGTCAGCCTGATTTATCTCATCAGAACTTCGCTATTTCGGGGCAAGTCGGGTGTGAAAGAGCCGTACCATAGGTAATACTGTAGCAAGATTTACTAGTTGCACTCGCTGGCGAGAATTCTACAAATGAGTCATCTGTCGCTACGGTACCTTCCATCGACGAGACAAATCTTGATTCCAAGTCTTGGCCCAAAGTATCAGTAATACCAGATTCTTTTGTATATGCCAGTACCAGGGTGTTATTGATCTTACGCGCTCGCAAAAATCTCCCCACCGAAATAATCGGTTCAAAACTAAAATATCTATCACTGACAAATACCAATGTACTCTCAGGGTGTAGTTGAGCTGTTTCTTGGATTAATTTAAGTTGATTTTCAAATCGCTGACTCCCCAGCGCACTTTGTTGAGCTTTGACTTGGATATCGCCATAACCTCGTCTGTATATCAAAGTGACCATGCCCAAAAGTAAAACAAAGTAAATCACGACAGAGCATTTGATACCCAGCATCTTCTTGGGCAGTAGCTTGATCAGCAAGCTAACCGCGACCATCTGCAAGATAGGAAAGAGCAACATTACTGGGTAGTCATATCGGATATTGCTGGGAATATTGCTATCATAAAATACATACTGGCTCAAGATTGCTATCCCTACCAGGGTTGCCACTACCAGGTGATTACCTACCACATTTTTACGTAGGCTCAGCGCACCTTTTTTATACATATCGATAACTAGCTTTACGCTACCTGCAATAAAAATAGCCAGCGCCAATTGTAAATGGCGTGACTCCACGATATAGCGTTTATAGCTATAGAGTTTGGCCAATCTATCAGAATAGCTAATAGTTGCCCCATAAATATCTGCCCCAGATTTTGCCGTAGCAGTCTGGATTGCCCCAACAATAAAAAGGGTATATGTAATCATGGTGAGTAGTGCAAATATTTCTTTGCGACTAATTACTTTTGTATAGGCTCGGTATCCTCCATACAGCAAGACAATGGGGAATAAAATGAGAAAATTTTCTTTGGCACCCACCGCTACGACGTATCCCAGCACAATCATCCACCATTTTGTATGTATCGTGCCATAAATAAAGAGAGGGATTGCGACAAGGCCATATATCTCTGAAGGTCCTAGTCTGGTGAGTAAATCGGTCCAAAAAGGAATCGTCATCAGATAAAATATAAAAACGTACGATACTATCTCAGGGAAATAGTGCCCCAGTACCCTCCATCCTAGCCACATTGCAATGACCAGTATTACATATCGGCTCACGTACCAGAGCGTTGCGTTATCTCTCCATAGCGCGGTCTCAAGTACGCGCAGAGTGTAGTAACTAGGGCGGTAGCGTAGATACGATCCCCACTTGCCGACCTCGGTACTGAGTATAGTGGGTATAAATTCTCTTGCGGTAACTTGTCCGTCAGATCCCAAAAAAAGAGCTATTTCATGGTCATCTATCATGCCTAGTTTTGCAGAAAAATTATTTCCGACTAAAAAATAGCCAAATATCGCAAATACTATCCATGGGATTATCTTGCGTATCATAAATTGTGTTCTTTAATTAAATAAAGCGGTCTTCGTTTTGCTTCCAAATAAATTTTCCCGATATATTCACCAATGATTCCAAGTATGAGGAGCTGTAGCCCACCAATAAATAGGACAGAGATGATTACCGATGGCCAACCAATAATCACGCTCGATCTATTCGTCAAAAATACAATCACAGCATATAGCCCATACATTCCGCTAAATAGAGACATAAAGAATCCAATAATTGTCGCAAATCGCAAAGGGACTGTACTAAATGAGGTAATTGCATCAAGCGCAAAGTGCATCATGCGACCATACGAATATTTGGATTGTCCCCAGGCTCGTTTGTCGGGAGCGTAATCAATACCATAGGCGGGATATCCCGTCCAAGATACAAGTCCACGCAGAAAGAGCGTACTCTCTGTACTCTGCTTGAGCGCATCTACTACTAGTCTATCAAGCAGTCGAAAGTCAGCACTACCGACATCAATTTTTGTTTCAGACAAAGAATTGATGACATGGTAAAAGAAATTTGATGTTAAAGTTTTTAGTAACGAAGCAGTATTATCGGGGAGTCTTTTGGTATAGACAATTTTGTATCCCTCTTCCCACTTCTTGATCATTTTGGGGATCAACGCTGGGGGGTGCTGAAAATCACCATCCAGCGAGACTACCCCTGATCCTTTTGCAAAGTCTAGGCCGGCTTTTAGTGCATACTGGTGTCCAAAGTTGCGAGTAAAAGAGATATATTTAACCAGTTTATTTTTTGCTCTAATTTGTTTAATCTTGGCGAGTGTCAAGTCAGTCGACCCATCATCAATAAATATGTATTCGACACAGTATTTAGATGGCACGACTTTTTCAAGTTCTTTAAAAAATGGCAAGATATTACCTTCTTCGTTATATACAGGTACAACCAAAGAAATAAGTGTTTTAGTAATCATCTTGTAATTATCTCACAATTTGCTAGCATAATAACTATATGTCAGAAACTATAGATTTGTCAGCAAGGGCTAGCGAAGGTAAAAAAACGATTGGTCGCTCAGTATCTATCAACGGAGTCCATGCGATCGATCTAGAGATGAAACAATCAGAAAATCTAAATGATCCGATCCTCGACATCAACTTTAAACTCAACAATCCCATCGGTCGCCTTTGGCTCGCACTCCAACGCATCTGGAAATCGCAAAATACCATTATCTCACTCCGCTTTACCATTCCTTTACTTGTCCTGCCAATCGCGCTCTATGTTCTTTATATTTTGTGGCAGGGGAGAGGGATGAGTATCCCTATGTCCAAGCTGGGCGTGATCCACGAGGTAAATATGGGTGGCACTCCTCGCGACATTCTCGTACTTCCCACCTCCGACGTCTACGTCATCGAATATGCAAGTGCTTTTAATAAAACCACCCGTCTCGCCGAGAAGCCAGTGATCGTCGTGGGTACCTATCACTCACCCAGCAATACGCTCAAAGTCGAAACCCTGACTCCCTATAGTCAGATCGATTTGCCCCAAACACCAGCCAGTACCAATCCCTCTCGCTCAGTTTGGGACAATATCTGGCAGTTTATAGAGCAGTTTAAATGACAAAGTTATTAATATAAATTTAAAATTATACGAGCATAATAATAAATCTCCGGTTAAAGAGTATATATCGAAGTGCAATGATCAAGTCTTTGAAAAAATTACAAGACAAATCAAGTATCTACAAGAATATGGGTTGCGGTCTGAAGTAATAATTTAAAGAAGTTGAAAGGTTATCCAATCTGGGAAGCAAGAATACTCGGTAGAGATAATATTCGTATACTTTGTGGTCAGTCAAAAAATAATATTTGGATTTTGCATATATTTGCGAAAAAATCAATGAAAACTGCAGCAAAAGACCTAGCTATCGGTTTTAAAAGATATAGTGAAGTAATTGACAAGTGATATCTAAAAAGATATCATATAATTATGTATAAAACTTCTACACAAGCACCAGACGATCTAGACAAAATGATCTCAGAGCGGATGAAGAGTTCTGCGTTCCGTAAAATTTGGGAGGAAGGGGAAGCCGACTACCAGCTCGGACGTCAGATTATTCAAGCTCGTATCGATAAGAAAATTTCTCAGCGAGAACTCGCCAAAAGAGCAAATACCACCCAGGCAGTCATCTCTCGCATAGAATCAATGAATGTCAGTACCTCTCTCCAAATGGCGACGCGTATCGCGAGGGCACTCGGCAAAAATCTCCACATCTCCTTTGTTAACATAGTGTAAAATGATCCCATGGATGAAGGTAAAGAAGTAATTGAACTCAATGGTCAAATTTTCGCTCTAGTGTTCCGCAAATCTCATCGTCCAGACGGAGTTAACTTCATGACCCCTGATGACTACACTCTCCAGCTTGGCATGATTCAGCATCCAGCAGGTCGCCACATTCGCGATCACGTCCACAATCCTCACATCCACTATAAAGTCGACACTACTCAGGAATTCCTTTATGTCGAAACAGGCAAAATTAAAGCCACCATTTATGACTACGGCTGGAATGTGATCAAGGAAGTTGTTTTGGAGCAAGGCGACATTCTCCTTCAAGTCTCGGGCGGTCATGGCTTTGATGTCCTTGAGTCTTGCTACTTGATCGAAGTGAAACAAGGTCCATTTCCTGGTGATAAATTAATGAAATTTTACAAAGAAGACCCCAAACTAGAATGATTCCAGTCAACGCGCCACTTATCACGGAAGATTCCAAACAACTTGTGAACCAAGCGCTCTCGCAAGGCTGGATCAGCTCCGCTGGTCCCTACATCGAGCAATTTGAGCAAGAATTTGCCAATTACCTAGGTGTCAAACATGCCATTGCAGTTAGCACTGGTACTGCCGCCCTCCACATAGCCTTACTCGCATCAGGAATAGGTCCAGGTGATGAGGTAATCGTGCCCGCATTCACCATGGCAGCCTCATGGATGGCGATTATGTATACGGGAGCTATACCTGTATTTGTGGACGTTGACAGAGGGATTTATACAATCAACCCTGACTTGATCGAAAGCAAGATAACAGCCAAAACCAAAGCCATTATGCCAGTGCATATTTATGGTCATCCAGCCGATATGGATCCCATTTTAGATCTCGCCAAAAAACATAATTTACTCGTGATCGAAGACGCCGCCGAGTCCCATGGTGCAACGTACAAGGGTAGATTAACGGGATCAATCGGCGATATTAATGCTTTTAGTTTTTACGCCAACAAAATCATCACGACCGGTGAGGGAGGCATGTGCACTACAAATAGTGATGAGTTCGCCAGTCTTGCTCGTAGATTGAAAGACTTATCACACAGCCCAAAGAAAAGATTTATCCATGATCAACTCGGTTACAACTACCGTATGACTAGTATGCAGGCGGCTCTCGGCAGTGGCCAGCTCAAACACATCGACGATTTTTTGGCTACCAAACAACATATGGCAGATCGCTATCACCAAGGGCTCAAAAATATCCCAGGGCTCACGTTGCCGGCAAAGCGAGAGTGGGCCACTCACGTGTACTGGATGTATGCAATCCTCGTGGATCAATCCAAGTTTGGGTTAAGCAAAGATAGCTTACGCGCCAAACTATTTGAACAAGGTGTCGACACCCGAGACTTTTTCTATGCTCCAGGTACTCAACCCGCACTCACTGATCTTGGGCTCGGGGGTGGTATCTATCCCGTGACACAACTAATTGCAGATATCGGTTGCTATCTCCCATCTGGTCTAGCTATCACCGACGATCAAATAGATACAGTTTGTGAGACAATAAGATCGATATGTCCAAAAGTGTAGGTTCATCTGGTTTTCTCTCTGTCTTAGTTTTGGGGTCAGGCAATGTCCTGGGCACGATTATCTCTGCCATTGCTCTCATACTATTTTCTAGATTTATGGGCCCCACCGAGTTTGGGTTGTTTTCTGCGGCCTTTGCCTCTATGCAAATCATTGTGAGGTTATCAGACTTGGGTACCAACATGGCCTCAGAGCGTGCCATTGCTAGGGTACATGGCAAAGATGACCAGCTGGCCGATCGGTTGATGAGAACAGCCCTGTGGTTCAAATTATTTTGCTTCACAATTGTTGCAATCATTGCTTTCTTACTCGCACCATGGATTAGTCATTCCCTGCTTCATCTTGACGATCTTGGCCTGATCCACTTAGCCATGTTTACGGCCATTGGCACTGTTTTTTTTGAGTACTCGACAGTAGTGTTTCAATCTACTCACCATTTTGCACTAGTTGCCAGGATCACCATTGCTCAGGCAATTGGCAAGCTCGGCTTTGGCTTGATTCTTATCTGGCAGGGCATGCTCCATAGCGTCAGTGGATTACTCGTATATGGTTTACTCCCGGGGATTGGTGCATTGCTTGGATGGACCAAGAATCCGCTTTCTAGCTTCAGTCTGCCACAAACCTGGAAAAAAGATTTGGGGGTTATTCTCTCCGTCGCCAAGTGGACTGGGCTAGCTGCCATCGCCGCCACGCTCGCTGATAATATCGACACGCTCCTTGTGCAGTCGTTTATGAGTAGTTATGATACTGGCATCTGGTCTGGGGCAGTCCGGATCGCGACATTTGCTAGTGTCCTAGGTTGGTCGGTTGGGTCAGTGCTCAATGTTCGTGTTGCAAAATATAGCAATCTCGAACATTTAAGTGTATATCTCCAAAAAGCATGGAAAATATCCTTGGGGATCTTTCTTTTTATTCTTGTTGGCGTGCCTCTCTCCAGTCTTGCCATAAGTCTCACAATCGGCAGTGCCTATGCCTCAGCGACTCTCCCGCTCCAGATCCTCCTTATTTCTACGGCTTTAACCGGGGCAGCCACTCCTTACGTCGCTCTTTTCTACCTCTTTGATCGCCCAGAGTATTATGCGATCGCCGGGATTATTCAAACTATCATTCTCGTTTTTGGTGATCTAATTTTCATTCCCCAACACGGTCTTATTGGCGCTGCTTGGGTTCGGGTTGTGGTTAGATTATTTGTCCTTATTTTTACGCTACTCTATGCAAGGAGTTCATATGTCAGGCATCACCGCTCACATGATCGTCAAAAATGAAGATCAATGGGTCAGTTTCGCACTTGCTTCAATTCTTCCCTATGTCGACGAAATCCTAGTTACAGACACTGGTTCGCTTGACGACACGATTAATTTAATTAAATCGATTCAATCACCTAAAATTAAATTGAGTTGCATCAAAGCAATTACCCCAGCAGAAATAACTCAGGCTAGGTCTGATCAACTAGCCAAGACCACAACATCTTGGGTTTGGATAGTCGATGGCGATGAAATCTACCCTAGTGTTACTGCCAAGGAATGTGTTGGTTTTACAAAAAATGATACATGTGAAGGTGTCTTAGTCCGTCGCTATGATTTACTAGGAGATGTCTATCACCGTCAAATTGAGTCAGTCGGATCATATAATTTATTTGGCCACACTGGTCATTTACTCGTACGGCTCATTAACTTGAGCAAGCTCAAAAATTTGTCGTATCATGGTGACTATCCTATAGAGGGTTTCTATGATGATCTAGGCAATTCTATTTTGACCCATGATCCTAGTCTTTGGCCAGCTACAAAAAATTATTTATATCACGCCATGTATCTCAAACGCTCTAGTCTCGGCGGCAATTTGCCTATGTTTAACCGGAGCAAATATCGCCTCGAATCGGGTATCAAAATAAAGGAGCAAGTACCAGAAATTCTGAAGAATCTTCCCAAACGCTCGCTCACTTACGAGATTATCGCCACTGTAGTAACTCCGTTTAAAAATCTCAAACGGAAATTAGTATGAAAATTGCCTTTCTCCATCTCACTATGGGTATCACGACTAGAGGATCAGAGGTTGTAGTAGACAATCTCGCCAGTGCTCTCGTAAAAAATCATGAAGTTATGGTCATTCAATCAGGCAAAGCCGAGTCAAAGTCATACGTCATCAAACGTGTTTATCCCCTAAATATCGCTCCAGTTGTCGCCCCCAAAAACATCCTAGATAAATTATTTTTTAGACTACACCTAGATTCCGAAAGTGGGGCAGTCGCAGATTTTACCAAAGCTACAGAACCTGTTCTGCAAGAATTTAACCCAGATATTATTGTGGCGGTAAACGGGCCACTCCAGTTGCGTATCCTACAAGGACTGTCCTTGAAGGCTAAGCTTGTGGTCTTTGGCCACGCCGGAATAGGCTATCATGATCGGGACAATATAAAGTCAAAACCTGATTTATTCGTTGCCTTGACTCCAAGCTCATTTGATTGGGCTCGCAAGTTGGCTCATTCATCCACCAAAGTTGTCTATATCCCCAACCCAATTACCTCTACCAAGCCCAAGTCAATCAAGCTCAATATATCTAGTCCCGTAGTGCTTACAGTTTCAGCCTTGTCTAAATATAAGAATGTCGACAAAGTTGTGTTGGCGATCAGGAGCTTGCCCTTTTCTTGGTTGCTCATTGGTGACGGGGAGGAGCGGGGAGTCATCGAAGATCAATTATCCACACTTGCCAATGATTTTAGGTGGCTCCATCACGTAGACCAAAGTGAGATCATGGACTACTATCACAATTCGAATGTTTTTTGCTTTATCCCAGACCCACAAGAATCATTTGGCATGGTCTATCTTGAGGCTATGACCGCCGGGATCCCAATCGTCGCAAGTGACGATAGAGTCCGTCGCAATCTAATAGGTGATCAGGGAGTGTATGTAAATCCTGAAGATATTGACAGTATTGTGGCGGGGATCAAAAAAGCCGTTGGTATGGGTAGGGTAGATTATTCCCGCAATCTGCAAAATTATCAGCTAAAGTCAGTAGTAAAGAAAGTAGAAAAGGAGTTTTATGACCTCATCATCTAAACCAGTCGCCACCGCAATTCTTGCAGTGTACAACGCCGAGTCGACGATCGAGGCCTGCCTCAATTCGCTACTATCGCAATCTCTCCACGTTGAGATTATTCTGGTGGATGATGGCTCTATCGACCACACAGTAGACATCCTAAAGCGTTATCATGTTTTAAAACATAGTAACATCGTATTATTAGAAAAAAATCATGCAGGGCCAGCCTTGGCACGCAATCTGGGTGCAAGCCATGCTCGCTCAGACATTCTCTTATTCGTGGACGCTGACATGGTCTTTGATCAAGATTATGTCAAAGATTTGATCAAGCCAATTTTAGAGAGTAAAGTGATCGGCACCTACACTATAAACGAGCAGGTAGGGAATTGGGACAATGTCTGGGCGAGGTGTTGGAATATCCAGGAAGGGTGGGAGGATAAAAAACGTTTCAAACCTAATCCTCCCAAGTACGGGACCGATTTTCGCGCCATTTTAAAATCAGAGTTTGATAGGGTGGGCGGATTTGACAACATTGGCTATACCGATACGTGGAGCTTGTTTCACAAATTAGGGGTCCGTCCCCTAAGCACGCGAGCCATTTGTTATCACAAAAACCCAGATAGTTTATCAGCTGTTTTTCGCCAAGCTCGGTGGTCAGCCAAAAGATCATACAAATATGGTCTACTAGGCACACTGTATGCCCTAGTTCGCACCTCGCTCCCCATCTCGCTTATCATCTCCCTCATCACCTCTCTCGCCAAATCTTACAAGGTTCGTAACCTTGTAAGATTTAAGCTCGTCTACGATCTCGGGCGTTTTGTCGGGATATCAGAAATGCTGTTGACCGGAAAGTTGGCTAAATAGATTACGTGCCAAACCGGAGTCGCCATGCCTCTTTGGTGTACTCAACCGCCATTTTGCCCAGTTGAGATTTTGATTCACCCCCAATTCTAGCCTGGTAGGTAGTTGGCACTTCGATCGTCTTCCATCCTGCTTGGGAAGCGTAGAAAACTAGTCGTAGATGATAATCCCCGTATCCATAATAAATTCTCTTGAGTCCTAGCTTTTCTAAGTCAGTTTTGCGCACTGCGTAATACCCACTTGTATTATCCCAAATCGGCAGTCCAAAGAGACGAAACATCCCGTTAAAGAGGAATGTGGGGAGCATCCGCCAACCCTTCATTCCGCCATCACCTTTAAAACGTGAGGCCACAACTAGCATCACATCATCTGTTAAATGTTTGAGCATATTGGGCATATCTTCTGGGTCATGGTTGCCGTCAGCGTCCATCCCTATGATGATATTACCTGATGCATGTTTCACTCCGTCCCCAATTGAGAGTCCTAATCCATGGTTACTTTTACGTACCAAGATTTTGATATTTTTATTCTTTGTGCCAGCTTCCCGCACGACTCTCGCAGTTCCATCTGGGGAATCATCATCAACTACGAGTACCTCGTGTTTGTATCCAGCTTTAGTTAAGACATTTGAGACGTGGTTTGCATGTTTGACTATCGCGTCTTTTTCGTTAAATGTAGGTAGAATGACTGAAACAAAATCCATAAGTAAACTCCTATTCCAATTAATGTTAACAGGTTACCCACTCGTTGCACAGAGGGTGCTTCGTATTTAATTTCTATTTCTGACTCGCCACGATCAACCAAGCAAGCCATCAGCCCCGAGTCATCAATATGTTTGAGCGATCTCTGTGTGACATGGCAATTCTCAGGCATTTTCCATCCCGGGAAATAGCTAGTATTGATCCGCACCATTCCAGCACTCTTTGTGTTCACTAAATATTTTTGCTGATTTGATTTATTCACTACGGTCTCAATCTCACCCTCTCCACTGACAAACTCAGCTCGTTTCCAAAACGGCGCAGAGTCTCTGGTCGCTCTCGTTCTAGGGGCATATTCACCGTATGAATCTCCCGTTTCGTGGGCGAAAAACTTGAGATTTTTATCTGCTGTCCAGTAAATATTCGTATGTGCCATTGCCATCGCCTGCCAACTCATCACTAAAGTTATAATTATGGCGAATATTTTATGATTTTTGACTAATATTGATCCCATCCACGCCGTCCCAAACACGACACATATCAGTAGTCTCCATGGGAAGTCGATGATATTTCCCAGATACAATTTATACAAAGAAATACTAGATGGAAGGATAAAAAATAGAGCGACTAATACACCTGCAACCAGGAATCTAAGTACTTTATCTTTTGTTTTGATTGCGAGTATTATCCCTACGAGTAACACAATCCAAGAAATAATCCCCACTTCAAATGACATACCATCATTTATCCCAGGTAAAGATACCCCGTATCCCCAAGGAGAGTAAATGAGTTGCGAGTATGTCGGGAACATTAGTAGGGTGTCTGAAAGGCTAGGGGAATAGTAGGTAAATTTGGTGAGCGCGAGTGTGGGCATCAAATTAAACATCGAGATCATTATCGCTACGAGGTAGGGGATAAAGAACATTTTTAGCTTCCCTTTCCAATTTTCTTTGGTTGAATTGACTAGGGTGTATCCCAAAAAAAATGCCGAAAAAACAACAGACACGACAGGATGCGTCAGAAATAACCCTGCCCAACCGATGATCAATATTGGGATAGAGCTAGTGCTAAAGCCGAGGATTAGCAGTGGCGCAAACATAAAAGCAATTGATTCCCCGAGCGCTCCGCGCACATATATATCGACAAAGCGATAAGGAGCCAAAGAGTAGATGATGGCGCCAGTCCATGCGGATATCGTGCCAAATTTCTTGCGAAGCGCCAAGTACATGAATAGACCGGACAAGATATATGTGATTCCAAGGGTTAGTTTGTAGCTATCAAAAATAGTCGCGCCCAATCTGTGCCACAACTCATTCAACATATACGGTAGCTGGTAATTGAGCATCAGAACTGGTGATCCGATCCCTCCTAGCACCTCTTTGGCCCACATTGGTGGGAACTGGCCATCCAATAAAGCTGTGTGGTAGGCGATCGCGCGCGAGATGTGCGGATTGCTATCATGAAACATCGGGAGTCCAGGGATCGCGAGATCTCGCATAAAATATGCCAACAAACACACAAGCGAAATTCCAATTAAGAAATCTTTAAAATTCCACGATTTGTTCTTTGACATAGTTATTATCGTACTCCACCCTGGTACAATTATGGTATGGGCTATATATTATTTATATCATTTCTTCTACGTATTCCCTTTATTTCGCAATCTCTTTGGCTGGATGAAAGTATCGAGGCGCTAGCTCTCATGGGTAAAATGGGGCCATTGCTAAAGTATGCCCTCGCCGATTACCAGCCCCCGCTTTATCATTTGATTGGTTTCGTCAACACTCAAATCTTTGGCTTTAGTGAGATTGCCCTTCGTCTACCGTCACTTCTTTCTGGGCTGTTCACAGTTTATTTTGTAGCCAAAATAGGCGAGTTACTCGCAAGCAAAAAAGTAGGTATTATTGCGGGACTCCTTGCCGCAACCAATCCTCTCCTGATCTATTATTCAGTCGAGGGTCGTACCTACGCCATGACTACTTTCTTCGTCACTGCTAGTTTCTATTACTTTATCCGTTTATTAAACAAAAGTTCTTCCTACAAGTTATCTGCTATATGCTACATGTTATTTACCACCGCCTTCATTTGGACATCCTATCTTGCTTGGTTAGTTTTACTGTCTCAGGCAATTTACGCAATCTGGAAAAAAAGATCAGATCTTTTGCTTATCCAACTTGTCTCTGGGTTAACCCTCCTAGCATGGCTACCATCATTTCTAGCTTCCCTGGGCATTGGTCGCTCAACCATGAGTACGAGTCCAGAGTGGGGTAGGGTAGTTGGTGGCCTCACCTGGAAATCTCTCCCACTCACTTGGGTAAAATTTGTGATCGGCCGGATTAGTTTTGACAACAAACTCCTCTACACTGCAATTGTTAGCTCGATTGGTATATTACATCTTTACGTTCTCTCACATTTACCAGCCAAAAAATACGTAATAATTTTTGCTTGGCTCGTCCCTCCCTTGGTTTTGGGTGTTTTAATTGCCAGTATTTTGCCAGTCTACTCCTACTTTCGAGTTCTCTTTGTCTTGCCTGCCTACCTTCTTTTACTTTCAATTAGTCTTGCGACATTTAAATCAAGAATTTTTTCGGGCCTACTCATCACGCTTCAGTTACTCTCCCTCATCTATTTCTGGGTTACACCCAAATTCCACCACGAAGACTGGAGGGCACTAGTACGTGCCTTGCCAGAGTCAGCAGTGCTCGCCATGCCATCGCGTGCCCAAAATGCACCCCTTCTTTATTATGGTTATGAGCAAACAGTCATCGAGCCCAGTCACGAAGAATTGTCTCCTAACTTGATCTATTACATCAGATATGTTGAAGATTTATTTGATACACAAAAGCTCGGGCAGGCAAATTTTGGCAAATCTGGTTATACTATTACCAAACAAATATCCTATCCAGGGATTCAGTTAGATATCTATGAAAATAGCCATTGACGTCTCACAAATGTGTTACGAGGGTACGGGTGTTGCTCGGTACGTGCAAGGCTTAAGTCGTGCGATGCTCGAGGCAAATTCTGGTCATGAGTTTTTGCTCTACGCAGGCGTACTACGTCGTCGCTCCTTTTTTACTACCTTACAACACACCATGCCCTGGGATCAGGCTTCCTGGAGGCTTGTGCCATTACCTCCTAAGTTGGCAGGTTTAGCGCTCAATCTTTTCCCCATTCGTATTGATAAGCTGGTGGGCAAAGTTGATCTCCTCCACACATCCGACTGGACCGAGCCTAGTACCAATTATCCCACGGTGACTACGGTGCATGACCTAGTGTTCAAAAAATATCCAGAAACAGTTGATGCCTGTATTCTCAAAACCCAAACGAGGCGTCTGGCAAAAATAGCCAAAAGTCAGACACAAATCATCGCCGACTCCATGAGTACAAAAAATGATCTCATGGAAATATATCACCTCGATTCTGCTCGTATAACAGTTGTACATCCAGGTATAGATAAGCAGTATGTTCCGCAATCGAAAAAAGAAATTGATCGAGTGAAAACAAAGTATCACTTGCCAGATAAATTTGTGCTTTCAGTTGGTACTCAGGAGCCACGCAAGAATATGGCTCGACTCATCGAGGCGACAAGTAAGCTGAATATTCCTCTGGTGTTAATTGGTAAGTATGGTTGGGGAGATCCCAACATACCAGGTTTGAAGGGTGATCACAAACCTGGTATGTATGCACTAGGCTATGTCCCCGACTCTGATCTGCCTGCACTCTATTGCGCAGCTGCAGTTTTCGCTTATCCCTCCCTCTACGAGGGTTTTGGCTTTCCAGTCCTAGAAGCCATGGCTTGTGGCACACCAGTCGTGACGTCCAATCTCTCCTCGCTACCCGAAGTGGCGGGTGACGCTGGCGTCCTTGTTGACCCAATCGATGTGTCATCAATTAGCTCGGGTATCAACTTCGCTCTTAACAATCGTATGAGCCTCATCAAAAAAGGAATTCAACAAGCCCAAAAATTTACTTGGGAGCGTGCTGCAAAACAAGTACTGGAGGTGTATGAAAAAACTGCGCGTAGGGATTGACGTCAACGAAGCCAATGTCAGCCAGAGAGTGGGGACAGGCCAATATTGTTACCATGTTTTAAAACACTGGTACAAAAGAACTGACATAGATTTTCATCTATATCATCGCGATCCCATTCGGGAAGATATGCCAGCAGAATCAAGTCACTGGCATTATCACCAGGTAGGGCCATCTCGTGCTTGGATTAGATTTGGTCTACCGCTATACCTTGCAATTCATCAAAAAAATGATGTATTCTGGTCGCCTGCACACTATGCACCGTTCTACGTAGGGTGTCCCAGTGTCGTGACAATTCATGATTTGGCCTACGAATTTTTCCCTGATTTATTCCTCCCCAGTGATTTGTATAAATTGAAAAACTGGACGAGATCTGCATCCACGCAATCCGATCATATCTTAGCAGTGTCAGAGGCCACGAAGCACGACTTGGTCAAGCTCTACGATGTCTCCCCCGACAAAGTCAGCGTGGTTCATAACGGTTACGACGCCGATACATTTAATATTAATAAACCTGCAGACAAAAAAATTCTATCAAATTACAAACTATCATCTAATTTATATATTCTATTTCTCGGCACCATTCAGCCCCGCAAAAACGTCATTAAACTGGTTCAAGCATTTCATCTGCTAAAACAAAATGGATACACTGGTAAGTTGGTCGTAGCCGGCAATATTGGCTGGCTCGCTGATGATACCCTCAAAGTGATTCATGATTCCCCAGATTACAAAGATATTGTTATAACAGGTTATATCAGCGACGAGACTCGCAAGGCACTCTATACATTTGCCGATGTATACGTACTTCCGAGTCTTTACGAAGGATTTGGAGTACCCGCTATCGAGGCTATGGGTTGTGGTGCTCCAGTTGCTGTTTCCAACAACTCCTCGCTACCCGAGGTAATTGGAGATGCTGGTCTTGTATTTAATGCGACCGATCCTGCCGATATTGCCCGTTCAATTACCCAAATCCAATCCAATCGAGACAAATGGGTCAAAAAATCCCTTGCCCGCGCCAAGGACTTTTCCTGGGAAAAATGTGCCAAAGGGACGCTCGAGATTTTATTAAAGGAAGTAAAGTGATCGCAGTAGAGTGATGATCTTTTATTAACTTACAACCCTGGACTCCGCCATATTTGCGTGAATACTATAGTAATTAAAGATGGGAAAGTGTGGATGGGACTACGATCAGAAGTTAAAGGGTATGGACAATGTGCAAAGCCAAAGGATATTCTGATGCCTGGATCGAAATCCGTCTGCGCGACATCGAGATCCGCGAACAACTGACCAAAGAATGGGACAAGCATGGAGTGAAAGAAGGCAAGGAATATAAAATATTAACTGCAAAGATCAGCAAAGCAACTTTTGGCATGACTCAAGTACTTACAAGAAGCACAAGGGACTTAAACGCCAAAATCTCCGTGATCACATGAACAATCTAGAATCATTATTTTCTCAGCTTGGTGAGGCGGCGACAATATCGCTGGGGAGGCTCGCGAAAAGCTCGAACAACAGATCGGGAAGAAGATATCGACCAAGGAGAACTTTCTTCCAAAAAAGATTCAACCAAAGCTAAAATAGGGTACAATTACGGCTATGTCACTCGCATTTAAAGACAAGCATGGCAAAGTTTTGACCTCTCAACAGGCAAGTTTCAAGATTGTCAAACGTTTTGAGTCATACCTCCTCGACTTTGGCCTCCTCATCCTCCATGGCACCACCTGGATCCCGTTCCACTCAGTTCGCAATCTCATCTGGAGAATAGCGGGCGTTAAACTAGGCCAAAATAGCACCCTCCACACTGGTATTCGCGTCTTTGATCCAAGAAATATTAGAGTGGGGGAGGGGACGATCATCGGATACGCTACCTTTATCGATGGCAGGGATCAAGTCACCATTGGCCATCACACCGACATTGCCTCAGAAGTCATGATCTATAGCTCAGAGCACGACATCACCGCCCCCGACTTTCATGCCATTCTCGCTCCGGTAAAAATCGGCGATTATGTGTTTATTGGCCCTCGAGCAATTATCTTGGCTGGAGTGACCATAGGTGATGGTGCGGTCGTAGGGGCTGGGGCTGTCGTGACCAAAGATGTCGAGCCATATAGTATAGTAGGGGGTGTCCCCGCCAAGGTTATTGGCGAGCGAAAAATAAAAGATCCAAACTATAATTTAGGAAGGTTTAAACTATTTCAATGAAACCACTCGTCTCAGTCATCATGGTCTCCTACAACACGAGAGACTACACCGTCAAAGCCATAAAAACGGCCTTGGCTAGTCGTGGTTTCAAGCCAGGCGAAGTCGAAGTGATTATGATCGACAACAACTCACCCGACGACTCGGTAGCGTACACAAAAAAGCATCTCCCCCAGGTCAAAGTCATTGCCAACACAGATAACAAAGGTTTTGGTGGTGGCAACAACCAAGGGGCGCACATCGCGCAAGGCACCTATCTCCTCCTCCTCAATCCTGACGCATTTTTGGAATCTGATTCGCTACGGATCATGGTCGACATCATGGCTCGTCATGACGATATTGTTTCGGTGGGTCCTCAACTGAGGTACGAGGGAGGTGCCATGCAACAGTCGGGTGGATACTTGCCTACACCTCTGCGGGTCATGGCCTGGATGTGGTGGCTGGACAAACTGCCTCTGATCAAAAAACTGTTCCCCGAGCCCTACCACGTCTTTGATTTAGCTTGGCACAAAAAAGATCGCTATCCCGAGTGGCTCATGGGCGCATGTGTGATGTTTCGCAAAAGCGAATTTTTGACTGCCGGTGGATTTGACGATCAAATCTTTATGTACGCCGAAGAAGTCGAGCTCTATCGTCGACTCAAGGCCAGTTTAGGCAAAAAAGTCCACTTAACCACCAAAACCAAAGTGGTTCATGTGGGTAGCGTCAGCACCAAAAAAGCCAACGCCTATCGGCTCATGTACGAGTTGCAGGGCATCGAATACATCTATGTCAAGCACTACCCAAATCTTTTGTGGTTCATCAAGTTTGTGATCAATACTGGGGTTATCATGCGAATAATCTTGTTTACGCTGATGCCCAGTCGTCGCGATACACTAGTTGAATATAAAAAGTTCTTCAAGCGAGGCAAATGAAGCGATTTCTTGTCTGGCTAGACCACAACATCCTCACGATTCTCGTCGGTTTTCTCATTGTCATGATCCCGCTCTACCCCAAGATCCCCCTGGCAGAATTGATCCAAGGATATATCGTGCGGATGCGACTTGAAGACCTCCTGGTACTTTTTACATTTTTTGTCTGGGTAATTCAGCTCCTGCGGAAAAAGATCGTCTTCCCCAAAAATGTCATCGGCAAGGTCATGCTCATTTATTTGGGTATCGGCTTGCTATCTGTTTTGTCAGCGATCTACCTCACCCACACGGTCCCCATGGAAAAGGCGCACCTGTTAAAAATATGGCTCCACTGGTTCCGTCGAGTCGAGTATTTCTCGCTGTTTTTTGTGACCTACTCTGCCATCCGTTCGCGCAAAGATGTAATCTTGCTTGTCAAAGTAGCCGTTGCGACTTTTGTGGGCGTGATCTTGTATGGCATCGGTCAAAAGTACTTTTACTGGCCAGCTTTTTCCACCATGAATAGGGAGTTTAGCAAGGGCGTCAGGCTTTATTTACAGCCCAATAGCCGTCTCTTATCTACTTTTGGTGGCCACTACGATCTAGCCGGTTATTTGATGATTTTGCTGGCCTTTACCTTACCCGCTGCATGGTTGACAATCAAAAAGAGTCTCAAGATCTTTTTTTATGCTATTTCCCTTATAGCCTACTGGTGTCTGGTACTCACCACCTCCCGCACTTCTTTTATCGGCTTCTTGGCTGGCATCTCAGTCATTGCTCTTCTCCTCCTCAAATCCAAGGGGTGGATCTGGACACTCAAACACTGGCTGGTCACTATGTTTGTTAGCTTTGTAATTATGTTCACCTTTAGCAATTTACTCGAGCGATTCTTGCAAGTACTCCCCAACAAAGAAACCCGCGACAATATCTTGGCATTGCAAACTATTCTCAACCAGCCTTTCGTCAATGAGCCACGCGATAGTCAAACAGTGGCTGAGCTACCTTCTCTCTTAGCTTTTCTCTTCAAAAATGAGCCACTCAAACCCATTGAATTAACACAAGTAGAAAAAACTCAGTTGGAGATCGTGGCCTCTAGCTCCGACATGCCCCCTAGCCTAGTCAAGCCTACACCACGTCCCACGCTACCTCCGGATTTGCCCTCTGATGTCACACAAGAATCTGAGGATATTCGCAAGAACACCGCCCAAGAAGCAGGTCTTACATATAATGGCCCAACCTATTCTGCCAATGCGCTAAAGTACGGTCTCTCTATGGGGATCCGACTTGACGCGCTCTGGCCACAAGCCATTAAAGGGTTTCAGAGTAATCCGCTCCTGGGGAGTGGTTATTCGACTCTAGTCAAAACCAACGTGGGCGAGTTTACCTATGCCGAGTCTACCGACAACGACTTTTTACGGATGCTTGGGGAGACAGGATTGCTTGGCACGCTTGCATTCCTCTACATCGTGTACTTAAGCACGACCCTTGCACTCAGCAATCTACGTCAGAGTTCCAAATTGACGCAACTCTTAAGTCTTGGTGCAATTGGTGCGACCGTTGCCATGCTCGTAACCGCCACCTATATCGATATTTTTGAGTCCTCCAAAGTCGTCTATACGTACTGGATGATGGTCGCCATAATTGCTTACCTTTATGACTATGAAAATGCTAAAAAAAATTAGTGAATGGATCTTGGTTCTCGCACTCCTTGGTATCGGGGTCTACGTCCGGACCTACAAACTAGACGCTCCTTTGGCGGACTGGCATTCTTGGAGAGAGGCCGATACCGCCTCAGTTGCTCGCAATTTTGTCAAAGAAAAGTTTGACATGCTCTATCCCCAATCAGATAGTTTTTTGGCGTTAAACGAGCACAATTTGCCCAACCCAAATAGATACTTTATCAACGAGTTCCCCCTTTACAACGCGATCGTAGCGACACTCTACAAGCAATTTGGTGTCCATGAATATATTGGTCGCCTTGTGAGTATCGCCTTTGCCACCATGGGTGCAGCATCATTATATGGTTTAGTCAGGCTCACTCTCGGCGTAGGTCCAGCACTCCTCTCATTGGCGTATTATCAGCTCTTGCCCTACAACATCTACTACAGTCGGGTTTTTATGCCTGATCCCACTTTTGTTTCACTCTCTATTCTTTCGCTCTTTATGTGTGTGTTGTGGACCAAAACCAATCAACTGCGGTATGGAGTTGGGTTAATGCTTGCCTTTGCCCTCGCAATGCTAGTTAAGCCATATGCAATTTTTATGACCATTCCGATTGGCTATTGGCTACTTTCATCATGGGGGTTTGGTACTTTCAAAAAGAAAAGTGTTTATCTCCTCGCAATTGGGGCTTTTATTCCGCTTGTTCTTTGGCGATATCATTACTCACTGCATCCTGAAGGATCATTTGCTTCCACCTGGCTACTCAATGGTGATGGGATTCGTTTTAAAGGTTCATTCTTTCGCTGGCTAATCTATGACCGACTAAATAGATTGATTTTTGCTACTGGTGGTTTTGCCTTGTTTATCGTTGGTTTATTTACCACTCATTTAAAGAAAAATAGTTCCTTGTTCTTTGTTTGGACGCTCTCGATTTTTCTCTATATGACAATATTTGCCAAAGGCAATGTCAATCATGATTACTATCAATTGCCCATTGTTGCCCCCGGATCAGTCTTGATTGCCTATGCCTCATTCTGGTTAGTCGGTCAAGCCAAAACATGGTTTGGCAAAATAATTAATGTTTCTATAGTTGGCTCAATGCTTGCACTGTCCTTGGCCTTCGGGTGGTTTGAGGTGAGAGGATTCTTTAACATTAACAATCCAGCCATCGTCGAAGCCGGTAAAAAAGTCGACGAGTTGACACCTAAAGACGCGATTGTTATCGCCCCATACCAGGGAGATCCTGCTTTCTTGTACCAAACCAATCGTCACGGCTGGCCAGTGGGTGGAGACGTAGAAATGCGAATGAAAGATGGTGCAACCTATTACGTCACCACCAGTCGTGAAGAGGAATACAACCGTCTCAAAAAACAATACACCCTAATTTATGAAACTGAGCAATTTTCGATTATTAAACTTGCCAAGTAAATAAGTTATGAAAGTACTAATGTTGACTCCGTACTTACCTTACCCACTTGTTTCTGGTGGCCAGATTCGCACCTACAACCTCCTCAAGCACCTCTCGGTTAATCATGATATTACCCTGTTTGCATTGATCAAAGACGAGTCCGAGCGTCAGCATCTCAGCGAACTGCAAAAGTACTGCAAAAAGATTGTCTTATTTAGACGTACCAAAAATCCCTTTGTGCTACGCAATATTCTTTTGGCAGGATTTTCTTCTTATCCTTTTGTAGTGACACGCAATTTGCCACTCAAGATGAAACGTGATGTCCAAGCCGAGCTAAAGCGTGACCACTACGATCTGATCCATGCCGAGACATTTTATATGATGCCCAATATCCCAAGCACCAAAATTCCAATTATTTTGGCGGAGCAAACCATCGAGTATTTGGGCTACCAAGATTACATGAAAAAAGCCAATCTATTCCTACGTCCAATCTTGGCCATTGATATCGCCAAAATCAAATATTGGGAAAGGTATTTCTGGAAAAAAGCCGACAAACTGATTACCATGTCTCAAGAAGACAAAGCGTTTATCGAGCACGAAATTGGTCCAAAAACCAATACCAGCGTTGTAGCCAACGGGGTCGATCTTGATTTTTTCTCGGCGGTTAAAAAACGCTTGCCCATAGATCCCACCGTTCTCTTCGTGGGTACGTTTAAATGGCTACCAAACATTGAAGCAGTCGAAGAAATAGTCAAAAAGATTTGGCCACTCATTGTGCAACAGTTGCCTAGTGCCAAATTGAAAATTGTGGGCTTTTCGCCCACCCAAAAGATCAAGGATTATGCCAAAGATCCCACGATCGAGGTGATGGGAGGGATCGACGATATCCGCGATGCCTTTGCCACCGCGCACGTGCTTTTGGCACCAATTAGGAGCGGGAAGGGGACGAGGTATAAAGTCTTGGAAGCCATGATCACGGGCACCCCAGTTGTGGCTACTACGTTGGCGGCAGAAGGACTCGATCTCCAAAATGGTCGAGATGTCTTGATCGCCGATACTCCCGCTAGCTTAGCCAACGCCACCGTGCGTTTACTCAAAGATCCCTCACTCCAAGACAAACTTAGCAAAGCAGGTGAGGATATGGTGCGTCGGGGCTATAGTTGGGATACAATATCCAAAGTCTTAGATAAAGTGTATAAGGAATTTTTATGAACAAAAAACCAGATATTTCAGTCATTATCCTCAACTACAACGCCGAAAAGTTTTTGCGCGAAACCCTCAAATCAGTCGAGATACAAAAAGGATTGAGTATTCAAACGATCGTAGTCGACAACAATAGCTCAGACAATTCAAAAGCCATGGTCAAAAAAGAATTCCCTAGTGTTAGTTGGGTACAGCGAGATACCTCACTTGGTTTCTCTGCTGGCAACAATGCAGGATTACCCCTCGCGACCGGTGATACTATCTTGTTTCTCAATCCCGATGCCAGCTTTACTCAATCCAGTGATCTCAAAAAATGTTTCGACAAACTCTGGAGCGACGACACAATTGGCACCCTCACTGCTCGCGTCAACCTAGTGTTGACTGGTGGTATCGATGTGACGTGTCATCGCGGTTTCCCCACGCCCTGGGCAGCACTCACGCATTTCTCGGGACTTTCTCAAGCATTCCCCACTCTACCTTTCTTTAACCAGTACACCAAAAACTATTTGGGATACACCAAAGAGCACGAGATCGACGCCGTGGGGGGGATGTTTATGCTCATGCGCCGTAGCGTAGGTGAGCAAGTGGGCTGGTGGGACGAGGATTACCCGCTCTATGGTGAGGATATCGATTTTTGTTACCGTATCCACGAGGCAGGCTACCGCAACCTTTATTGGCCCACCGTCACTGTCTTGCACTACAAAGGTGTAACCACGGGCATGTCCAAGCAGAGTTCGGGCGTCACCACAGCCAAAAAGGATACTATTCGTCGCGTCAAAGGATGGTCAGTCCAGGCTATGGAAATTTTCTATCGCAAACATTACATGAAAAAGTATCCATTTTTCATCAACTGGCTCGTGTTCTTGGGCATTCGTCTGATGAAGTTCCGTCGCGTGACACTAGCCTAATCCCAATATCAAATACCAGGTATTTGATATTCAAGCCAACTTGAAAATTTCCGATATAATGACTTCATGAAGATTGCAATTGATGCACGTTTTTACGGCACAGGTCACACTGGTCTTGGCAGGTATACGACGAATGTCCTCAAATACCTCCCCAAGTACCTACAGGGTCAGACCCTGCAGGTCTTGCTGAGGGACGCCGAGTACAACAACTTTCCCACTTCTAAAAATGTCGAGAAAGTCCACTGCGAGATCCCACATTACTCACTATCTGAGCAACTCCTACTCCCCAAACTACTCAAATCTCTTCAATCCGATCTCCTCTATACGCTCCACTTTAATACTCCGATTTTATCCAAGATCCCGACCATCATCACCGTCCATGATCTCATCAAAACTCACTATACTAGCAACGACACGACCACTCGTGCACCATGGCTCTATGGCATCAAACGCTTTGGTTACAATCAAGTTATTCAAAAATCTCTCAACCATGCCAGTGACATTATTGTCCCGACCAATACAGTCAAAAACGACATCTTAGCTGCATTTCCAACCGTCAAACCCGAGCGTATTTACCCGATCCCCGAAGCTCCCGACGACATATTTCGTACTCAGTCCCAATCTAAAATAGACTTACCCGAAAAATATGTCTTGTTCGTGGGCAATGCCTATCCCCACAAAAATCTCCCTGTCTTGCTCGGCGCGATGACACAATACAGGGGTTTAACCCTCGTCATTGTCGCCAAAAAATCACCTTTTCTATCCCGCGTACTTGCCCCCTACGATCAGACTAGAATCATGATTCTCTCCGATTTATCTGACCCAGACTTGGTCGCTGTTTACCAAAAAGCCAGCATGCTCGTTACTCCATCACTCATGGAGGGTTATGGTTTGGTTGGCCTTGAAGCATTGATGGTTGCTACTCCAGTCATCGCCAGCAACATCGCAGTCTATCGCGAAGTGTATGGTAATCAAGTCACTTATTTTGACCCCACCTCGGTTTCTGATCTGGTCAAAAAAATTAACTTGGTCAAACCGATATCTCCACTGACCTTTGATCGTACTTGGGACGATGTAGCCAAAGAAATAGGAGGGATCTTAAATGCGCGTTGCACTCGTTTATGATCGTCTCAATAAAATAGGTGGGGCAGAGCAAGTTCTCGTAGGTTTTCACAAAATATTTCCAAATTCTGATTGGTATACGAGTGTTTGGGACCCAAGTCATGCACCATTCTCCAAAAATTGGCAGGTTCATACCTCGTGGATATCCAAAATTCCGTTTCTCAAATCTCATCACGAATGGATTCCCTTTCTCATGCCATTTATTTTTGAGTCATTCGATTTTAGTAGTTATGATCTCGTGATTTCAATTGGGAGTGCAGAGTCCAAGGGTGTAATAACTAAGCCAGGAACACTGCATTTAAATTATTGTTTGACCCCCACCAGGTATCTCTATTCTCATTTCAAAGAATACCTGAGTAACCCACTCTATCGGTATATTGGCAATTATTTACGCAAATGGGATCTGGTAGCATCAACTCGCCCAGATGAAATGATAGCAATAAGTACTCAAGTGAAAAAACGTATAAAAAATATCTACAATCGTGATACTGACATTATTTTCCCTCCAGTCGACACTAAGCGGTTTGCACTGGGTTTTCAGACATCCTCATCTCCATACTTTCTCGTCGTCTCTCGCCTTGTCCCCTACAAGAAAATAGATATTCTAGTTCGTGCTGCCAATCAAGCAAAAGTTAATCTCATTGTGATCGGTGAGGGTACTGAAAAAAAGCGACTACTTAAGCTTGCTGGTCCAACAGTGAAAATTATTGGTTATATTAATGACGATGAGTTGCCAATCTATTATCAAAATTGTCTCGCCTATTTGCAAGCGAACGAGGAGGATTTTGGAATTTCAATGTGTGAAGCTCAGGCCTCTGGCAAGCCAGTAATCGCTTACAGTCAGGGTGGGGCAAAAGATATTGTGATTGAAGGCAAAACTGGCATTTTATTGAAAGATAACTCGGTCACGGCATTTGCCAAAGCCTTGTCAGAGTTTGATACAATGTCATACGTACCTAATGATTCTCAGCAATCTGTTAGTCAATTTGATAAAGATAAATGGGTAAAACAAATTAAAGAAAGGATCAACGTTTTATGTCAGACACAAATATAAAAGTATTAATTATGTGTGGTGGTAAGGGTAGTAGGATGTGGCCAATTTCCAATATGGCCCATCCCAAACAATTCGAAAGTATCCTCGGAGAAACCTCGATGTTTCGAGAAACAGTCGACAGGGTTCTTAAATCATTCGATGCCAAAGATATTTATATTGCAACTTCAGGTTTATTTGCAAATCAAATTAAAAGCCAAGCTACCGAAATACCCCCAGAAAATTTTATCTTTGAACCTGCCATGAAGGATAACTTGGGGGCACTCGGTCTTGCCACCGCAATTATTGAAAAAAGAAATCCCGGATCAGTCATGGTTCTACTTTGGGGTGCAGATCATTTAGTTAAAAAAGTTGATGTGTTTTTGGAAGCTTTAAATAAAGCGGCTAGTCTAGCTAGTGTCTGTGAGAAAATGATTTTAATCGACTCAGTAGCCACTTACCCCAGTGTTCACAATGGCTGGATTCAAATAGGTGAAAAAATTGCTACCCACGATGGGTCTGATGTTTTTGAGTTTATTCGTCAGGTAGAGAAACCAGATCTAATCAAAGCTCAAGAATTTTACCAATCTAAAAATTACTTGATTCACACTGGTTACATGGCTACCAAAACTAGTTTGCTTCTAAAGTTTTATGAGGAGTATGTCCCAGAAACATACGCAATTATTGAAAGAATTACGACCCATCTAGATACGCCAGAATTTCAGACTGTTTTAGAGGCTGAATATTCTAAATTTGAAAAATTATCTGTCGATTACGGTCTTTATGAAAAATTACCATCGAGTACTCAGTGGGAAATGCCCTCAGAATTTGGCTGGGTTGATGTTGGCACCTGGGAACTGCTATATCATGGGTTGGAAAAAGATGAAAATGGTAATGTCATCTTGGGTAAAGCAAGTCTACTCAATGTCAAAAACTCTTTAATTATTTCCAAAAAAACAGGTATCATGGGGCTAATTGGCTTAGATGGAATGATCGTAGTGCAAACTGAAGAAGACATGTTGGTCGCCCCACTTGGTCAAGCACCTGTTGTTAAAGATCTTTACGCAATGATCGAGTCACAACAATAAACTATGACAGCCTACGATACAGGTAAAAGAGCTCTAGACATCGTTGTTGCTTCGCTTCTGGCTATAGTATTTCTACCCATTTGGCTGATTGTCCCTGTCTTGATAGTCCTGAGTTCTCCAGGTCCGATTGTCTATCGTCATAAGCGGGTAGGCCAAAATGGCAAACCTTTTTATATGTACAAATTCCGCTCGATGGTGATCGATGCTGATTTGATCCTTCACAAGTATGACAAAAAACTTCTCAAGAAATTTAAGTCCATGGACTGGAAGCTAGAAGCCAGGGATGATCCTCGGATCACTCCCCTCGGTAGGATTTTGCGCGCTTTGACAATTGACGAATTTCCCCAGCTCTACAACGTGTTTCGTGGGGACATGAGCATGGTCGGACCTCGTGCCTATCTAGAAAAAGAATTAACCGAGCAAGTTAAAAAATATCCAGGCACCGATGAATCAATGAAAGTGGTCTTAGCCGCCAAACCCGGCCTTACTGGGTTATGGCAAGTCTCGGGGAGAAACGAAGTTACGTTTGACAAGCGGGTCGGACTTGACGCACAATACGCTAATACTCGCTCACTTTGGAATGATTTAAAAATCCTATGCAAGACTCCACAAGCAATGATCTCGAAATGGTAACTCCAGTTTTAATCGAAAAAAAATTATTATTCAAGCGTCCATGGTTTATTATCTTACTGATAATTTTACTTTCACTTCTTGGGGCTGGAGTTTGGCTTGGATTAGTTGCCAACTCGACCTACTCAGAAATTAAAAAAGTTCAGACTCACGCCTCTGCCATGATGTCAGCCTTTGAAGGTCGTGATTTAGTCTCCGCCAAATCAGAGTTAGCTAACACCAAATCAACCTTGGCGACTGCTCAAGCCAAATACAATGGCGTTGGACCTCTGCGTTATGTTCCTTTCTTTGGTAGTTATCTCAAAGATGTTGATCATGCTTTTAAAGCTGGATCAATCGGTACCGAGCTAGGAGACATGATTATCGGAGCCATCGAACCATACGCCGACATCATGGGTTTTACGGGTGCTACAGAAGTAGATCTCCAGTTAGCTACTGCCGAAGATCGAATTATCTTTGTCGCAGAAACAGTCGAAAAATTAGCTCCGCAGATGGATCAAATTAGTGCCAAGCTCAAAGAGGTGAGTCACGAATTCCAAGCCATTAATGAAAATCGCTACCCCAAAACGATCGCAGGCAAAGAAATTAGATCCAAAATCGTCACCCTCAAAACCACAGTCGAAGGTGCCGCTGAGTCCCTTGGTCAATTCCAGCCAATCATAAAATTATTGCCAGATTTGCTTGGCAACCCTGAACCCAAGAAATATTTGATCATGTTCCAAAATGATGCCGAGCTACGTCCAACCGGTGGGTTCCTCACTGCTTACGCTACTATGAGTATTTTAAAAGGTAAGATTACTCCAGGAGTTTCTGAAGATATCTATACGCTCGATGCCGGATTTAAGAAAAAAGTCCCCGCCCCAGACCCCATCAAGAAATATTTACCCCTCGTCTACAACTGGAATTTACGTGACATGAATCTCTCCCCTGATTTTAAAGATTCGATGGATACCTTCACTGGTTATATGCGTGAGTCCTCGGTTGCACCCGAGTTTGATGCGCTAATCGCCATCGATACTGAGGTGCCGGTTCGCATTTTGAAAGTCTTAGGTCCTATCGGCGTTCCTGGATTTGGGGGCAAATTCAGTGCCGAAAACGATCCTCGTTGCGACTGTCCGCAAGTTATCTATGAGCTAGAGAATATCATTACCCGCCCCACCTATGAGATCCGCGAAGGCAGGAAGTCAATCCTTGGTCCACTAATGAACTCAATGCTCGCCAACATGATGGGGTCTCCCAAAGCCAAATGGGCAGAGTTTTTCAATATTTTTACCGATAGCATTAAAGAAAAACATCTCTTGATGTATTTCAAAGATGAAAACAAGCAGAATGCTGTCGAGGTCCTCGGCGCCGCAGGTCGTATTAATGACTATATTGGAGACTATCTCCACGTCAACGACACCAACTTTGCCGGAGCCAAATCTAACATGTTCGTCAATCAGGAAGTCGAACAGGTTGTGAGCGTAGGGTCTGATGGATCACTCACCAAAAAGATCACTCTAACCTACAAAAATCCCCGCAAAGGTGACAACTGCAATCTAGAAGCTGGTCTCTTGTGTCTCAACGGCATCTTACGTAATTGGCAACGTATTTATGTTCCCAAAGGCTCTGTCTTAAAGAGTGCCAAAGGTTACGAGCTTGATATGATTACAAGTGAAGAATTTGGCAAAACCGTCTTTGATGGATTTTTTACTCTCTCCCCCCAATCAGTTAAGAAGCTAGAGGTCGAATATATCGTACCTGCTGGCACAGTCACAGGTAATGACTACAAACTCTTGATCCAAAAACAGCCAGGTACCAAAGAGATCAAACACACGATCACGGTGGGTTCTACAAAACCCAAGACTCAAATCCTCAACTCCGACCAAGAGATTATAATTGCCAAGTGAAATATCAAAAATTTACCGGCATTATCATCAATCGTCACATCGTCAAGGACAGCGATCGATTTCTGACGATTTATACGCAGGAAGAGGGGAAGATATCAGTCTATGCCCGGGGGGTACGCTCAGTAAAATCCAAGCGGGGGAGTCAAATAGATCTGTTCTCGCACATCAAATTTGAGCTTTATGAAAAAAATGATCGCCGAACATTGACCAGCGTGGAGCTCCTCGATGGCCACCACATCAGCAAAACATCGCTCAGCAATATTTCTCGGCTGTTTCAAATAGGAGAGCTCGTCGATCGCCTCACCGTCGAGCAAGACACACATCCAGAGGTATATGATCTTCTTGTTACAGCGCTCGCCAATCTATCACGTTTTGAAACTTCCGAGTATCTCTTTCGCTTCAAGAAAAAGCTCTTAGAACTGCTGGGCTACGGCGATCGTCCCTTGTCTCCCAAGGAAATTGATGAATATATCGACACACTCCTCGACCGTCCTCTCCGTGCTAAAATATTAGCATGACCACACTCGTCGATATTGTTAGTTTAGCCAAGCGTCGCGGATTTTTCTTCCCAGGGAGCGACATCTACGGTGGTCTCGCCAACACTTGGGATTATGGCCCACTCGGGGCCGAATTGAAAAAGAAAATCAAAGATCTTTGGTGGAAAAATTTTGTCACCGATCGCGATGACATGGTTGGGCTCGATAGTTCGGTCATTTCTCACGCCAAGGTGTGGGAGGCTTCTGGCCACGTCGCTAGTTTTGCTGACGCGATGGTCGACTGCAAGACGTGCCACGCCAGGACACGTGCCGACCATCTGATTGAAGACAAATTAAATATCAAAGTCGAAGGCAAATCATTAGAAGAATTAACAGACATCATCAAAGTAAATAAAATCAAATGTCCTACCTGCGGGGGAGTAGACTTAAGCGAAGCACGCTCATTCAATCTCATGTTTCCAGTCCATTTGGGTATTCTCGCAGAGACTGCCGACCTTGCCTATCTGCGAGGCGAGACAGCGCAAGGGATCTTTATCAACTTCAAAAATATTCTCGACTCTACTCGAGTCCGCCTCCCTTTTGGTGTCGGGCAAATGGGCAAAAGCTTTCGCAACGAGATTACCAAAGGTCAGGCCACGTTCCGCACAGTCGAGTTTGAGCAAGGCGAGATCGAATATTTCTTCAATCCTGCCACGACCAAATGGGAAGAACTTTTTGAGTCTTGGCTCTTTAGTATGCAAGATTTTCTTTTCAACACTTTGGGCATAAGTAAAGAAAATATCCGTACACGCGAGCACGACGACCAGGAGCGTAGTTTCTATAGCAAGAAAACTGTTGATCTCGAATACAAATACCCTTTTGGTTTTAAAGAGCTCTGGGGATTAGCCTATCGCACTGATTATGATCTAAATCAGCACATCAAACATAGTGGCAAAGATCTTAGTTTTACCGATCCTTTCTCAGGTGATAAATTGGTGCCTCACGTCATCGAGCCAGCTGTTGGTATCGATCGATTAGTGCTCATGGTGCTCTGCGATGCCTACTGGAACGACGAAGAGAATCATCGTATAGTGCTCAAGCTCAATCCCAATTTAGCACCCTACACGCTGGCCGTTTTCCCACTACTTAAAAACAACGCAGAACTCGTAGCTAAAGCCAAATCTATCTACGACTCTCTCAAAAAAGTTTATCGTACAAATTGGGACGATCGGGGCAATATCGGCAAGCGTTATTTTTACCAAGATGAAATGGGTACACCATTTTGTGTGACCATCGATCACCAGACTTTAGAAGATGGCATGGTTACGGTTCGTGATCGTGATACCACCAAACAAGAGCGCGTAGCTATATCAGAGCTAGAAAACTATATTTCTGCTAAACTTAAATAATGAAAAAAATTCTGCCCATTATTGCCATAGTTTTAGTATTCGTAATCTCACTCGTT
>Ga0105047_10002552_pt1 | contig 32452 bp, 27 predicted proteins | sample MAT04_FD_78384 | JGI IMG/M metagenome (GOLD analysis project Ga0105047, IMG submission 78384) | Freshwater microbial communities from Lake Fryxell liftoff mats and glacier meltwater in Antarctica - MAT-04 (megahit assembly) | ecosystem: Environmental > Aquatic > Freshwater > Ice > Liftoff... | reverse complement strand
CTGGTCTGACGATTTTCTTTAAGTCAATACCAATTAGGTTGTTGCGCCTTTGTTGCCTTGCGGTGTTGGGCGTAGGCGGCACGGCGTTTTGAGATCAGAGTGCGTCCCACGTTCGTTGTCACCCACTCGGAAACGTGCTTCTTCGTCACCTGAGCAAACGACTTGCGAACCAATGCGGGCGTCCGAGCCGAATGCAGCAGTGGAGTGCAACTCACCAGGCCCGTGAAGCCGCTCTTGCTGTGCTGACCTTCCAGTTGCTTGTACTGACCGAACACAGACTCTAACAACTGAGTACTCATTGGAAGTCGCTCGCCCGGTTGCAACGCAGACTCAGATTCAAAAACGAACTTCACCAACCGATCGCGAAGCTCGCACGCCTCGGAATGCTTCAAATCGCCAATCTTTGCGGCGAGCTTCACGCTGGCTCCCTCATGCAGATACTGTTCATTCGCAAACGTCACGAACGTCGAAATCACATGCTGACACGAACGCCACATTGGGATCTGATCCGCGTAGTTTTCGATCCAACCAAACTTTACTCGAAGGCGCTCAGGGTCTACGCCATCGAGACATTCCGCATCAAGATCTCGCAGCAGCCAAAGCATCATCGCCATCCATTGAATGATGCTGCTTAAATTCATAAAGCGAGCTTTGTTCTTAGGCGTGGGCGGCGACAAAAATCCGAGCTCGGTTTGCTGGACCAGTGAACGAGTCGTGCCCATCTGGATGATGACCTGTTGGAATTCTTCGTTCTTGCCAAGAATCGACTTCACTTGAGTTGCCGCGTAGTGAGCCCCGCCACGTCTATGGGTTTGAGGTAGTCAATGGTTTTTGGATTGGAAAATTTTTATTTTCAGGGTTTGGGAGCTGGGGGCCTTCGTCGGAGCCGATCTTCGGTCGCTCGTGGCTGAATGGCGACTGATGATCGGCGCAGACGAAGGCCCCCAGCGGGGCCCTTTGTTGGTGAGATTCGAGGGAAGCGATGCCGCCACTTGGGGTCAGCGTCGCGCGACTCAGTCAGACGCCTCTCAGGGAAGTTGTCCCTGGCTGATTTTCTGTGTCAGATTTTCATTGGCCCGTATTGTTACGACATCGGGCTCGAAGCCCGTGTTCAAACGTCTATTCGCAAGTCATCCGGGAAAACGTGACGCTCGAAAGACTGTCACGCTGTCGGGCAGATGCCGCAGGAAAATGGAATTCGAAAGGACGCTCCATTCGGCCTAACGCAGGTCGACTCGCGTAAGACTCAGTCGCATCAATTCAATGATCGACTATGTGTTACAGGCAAGCCGCCGCAGGACCAGGGCCGGAGTCATCCGATTCATACGGACAAACGAAAAACTCTCTCAAATCTTCGAACAGGTTCCTTTCTTTAGTGAAATGTCATGTGTGTCAATTCATGCCGTCACGCCACGCTGGCCATTTGATAAGCCCGACCGTCACGCAGCATGGCGTAGATCACCAGCAGCAGCCGGCGAGCGACCGCGCACGTCGCCTTCTTTTTGCCAATGCGGTGAGCCAGCTTTTCGAACAGTGTCTTCCAGCGAGCCGTTGTGCGCTTCATGCGATGAGCCAGTTGAATCAGGATCCACCGCAGAAGCGGCGAACCAGCTTTTGTCAGACGCATGTCTTTGCGACGACCGTCACTTTCGCGAACTCCGGGATCCAGACCGGCGAATGAAACGACGGTGTCAGCATTGTGAAATCGCTGCCAGTCGCCCAGTTCCGCAAGCACCGTGTCAATGGTCACTGTGCCGACGCCTGGCATCGAGGCCAGCACGGCACGTGCTTCCGCTTCACGCGTCGGAGCTGTCAACGCAAACTCATCCAGACGTTTGTCCAGTTTCTTCAGCCGTGTCTGACACTGGCCAAGTTCTTCCCACAGATCTTCGATCACCCACATGTCTTCCTTCAGCAGATCCAGTTTTGAAACGTACTGCCAGCCAATCTTTGTGAACAGACTTTCACGGTCTGCGTTGTAACGCGTCAGTACGCCGCGAACCGTGTTCTTAATGCATGTGATGCGACTTTGAACCTTGCTCCGACGACGAACCAGCCCGCGATGCTGACGAACGCGAGGTGTGGGTCGCCACGCTTCGGGAATCATGTCCTTCGCGAGAAATTCGGCCAGGACAAACGCATCGACCTTGTCGGTCTTTCGCGTGCTGTCCGCGATGACGCGCAGTTTGCCCGCGTGCGCCAGCACGACTCGCGCTGCCGACTGTTCGGCGAGCAACGCAAACCACTCGTAACCTATGGTCGCTTCGACCGTAATTTGATAGGGGACGTGTGATTTCAGAAATTCCGTGATGCGGTCCACTTCACATCACTGCATCCGAGATCGCTGGTGGACAACGGTTTTCCCGCCGACTGTCTCAACAACGCAAAACGTGATACTCTTCTTGTGGAGATCTGCACCGATATATCGCATGACCAGGGTTCCTTTTGAGGAGAATTATGGAAGTCGTAAACACCTTCCTTTGTTCTACGTCGCGTTCAAAGGCCCTGCACGATTTTCGTGCAGATCTCCCTTTGAGCGAACTCCCATACTTTCGGCCTACGATGCTGGTCGCCTGACAACGCCGCGAACTTTCAGTATCCTCCGCCTTTGATGTTTTTCTCTGCATTGATGCACTCTTCTATCGCCCTCTGGAACGAACGGGAAGATCATGTTGCGATTTGTATTCGTATCTGCCTTGGTGGCAACCTGCTGCTCCACTTGTGTCGCTGATGAAGCTGACTGGAAACTCCAGCCGTTGACATATAACCAACCGGGTATCGTTGCCGATCTGGGCGTGGGGCTTTGGGCATGGCCGATGCCGCTGGATTACGATGGCGACGGTGATATCGACTTGGTGGTCGCCTGCCCGGACAAGCCTTCCAACGGAGTTTACTACTTTGAGAATCCGACGCAGGATCCCAAAGTCAAAATGCCCGTGTTTAAGGCATCGGTGAGGCTCGGGCGAGCGGCGCACAATTATCAGATCAGTTATGTCAATAACCAACCTCGCATTCTGCAACCGGGATACGAATTCCCTCGCGATGCAAAAACGGGCGAGTTTGACTTCGAACATCCTACAAAGATTTATCCCGAAACGAATGTTCATGAAAACAAGGTGCGAGCCAACATGTGGCGCTATGTGGACTACGACGGTGACGGAGATCAGGATCTGATCGTGGGTGTTGGCGACTGGACCGACTACGGCTGGGATCACGCCTATGACAGTCAAGGCCGCTGGCGAAACGGACCACTGCACGGCTATGTGTACCTGATCGTCAACGAAGGTTCTGACACCGATGCGAAGTATTCCGCGAAACCGCAGAAACTTCGGGCGGGCGGCGGAGATATTGATGTCTACGGCTGGCCGTCTCCGAATTTTGCCGACTTTGATGGTGACGGGGATTTGGATCTGCTGTGTGGTGAGTTTCTGGACGGGTTCACATATTTCGAAAATATCGGACAACGTAACGCCCCGCAATATGCCGCAGGTCAGAAGCTTAATGCGAAAAATGGTCAGCCGCTGGTGATGCATCTGCAAATGATCACGCCCACCGCTTTTGATTGGGATGGCGACGGCGATTTTGATCTGATCGTGGGCGATGAAGACGGGCGAGTTGCTCTGGTGGAACATACCGGCCAGTTCAGCGAGGGTGCTCCCGTGTTCGAATCGCCCGTGTATTTTCAACAGGAAGCCGATACCCTGAAGTTTGGTGCGCTGGCCACACCGTTTGCCACAGACTGGGACGGCGACGGTGACCAGGACATTTTGTGCGGCAACACGGCGGGCAATATCGGTTTTTTTGAAAATCAGGGAACAGCCGCCAATGGACTGCCGAAATGGGCCGCGCCGAAACTGTTGTCGGTGCAAAGCGACGATCCTGCCAGCCCCGACGGAAAATCCGTACGCCCTTTTCGAATCCTGGCAGGGCCGGATGGCTCAATCCAGGGGCCGTGCGAAGCCAAGTGGGGCTACACAACCCTGACGGCCTCAGACTGGGATAAAGATGGTGATCCGGACATCATCTACAACTCAATTCATTCCCGCATCGCACTGCTTCGTAATGACAGTGGAATTTTGGTCAGCAAACCATTCGAATCACACGTGAGCGAATCTCCACCAGCATGGTACTGGTGGCAAACGAAATCCAACGATGCTTTGACTCAGTGGCGTACGACACCGGTGGCAGTGGACTTTGACCACGATGGTAAACTCGATCTGGTGGCGCTGGATCAGGAAGGTTTTCTGACGCTGCGTTCCGCATCTCAAACCGCGCAACGCATTTTTGTGGATGAAGACAATCAGCCATTGCAGTTGAATCCGAAATCCTGCGGGAGTTCAGGGCGCAGCAAAATTGCCGTTGTTGACTGGGACGGAGACAACCGCCTGGACCTCCTTGTCAATTCGGAAAATACTTCATGGTATCGCAACTGCGAAGATCGAGATGGCAAAATTGTGCTGAAGAAAATCGGCAATCTGGATCGCCGCAATGTCGCCGGTCATACTTCCAGCCCAGCGACCTGTGATTTTGACGGCGACGGTCGGCCCGATCTTCTGGTCGGCTCTGAGAATGGCAGAATCTACTACGCGCACCACGACGACTGCCTGGCTTACTCGAAAGAGCAATTGCGGGCTCGCCCGGCGATAGCAGTTCCAGAACCCAAATTTTCTGGTTTCGTCAGTGAAGACTTTGTGTTCACTCAGGCCACTTTTCCGCAGTGTCATGCGTCCACGATTTGCGAAACAAGTCGCGGCATGGTGGTGTCATGGTTTGGCGGAACAAGAGAAAAGGACAAAGACGTTGGTATTTGGGTAAGCTATAACAACGGCGGCGACTGGTCTGGGCCAACCGAATGGGCGAACGGTGTGCAGCACGCAAGCCTGCGTTATCCCTGCTGGAATCCTGTGCTGTATCAGCCACCAGGAGACGCTCCAACGCTGCTGTTCTTCAAGGTCGGTCCGACGCCATCTAGCTGGTGGGGCGAAATGATGGTGAGTTACGATCGAGGTCGCACGTTTCGCGAACGGCGTCGTCTGCCGGAAGGTATTGACGGTCCAGTGCGTTGTAAGCCGATTCTTCTGGGCGACGGCGAAACGCTTCTGAACGGATCATCGACCGAAAACGACGGCTGGCGAGTTCATTTCGAAAAAGTGAAGCTGGTCAACGGTCAACCACAGGGAACCTGGAACCGAATTGGCCCGATCAATTCCGCCGACGAATTCAACGCCATTCAGCCGACGATTCTTCAGCACGCTGACGGTCGATTGCAGGTTTTGTGTCGTACCAAGGAGAGTGTCATCACAACAAGTTTTTCCGATGATCAGGGTGACACGTGGTCAAAGATGGAAGCGATAGATTTGCCGAATCCGAATTCCGGTATTGATGTGGTGACTCTGGCTGACGGTCGCCAGTTGATGATTTACAATCACCTGGGTTCCGGAAAAACTGGCTGGGGTCGCCGAGGAATGTTGAACCTGGCCATTTCGGACGACGGCAAGGTCTGGCGGAAAGTTGGTGTGCTTGAACAGGAGAAAAATGCGGAGTTCAGTTATCCGGCCATCATTCAGGCAAAAAATGGACTGGTTCACATGACCTACACCTGGCAGCGTCAAAGGATCAAACGAGTCATCCTGAACCCTGCTGACATTCAACCCGGCGATGTGCTGACGAGCGGTGAGTGGTAGCCACCCACCGGAATTCTCAATCCACATACTGAAAATCGACGGACGCGAATAGACTGTGAAACAGGGTACTCCAGGCATCTTCGGAATCTGGTCGCTCGTTGATCGAATCAAGGGCGGCATGCAATTCCGCATGGGAAGGACGGCGACCCAGACAGATACGCCACGCATTGTTCACGCTGTAAGTCAAATCCTGCTGCTGAAACTCCGGCGATATCAGGAATTTTCCCGCCGCTTGTGTCGCCTGATCCATCACGAATGGACTGTTCAGCATGAACAGTGACTGTGCTGGCCGGAGACTGTTGATACGTTGTCCTGACACGATGTTCGGATTCGCCACGTCGAAGACTTCGAACAGATCCAGCATCGTGTTGCGAAACGATGGAACATAGACGCTGCGGCAAAAGACCGGATGTTCGTCGTGGTGAAATTCGTTGTCATATGTGGAAAGTTTTTCGAATGTACGTCCGGATTGAATCGACAGGTCCAGAGCACCGCTGATCTGCAACAGGGAATCACGAATGGATTCTGCGTCAAGCCGGCGGCGAAATGCTTGAGCCAAAAGCCGATTTTCAGGATCTGACTGACTTGATTCGCGTGACACCTCAGACGCCATGCGGAAAGCGGAAGTCAGGCACAATCGTCGAATCAGTTGTTTTGTGGACCAATGGTCTTCCTGGATGAACGTGTCGGCCAGATAGTCCAGCAGTTCCGGATGTGTCGGACGTTCCCCGGTTTCGCCAAAGTTATCAGGCGTGCGAACGATGCCTTTTCCCATCACATGCAACCAGACTCGATTGACGTACACTCTGGCAGTCAGCGGGTTTTCAGGCGACGCGATCCAATCGGCCAGCTCCCTGCGACCACTTGATGGTGATCCGATTGCAGCGACTGTCACTCTAGACGAATGTCCCACCGGTGTGGCGATTGTCAGAAAACCTCGGGGCACGACAGCGCCCGGATTCCGGATTTCGCCGCGGACATGCACGTGCCAGTCGGCCGTTTGTTCTTCCTCTCGAACACACATTGCTATGGGCGTTGGCGGCTTGATTTTTGAATGTTCGGCGCGTTCTGCTTCCAGCGACTTCAACTGAGCCGCCGCGTCTGCTGCGGAATCCCTGGCTTCCGACTGAGGCGATCCCACTGTCGATTGTTTTTTCGCCTTAATCAGTGACTTTTTCGCATCCGCAATTTGCTCAGCCAGCTCTTTGTCCCGAGCCTTCCACGCACCCACCGCCACCTTGTCGTAGCCAACTTTGAGCGGTGCGGTCACGAACTCACTGACGTTACCTGGCAGCAGCGACTTTGTACTGCGAAAAATCCCCGCCAACGCATAATAATCGGTCGTCGGAATGGGATCGAATTTGTGATCATGGCACCGACAGCACCCCAGCGTCATTCCCAGAAACGTGCGTCCCATAGAATCGATCTGTTCGTCCACAACATCCATACGAAGCTGTTCTTTGTCCTGTTCTTCGTAGTTGATCGCCCCCAGCATCAGATACCCCACTCCAATGAGTTGCTCGTCGCACTGTGCATCGCTGTTTGACGGCAACAGATCTCCTGCAATATGTTCCCGAACCAATTGATCAAATGGTTTATCCGCATTGAATGCCTGAATCACATAGTCACGAAATCGCCAGGCATCCGGCAGCATCAGGCTGCGTCCTCCACCAGTGGATTCCGAGAATCTGGCCACATCCAGCCAGTGTCGTCCCCACCGTTCACCGAATCGAGGCGAATCCAGAAGTCGATCAACAGTCGTTTCTATCGCGTTTTCAGAATCATCTCCCCACAGCCTCATGAAATCGTCCTGTTCCTTCAAAGTCGGCGGCAGACCATTCAGCACAAACGACAGACGTCGAATCAGAATTTCCGGCGCGGCTTCGGCGGTACGCTGACTGACCTTACTGTTGTCTGCGTCTGCCATTTGCTGAACCACAATGAAACGATCAATGTTCGTTGTGGCCCATGTGTCGGGAACCGCCGGAATCGGCGGTCGCCGGACCGGCTGAAAACACCAGAACTCACGCCCCTGTTCGACATCTACGGTTTGTTTCGTCCTGGAAACGTTGCCGTCACGAGGATCTGTTGCTCCGTCACGAATCCATGCTGAGAAGTTCGCGATGATGTTGTCGGGGAGTTTACGATCAGGCGGCATTTCCAGATCGTCATGCCGCAGCGCCTTCAGCAATAGACTCTCGTCCGTTTTGCCGGGCACCAGGGCCGCTCCGGAATCCCCTCCCGTCAGCAGTCCCTGACGGGAATCCACCAACAATCCGCCTTTGACCTCCTTCGCATCGGCAGAGTGACATGAATAGCAGTGTTCCACGAGTACCGGGCGAATGTGACTTTCAAAGAACGCAAGTTTCTCGGTATCCCCATCGTCTGCAACCGCTGACGATGCAATCAGACAGGCCAGCATTGCTAAGCATTGTTTATGTCTGAGCGTGAAATTGATGAGCTGCATAGGGCAACCCCGTTTGAGAAGAATGAAGCAATGAACCGCTATAGTGTCTATCGTGAAGGACTTGATCGCATTACCATAAACGCCAGTAGCTCCAGAATCAAACCTGTTCAGAAAAACAGGTCTTCTATTTTTAATTCGGCAATCCTCTGCTAAGACATTTGATCCGTTATGAATCCGACTTCACAGGAAATCCTCGCTACTGTCTTATTTGCATGTGCTGTGATTCATACGTTTTGCGTCAAGCAATTCGCCAAAATGGCACACAAGTACCCGGAAGGGTCAATTGGCGAAAACCTGTTTCATTTTCTGGCCGAAACCGAAGTTGTGTTCGGACTTTGGGCGGCTGGTTTGTTTCTCGGAATCGCCGTCCTGAACGGTTCGATCACTGCGGCCGTGGAGTATATCGACTCTCTCAGGGACAATTTTGAAGAACCCAAGTTTGTGCTCGTCGTGATGGTGGTTGCAGCGACGCGTCCGATTGTCAACATGGCTGAGGCTTCCATCCTGTGGATCGCCAGGTTGCTGCCGCTGAAGGAAAGTGTTTCATTTTATATCGCCGCTCTTTCATGTGGCTCGCTGTTTGGTTCATTCATCACGGAACCCGCCGCGATGACACTTCTGGCACTGCTTCTGAAGCGACGCTACTTTGATCGCAACATTAGCACACCATTGGCCTACGCGACAATCGGCCTGCTGTTTGTCAATGTGTCGATCGGTGGAACGTTGACACATTTTGCTGCCCCGCCGGTATTGATGGTTGCTAAGGAATGGGACTGGAACACGTACTTTATGGCAACAATATTTGGCTGGCGAGCGGCTGCCAGTTGCTTCTGCTCCACGCTCCTGCTGGTTCTGGTTTTCTGGAAACAATTGAATGCCGTCGAGGCCGACACAACGAAGGCTCAGCCCGTGCCTGCATGGCTCACGATTCTGCACTTCGTTTTCCTCGCATCCGTGGTAAAATTTTCGCACCATCCAGACGTCTTCTTTGGGATATTTATGATCTTTCTGGGGTTGGTAACGGCAACTCGCGAATATCAGGATTCGCTGAAGTTGCGCGAAGGACTCCTTGTCGGATTCTTCCTTGCCGGGCTTGTGACGCTGGGCAAACCTCAGGCATGGTGGCTTGATCCATTGATCAAGAACCCCCAAATGACAGGGACAAAACTGTATTTTGGCGCGACAGCGCTGACGGCTATTACGGACAATGCGGCGCTGACCTATCTGGGGACACAAGTCAAAGACTTGTTGCCCGAATTGAAATACGCACTGGTCGCAGGCGCTGTTTCCGGTGGAGGACTCACCGTAATCGCCAATGCTCCAAACCCGGCAGGTGCGGGAATTCTCCAGAGTTCGAAGGCATTTGGAGAAGACGGACTCAGCCCGATCGGACTGTTGCTGGGAGCACTCCCGCCGACGTTCATCGCGATCTGCTTCTTCTGGCTGATTGCTTAGCGGGCTTCACGCCCAATGCAGACATCACCTGAAGTTGAGTTATCGATTTGAAGGAAAAGGAATCAAATGTCCGCTCGAAAAGTCCTCATCATCATCGGTGACGCCACGGAAACGCTTGATACGATGTACCCGTTTTATCGGCTCATCGAATCAGGTTTTCAGCCTGTTATCGCGGCACCCGAGAAGCGGCTTTATCAAATGGTTTTACATGAAGTGAAGCCAGGCTGGACAATCACGAAAGAATGGGAAGGCTATTCGATCGAAGCAGATATCGCCTTTAAGGATGTCCGTGAAAGCGACTACGCTGGCATTCTGTACTCAGGTGGTCGAGCTCCCGAATATATTCGTTACGACGAAGATCTGGTTCGCATGACTCGTCATTTTTTTGCTACAAATAAGCCGATCGCGAGTGTCTGCCACGGCGTGGAGATTCCTGCCTACGCAGGCTGCGTAAAAGGACGACGAATGGCCACGGTACCGAAATGCCGTTTCGACCTCGAAGTCTGCGGTGGCATTTTTGTCAATGAACCGTGCGTCATTGATGGGAATCTGGTGAGTGGTCGCACGTTCCATGACAACGGGCACTATGTGGCTCCGTGGATCCGACTGCTTGAAGCGGCGTGTACTTGACTGACCAGCACGACGATTGCATCCGAACCCGGCGGAAAGACAGGAAGATTTTGGACAGGGAAATGGAACTCAGGAATAACGAGGACAGGTGATATCTCAAATTTTCCTGTCCTCAATTTTCCTGTCTATTTCTTCGCCAGAAACACCCCGACCTACTGTCGAGTTGATGGATATATTTCCCACGGCCGGATTTAAGGCCTCGCAACTCGAGACCCCGGGTGATCGTGGATTAAATCGTTTAACCCGTGGTCGAAGACCAGGCTTTAAGTTGAGTCGTGGCTGCCAGACGACCTGGTCTACGACCACGGGTTAAACGGGTCATTCGAACAGGCTTGGTGTTTGGGGCGTCACAAGCCACCATTCCTCACCGCGTGCAGTATAGAACAAGGCCGTGGTTTACGGCCTGCCTCACTCGGAGACTAAGGTCTACTTTCCGCTTCCCGGATTTTTCTGAGCACTCTCTTCCGGGTTTCTCAGGTGCCATGCAATCAACCAGTCCTCGGATTTTCTTTCAAACCCGTACTCGGCAACTATTCGTTTTTCCATGTCGGAAAAATGCCCGGCACCGTAAAAGATGCCGATTTTCTTTTCGCCAGTTTTTAATTGTTGATGCATCACATCCAGACACTTTTTGTTGCGTTCTGTGATAATCGTCGATGTGCCGTCAAAACCGGCGAAGGCGTCCCCGTCACTTGCCTTGGCAAGTTGTACGGCGGCAATCCGCCGAACCCGATACAACCGATCCGAAGCCAGCATCGACAGCATCACGTCCAGATTGATGGCCAGTGGATTGTTCTCCTGCTGGTTGGCAACCGACTTCCCCATTTCCTTCATAAACATTTTGGAAAACGATTCTCCGCGTCGAGCCATGCACGCTTCGAATTCTTCTGACGTCATGTCAGCATGGACAAAATTGTCTGCGGTGTAATCGACACCGGCCAACTGAAACTCCATCCCGAGCGCGTCCTTCATTCCAAGCTGCAGCACCGAGATCGCCGCCAGTCCAACTTTGGCTTCTGTCCATTGTTGTTCATCCGCGATTCCTCGGCGACGCGAACCGCTTCCACCGCCAGGCCGCAAGTCACGCTTTACGGCTTCTTCCGGCATCACGGCTTCATACAACAATGCATCGTAGGTCTTGAAGAGTTCATTCAGTTGCTGGTAATACTCGGGTTCACCCAGATGGATTGCTCCGATCAGATCTACTGTTGCATCCGGATACGACTTCGAATCCGCAAAATGAATGACGGAAGTTTCAAGAGCAACCGACAATTTGCGTTCGTTGCGTCGTACGCGAACATACTCCTGTTCCGGTTTCACACTCTCGCTGACGTCCGACGATTCCTCGCCTGCACCGGCGACTTTCGATTTGGACGCACCGTCATCGCCGACGCTCAACTGCGGAACTGCCATGGAAGCAACAGCACCACTGACCAGCATTGCAATGATCGCGAAAGGTCGGCCAAAACAAACAGGAGCCTTGCGATGTGGCAGAAGATTCAGGGAATCGTCGGCTTTAAGAATTGGCGATTTCATAAGTCACATTCGTTAAAACAAATCGGTCGTGGACGAGCAAACAAATCTGCCATACGTACGGCAAAATGCGACTCACAATGCACCGTGCGCAAGACACAGCCGGGAATTATACCACCCACAGCCCCGTTTGCGAAGAACAAAGATCGCTCATGACATATCGGGCCTCTGCAGGACCGTTTGCAGATCCAAAGTTATCAATGGCAACGCAGTGTCCCTGGTGGGCTCCTGCGGCACAACGGAGGACTTGATCCAATGCAGCAGCGTCGAAACCCCTTCGCCGCTGAGTGCCGAAACATGGATTGTCGGCAGGCTCAATTGTTCCGAAATCTCTGCAAATCCCGATTGAACAAACGTCCTTTCGGTCAACAGATCTGACTTGTTCCAAACCACGGCGGTGCGTTTTGGAAGCATGGCCTCCCGCAGCCAATCGCGCAGTTCTGCAATGTTCGTATCAGCATCGACGATTGCACACAACACGTCGCATTGGGCGGCGGCCAGATGCGACTGCTGAATGCCAAGTTCTTCGATGTGATCTGTCGTACTCGCGCGAAGTCCGGCTGTATCGATGAAGCGAAACGGCCAGCCTTCGATCACGGTATCCACTTCGACAACGTCGCGAGTCGTGCCGGGTTGATCGCAGACGATCGATCGATCCATTCCGGCAATTGCGTTCATTAGAGACGATTTTCCGACATTCGGCGGACCTGCCAGAACAACGCGCCAGGGTTCAGTCAAATGGTCGGCGACATCCTGCCATTCACACAATCGTTGCCGAATCGCCGTCGCCGCAGATGTGTCTCTGGTCTGCAAATCCTGGAGAACTTTTAGATCGCTGCAAAGCGAATTGGATGTTTGAGCCAGAATCAAGCCGACTGTCTTACGGCTTCGAGCGTACATGAGTCGATTTTGAACGACGCGATGCACTAGCCGTTGTACGTCTTCGTGTTCTGCGGTCTTTGCGGCGTCCGCTGCGTGACTCGCATCGACGGCACCATCATCCTGTAAGTCGCGGCAAATCCGATCCACCGCGACCGATCCGCCATGGCACTGAATCTCCCAGGTCAACTCCGATGTCCGCACGACGATCAGATCTTCGTCATTCCAGCGTCCGTACCAGATGCGTCCGATGGCAGCGTCGGAGGGGCGAGTCGCACTGCCAGCTATCAATCTCCGCAGAATGAACTGAGACATCTCGGGGTCATGGCAGTGAAATTCGATGACCGCCACGGCACCGGGCCCGGATGCCGTCAGAATTTTATACCAGCAGGATTCTTGTGGACTTGTGTTCTGTGCAGACATTTGAGTTCAGCAGGATCTATGTGGACTTGTGTTCTGTGCAGACATTTGAGTTCAGCAGGATCTATGTGTTTCGGCGAATTCTGCCGAAGGTTTTCGATGGTAAGCAGAAATCTGCCGATCGCCGCGAAGAATGACGGGATTGCCGACGATTCTGGCGAACTTCAGCACAACCCGCAAAGTTGCACAAGCTGTGGATAAATTTCCCGATCCGCGTACAGTGAGTCTCAAGAAAAGTCACCGAAACCGGCCACTGGCGATTTCTGCTCCAGCCTGATGTCTGCCTTTGCCGATCTTTCGATTACGATCGGCGCTGCGCGAGAACGTTCTGCGTGCGCTTGTGCCTCAGCCATCGTCGTTTCTGTTGTTCCCGCAAAATTTTGACCAGGTATGGTCATGAGCCGACCCTCGGAAAATGCAATCCCGAAGTCAATCCCGGTCAGGTTACTTGGCTGGATCGTGGCCACGGTATCCGCACGCGCGAGGCTCATGCTGTGGTTCTCGCTGTTATTAGCCAGCGCATCTGTTGGCGTTACCGTCGTTCAACTTCAGGTTCGCACCAGTCGAACCGATCTGATGGACCCGTCAAGTCGTTTTGCTGCGACATGGAAAAACTACTCAGACACTTTTGCGGCGGACAGAGATCTTCTGGTCGTCGTCGAATCACCAGTTCCCAATGCGACTGTCATTAAGGCTGTCATTGACGAACTTGGGGATCGCCTCAAACGCGAGCCTGAACAATTTTCCAACGTGCAGTCCAGCGTCAATCTCTCGGCGATGCGGCGAAAAGCATTGCAGTTTCTTTCTGCTCCGGATCTTCAGAGAACTGCCGAGCGGGTTCGCAGTTACGACGCGGTTGTTCGCGATCAGAACTGGAATTATGTTCGTACCGAGAGTCTTTCGTCGTCCCTTCGCAAGTCGCTGGTTGAAAAACAAAAAAACGGAGTCGTTCCGGATTCTACCTACCGCTCTGTGGAGCGATTTGCGAGCAGTCTGTCCACGTTCATGCGACACTCGCTGGAATCCCGGAAGCCGGAAACGCAGTCCTTCATGTCGCCTCTGCCGGACCTGATGGATATTGCGTCGGATCAAAAGCTGACAGATGACGAAACGGCCTACGTGTTGAATCAGGACAAGACCGTGGGAGTGCTGCAACTCGCCGCAGTGCCGCAAGAAGATGATCTGAACGGCAATGAAAAAGTGATCAACCGACTTCGCGAGCATATTGCCATCGTTCAGGCCGCGCGAGAAGCCGACTATCCGGGACTGAAGATTTCCCTCACGGGAATCCCCGCTCTCGAACATGACGAAATGCACAGCACTTCGGTGGATATGCGAAGTGCCGGTATCGTGGCATTTTTCGTTGTCGGTGCCATGTTGCTGCTGACTTTTCGCGGCGTGCGTCATCCAATGCTCGCACTGCTTACGCTGATCGTTTCCCTGGCGTGGACATTCGGAGCGGCAACACTTGTCGTCGGACATCTCAACATTATCAGTGTCTGCTTTTCAATTTTTCTAATCGGACTGGGCATCGATTATTCCGTCTCATTTATCAACGGCTACCTCGCCCTGCGACAGGAACTTTATGAATTGCCTGAAGCACTGCGCGAAACTGCAGAGACCACTGGCAGGGGCATTCTGACCTCCGCCGTCATTACAGCACTCGCGTTTTCAACGGCCCTCGTGACCGGGTTTCCGGGCCTTGCAGAACTCGGACTGATTTCCGGCATGGGCGTTCTGCTCTGTGCCCTGGCAACGTTTATCTTTCTTCCTGCGTTGATCGCGTTGTCGGACGCAGAAGTCGAACTTGAAAATCTTCCGCAACCGTTTTCGGCTCCCGGTCTCCGTAAGTTGGTAGTCGCCCGTCCGATCATTTCCGTTTCCGTTGCTGCTGTTACGCTCGCATTCTTCGGTTACCAGGCGTTTCGATATTCTGACGGTGCCATGAGTTGCCGTATCAATTATGACGCCAATCTGCTGGATCTCCAGGATCAGCAACTGGATACCGTCAAAGCGGAGAGACGCCTTGCCGATTCTGGCACGGAAACGGTTCTCTACGCAGTTTCTGTGGCAAAGACATGGGAAGACGCGATCGCCCGGCGAAAACGCTTCCTCGGTCTGCCTTCGGTGGCTCGTGTCAGCGACGGAGCCAGTAAGCTTCCACAGACTCCTGACAATCAGCAGATGCAGTTGATCAGACAGTTGCAGCAGAGTGCAGCCAGTATTTCAAAAACCACACCATCCATTGCCCCAGCCAACCACAGTGTTGTGGGGACCGAAGTCGATGCGCTGTACTCCGCCGTCCGGAAATCCACGAATCCGATGGCTCAACGAGCCGCTAAGTCACTGGATCAGTTTCTGGACGATCTGTCAAAAACGCCCGGACGTCGCTCCAGCGATATTCTGACAGCATATAACGACATGGTTGCCAAATGGCTGATCGACGAATACGCAGACATCGCGCGTTCAAATGATTTCCAGCCCGTCGGGATCCGCGACGTCCCGCGCGAACTGAAGAACAGCTACGTTCGAGTTGACGCGGACAACACACAACATTGGGCGCTGCGGATCTATCCTAAGAACGACATCTGGAACGGCAAGGCCTTGACACAGTTCGTGGAAGAACTGCGGACGGTCGATCTGGAAGTCACTGGCGTGCCAGTGCAGAATCTGGAATCTGCCGGTCGAATGCACACCACGTATGCCAGCATTGGCCTGTACGCTCTGGCTGTGATCTCCATGCTGCTGTTGTTCAATTATCTGAGGCCGGGTCAAAAACTGCTGACAGTGATTCCGCCGATTGCCGTCGCTGCATTCATTGGTTACTCGCTGTTCAAACGCAACGGCACCATTGATCCAACGTTACTCGTGCTGATCTGTCTGGGGCTGGTGGTATTTATTGCCGCCGTGCTGGACTATCGCAACCTGCGCGACACCGTGCTGACGCTGGTTCCTGCATTTGCAGGGAGCGTGCTGATGCTGGGGATCATGGCTCTGACCGGGTTGACTTTCAATCCTCTCAATCTGATCGCGCTTCCACTGGTGTTTGCGATCGGGATTGACAATGGAATTTATCTTGTTGCCGATTGTCGTCGTCAGATCATGGCCGGTAAAAAGTCGTTTGAGCCGTCAGCCGATATGCTCAGCAGCGTGATCGTGACTTCGCTGACGTCCATTGTCGGGTTCGGAAGTCTGGCCGTCGCCTCGCACCAGGGAATGTTCAGCATCGGCATCCTGCTGGCGGTCGGCGTCACTTCAAGTTTGCTGGTGTCATTGTTTCTGATGCCTCCGATACTGGCACTCGTCGCCCAGCACCAGCCTGCACCAATGGCCCCTGTCCGCGTCATCCGCAAGCCGGAGACTGCCGCAGAAGACGCCGCAAAGACACAGCCCCAGCAGAAGAAAAAGGCTGCGTAGTGCTCTGAGAGCGGCTGGTCAATGGGAAGGAAGCAGAGCGGGACCAGCGAGCAATGCAAAGTCGGCCCACCCGGTCAAGACCCACCTGTTGGTGGGCCGACGCAGCTTAGCTTCTTTATTCATAACAATCGCGCAATTTGCACGCATCTCTTAGGGCTGGCGGTCGAGCCTTCACCAGTTGCATGGTTCACGAAATCTGCGTTCAGTTTGCTATCTGCGGTCGCCCTGAATTTGGCAGTTTTAAGGATCCCTGAACGAGCGTCATCGGTGACGCGATGCGGCAGTCGAGGCAACGAATCGTACACATCATCTTTCATGAATCTTTAGAGATTACCAGCAACTTGACGTTCGGTTTCAAGAGAATGGATTGCTTAGTTCGACATCGCCGTTTTTGGCGGTAACCGAGAGCTTTTGTCGCCCAAAGCGTGAGCGAGGGATGGTGCCTGACTCGTTCCCTCGCTGACGCTTCGGGCTGCTACTTCGGATAGAAGTGGCGCTGTCACTTAGGCACTGGCATTTTCAGATTTCTTGCGACCTCACTCTTCTTCGGGAACCGATCATGGATAGTTTTCAGCATAGCGTTTCTTTAGCCGGAGGCGGCCAGGCGACTTTTGAACAATGCTGGTACGCGACCTATAAAATGCTGCTTGGTCCGTCGGGACAAGCTGGGACGATTGAATCAAAGCTTCGAGGCTTGATGAAAACGGATGTTACTGGAAAAGATCGTTTTCAAGACGCCCTGGACAACGGATTGGCCGACACAGATTACAATACATGCGCAGTTGCTCTGGGGCTGCAGTCGTGGTCCGGGTCGGCATTTAACAAACCTGCCTCATTCTTTGACATGGGGCTGACCGATGGCGCGGAGGCGTTTCTTGAACATTTGAAGAAACGCCCGCTTTGGGTTTCGCGCTATTTGAATCCCGGATATCACATTGTTTTGGCAACCGGATACAACGACGATGGAAATGGATACATCATCCACAACAATCCATTTCCAGGCCCCAAAAACGCGAAGCAGGTCACGACGATTACAGCAAATTCGTTCGTGAAATTCATCACGAATGCGCGAGGCTCGGTTCAAGGTCTTGTCAGCAAGTAGGGACGAACTATTTGCCGCCGCCGACTGTCCACTTCAGTGAAACTGCGAACCCTGAGATTTCATTCGTTCGTTCATTGAAATAAACGTAAGCGCCGGTATCGCCGCCGGTCGGCAGAAACGCGCCAATGCCCACCATTTTCAAGGCTGCGTTGATATTGGAATTCGAGGCACTTGCGCCGTAACTCGAATGTCCATCAACGTCCGGGACGTCACTCATTTGTAACTTGCCGCTGCGTTTTCTGGCTCCGTCTCGCAGGGCGTTGACCAAAATGGACTTATGGTCGTCGTTCAAATAATTCTCGAAATCCAGCTTCCCAAAAACGCTGAGTTCTTTACTCATATTTGAAAGCTCACTTTTTGCCTGATTTTTTGCCCAGTCAAGGCCGCTGCCAATCGTTGAGGCGGTTGCTTTACCGGCTGTCTTCGCGGCCCCCACGGCTTTCTTAATCCCGTTCGACACGGCAAGAGGGACTTCGACGGATGTGACGTTGTTGATTATCACCTCACCGTCACGGCCCTGCGCAGCAACACCAAGAAATGCGCCCATAGACATTCCACCCCGTGACTTTTTGTGACAACTTTAAAACTCTGCAGTTTCGTAGTGTTGTCCAGTGATCATGCAAACTCAAGCGAAAGCTAATGATAGACTGGGATTTGCAGCTCAAACTCGCGATTTGGAATGTTCAACCGCCACGGAAAGTTTTGTACGATGAATTCTGGCGCACCGCTATGCGATTTGGCTTCTTGCCAGGAAAGCTGGCGGATGATTTTCCCGCCACCGGATTCATTCCGGTGGTTCTCGGGATTCTGCACTACTCTGGCTGATTTAAAAAACGCTATTTGTCGCCTATCCAAGGCACAGAGTGACTCGCAGGAGAATGGCTGGACGTTTTTTTGTGAGTTATCTGAATTTTTCCGAAGATCCCGCAACTCTTCGCAACTCTAGCAGAGAATGATCGTAGTTGGACAGCGCCACTTTTATCCGAAGTCGTAGCCCGAAGCATAAGTGAGGGAACGATTTGCGTAGAATCCATCGCTTGTGCCTCGGGCTACAAAAACACTCGATTTCCTCTAAAAGTAGCGCTGTTTAATTAGAAGGGCTCGACTTCCGGGCGGGCATTTGGGTTAGGCGGGCGGGTGGACAGCCCGAATTGGTTGCCCCGGTTTTCAGCAAGTGTGATTTCGAAGGAGGTTTTCAGGTGCCGGCATACATGAAACTCGGCGACATCAAGGGTGAAGCGACTGACCAGGACCACAAGGACTGGATAATCATCGAATCGATGGGATCCTCCATTTTTCGGTCGGTTCCTCAAGGTGCCAAAGATCAGCAGCGTACAAAAGGCGAGACGACGCTCGGCGACATTGTCTGCGTTCGTCAACTTGATAAATCATCGACGAAGCTGCAGGAAGCCTGTGCAAATGGCACGTTTTTCAAGGAAGTGGAAGTGCATTTCTGCACAACAGTCAAGAACAAGCAGGAGCCGTATCTGACTTACAAACTTTTGAACGTGATCGTGAGCACTTATTCGTGTCATGCAAATGCATCTGGTGATCCATTGCCGTCGGAAGAAATTACTCTGGGTTTTACGGCCGTTGAGTGGACCTATGTTGTGGTCGATCCAAATACGGGTGACAAAGTCGGGCAAGTGCCGGCGAAATACAATCCTGCAGAAGGCCGCAGCTAATCGGGCTTGTTGATCTTCTGTATCCTGTCAGTGGCATGATTCGGATACAGTAGGTTTGACGCTGATCGGGTTTATAGTTCAGACATTCGAAGTTTGATTTCGCGACAATTGTCGATTAGACTTCGAATCGTACATTCATGAGCGAGCCTTTCTTTCGCAAGGTTCGCTCGATTGCTGAGGAGCTGTTTCGTGCCAACGTTTTCTCAGGAGCATCGAACGATCGGAATTGAGACCCCGCTTGGAACAGACAAGCTGGTTCTGATTTCCTTCACCGGCGAGGAACAGATCTCATCGCTTTTTCGTTTTGAACTGCGACTTCTTTCCCAGGAAGAACGAATTGCCCCGCTCGATATTGTCGGTAAGGCGATTGATTTCTACGTTCGCTTTCCAGACGACGAAAAACGCTACTTCAACGGTGTCGTCAATCGTTTCACTTACGCCGGTCAGGATGATCGAACTCACTACTACAGTGCGGAAATTGTGCCGTGGATGTGGTTCCTGACAAAGGGGTCAGATTGCCGAGTTCACGAAACTCAAAAGTCGAAGAATGCCAAGGATATTATCGACGGTCTATTGTCTGAATTGGGTTTCACAGACTACGAATGGGACGTGAAACGCAACCCGGAAGTGCGAGAATACTGCGTTCAGTTTCGTGAAACGCATTACGAATTTATTACGCGATTGCTGGCGGAAGAAGGGATCTACTACTATTTTCGTCATGAACAGGGCTGCCACAAACTCGTCTTTACAGATCATGCCAATGGTGGCTACGACTGCAAAGATGCGTCCGTCCAGTTGTTATCAAACCTGTCACAGCCTGAGGTGACGGACAATTTGACGGATTGGCACCATCAGTATGAGTTCACCTCCGGGAAATACTCGCTGACAGACTATAACTTTGAGACTCCCAGTACCTCACTGCTGCTCAATAAGAACAGTCTGATTTCTCTGAAAGATAACTCGAAGCTGGAGTTCTACGACTTCCCTGGATTTTTTGGTCAGAAAGGACTTGGGGAAGCGTTAACGAAGCTGCGAATGGAAGAGGAAGAAGCTGGCTATGACACCGTTCGCGGCGGCAGCGAGTGCAGATCGTTTTCACCCGGCGGCCGTTTTAAAGTCGAAGAACACCACAACCCCGGCGAAAAGGGTGGCAAGTGGATGTTGACTTCTGTGCGGCATACGGCAGCGCTCGGCGGTAATTACCTTACCGGAGCATCGCATTCTGATGAAATCTATCGGAATGAGTTTACGTGTATGCCTGCGGAAGTGACGTACCGTCCTCCGTTCATTTCGCGAACCGGAGTTGACGGGCTTCAGTCGGCAGTTGTCGTTGGACCTGCCGGAGAGGAAATTTACACAGACAAATACGGTCGCATCAAAGTGCAGTTCCCATGGGACCGTCGCGGCAAGAAGGACGATAACAGCAGCTTCTGGATTCGGGTGTCACAGGTTCACGCGGGCCAAGGCTGGGGCATGATGGATTTGCCTCGAATTGGCGAAGAAGTGTTGATCAGCTTTCTGGATGGCAACCCCGATCGCCCGATTGTGATTGGCCGCGTATACAACGCCGATAACGCTGTTCCCTTTGCGTTGCCTGGAGAAAAGACTCGACGTGGCAATTCCACTAAGACGCACAAGGGTGCGGGGTACAACGAGATGTCGATGGATGACACCGTCGGCAAGGAACAACTGCGAGTCAACGCTCAATACGACATGAACAGCAACGTCAATCATGACCAGACGCTCGACGTTGGAAACAATCAGACTCAAACAGTCGGCGTCGATCGTTCCCGCACCGTCGGTAGTAACGAAACCATTTCGGTGGGCTCAAATCGCAGCATGACAGTAGGCTCAAATCACGATGAGACCATTGCAACCAATCAAACTGTAAAAGTTGGAGCAAATCAGTCGGTCACGGTCGGAGCCAATCAGACGACCGCCGTTGGCGGAAGTCAGTCAGTCACCGTGGGAAAGTCAAAAACCGAAACAATTGCGATGGCATCCAACGAAATGGTTGGCGTGGCCAAAGCACTCGAAGTTGGTACCGCGTATTCCATTGTCGCGGGAACCAATATGAGCGCGACGGTTGGCGGGAATAGTTCAGCGACGATTGCCAAGAACAGTTCGGAAGATGTAGGCAAGAAGAAGACAGTCACCGTCGCGGATGAGATATCGATTGTATGCGGCAGCAGCAAGCTTGTAATGAAGAAGGACGGGTCAATCCTGCTTGAGGGGAAAGACATCGTGATCAAGGGCTCTGGAAAGATCACCGTCAAAGCCAGCGGCGATATGGTTCTCAAGGGATCAAAGATAGGACAGAACTAGTGAGTATCGGAAACACAAATCATCTCGACGCTGGCACTGAGACTCTGGACGAAATGGCAGAGGGGCTGATCGCAGATTTGATCGAGCGCTCGATGGAGCATGAGCCGACGGGCTGCGATGCAGAATCTCATGTTGCAGGTCTGGTTATGGCACGTATTGTCGGTTTTCAGGGAACCAGTCCCCAGCTCCTGATGGAAATCAACGGAGAACATCACTACGCCGCCGCTGTCGCTGTCACAGGAATTCTGGATCCCGTTACAGATTCAGGAGCCTCCGTTTGTGTTTCATTCGAAAGAAATGATATCCGCCGCCCGATTGTACTTGGCAAAATTGTTTCCGGCCTTCCTGAAGCCGCCTCAAGTCGTTCCGAAGGCGTCGAGATCAGCAATGATCGAGAAATTGTGCTCCGGTGCGGAAAGGCCAGTATCAGTCTGAAGGCTGACGGAACGGTGGCCATCCGCGGAACCAACGTCGCCAGTCGGGCTTCGCATACTAATCGAATTCGGGGCGGCAACGTTCAGATTAACTAACGTGTGAGACTTGTCATGTGGGCAATCGACAACCAGACACCATTTGCCGCCGAACGCACATTTGTGCGTGATCGCGACGGCGCAGAAATCTGGCTGGTCGCAGTGAGGGCAACATTCGATCTGTTCCCGGATGGCACATTGCAGATCTCAAAGAAACAGGATCCCGTCGCACTCGCGCCTCAGTATCACGGGAAACCAGGGAAATCCTCGCTGCGCTGCGACTCCGATCTGCCACGGACAAAACTGGGGACGGACGTAATTCTGAACGCATCGGCCTACGCGCCCGTTGGGAAGGATGAATGTCGGGAAATGGAAGTTGGGTTTCGCGTTGGAGATCTGTCGAAGCGTCTGGTCGTGTCAGGACCACGCATCTGGGAGAAAACTCTGGGGCTTACCGGTCCTGGGCTACCCCAGGCGTTTGTAAAAATGCCCATTGACTACGAGCATGCTTTTGGCGGCCCTGTCACGGATAAGACGTCGCGAAGTCTGCACATACATTCTGAAAGAAATCCTGTCGGTGTTGGCATTGAAAGCGATGCTGGTTCACCGCTTCCCAGCATTCGATATCCGGGAGCTCGCGCGGAAAGTCCATCGTCCGGAAAGCCCGTACCGGGGTTTGGGGCGATTTCCTGTGCCTGGGGACCTCGGCGAGGTCTGGCAGGAACTTACGACGAAAAATGGGAACAGGAACGCCAGCCGCTTCTTCCCGATGATTTTCAGGACGAGTATTTTTACTCCGCCCCCACGGATCAGATTGTTAAGGGTTATCTCAGTGGCGGCGAGCCGGTTGAACTTCAGGGACTGACTCCGGGCGGGCAGATGAAGTTTCAATTGCCAAGATATGCTTTAGGATTCAGGACATCGATCGACGACAAAGTGGCGCATCACCGTTCCAATTTGCATACGGTGCTGATTGAGCCAGATCACAACAGACTGATTATGGTCTGGCACACTTCGCTCCCGTGCCATCATACGCTCTACACGTTGAAGCGAACCGTTGTCTTTGAAAAGGAACACATTAACGAGCGCGGGGTGGCGGCATGAACGCGCCACACTGGCAGGAAGATGCCATCTACGTTGTCTCAGTCGGTGCTCAGACTCCGGTGGGTCGCTCAGCATTGAAGGCTGCAGCTGCGGTTCGGTGTGGAATCTCGGCGTACCGGGAACACCCCTTCATGATCGATCGGTACGGCGAGCCAATGGTTGTCGCTCAGGCCGACTGGCTACCCGAGGTGAGTCTTCCGCAAGACCGAATGATTCGTCTTGGTACTGATGCGCTGCTCGATGCTCTGCAAATTGCTAAGTCGATCTCGTACCGAGGAGACTTGTCGATCGTATTCGCAATGTCGGGTATCAATTTACCGTCTGAAGAGTCACAAGCCATGACAGCTCGGGCCATCTTGGCGGAGTTATCCCAGGCCGGAATTTTGGCCCAGGGCAAGGTCCTTGCTGAGGGAAATGCCATCGGTGTTGAGGCAATTCAGCAGGCATGTCATCGATTGCAATCGGGTTCGGAAGAGTTGATAGCCGTCGTTGGCGTAGATTCGCATCTGGGGCAGGAACAGCTTGAATCAATCGACTATGCTGGCCGACTTCATACGATCAACAACAGTTGGGGATTCACACCGGGTGAGGGGGCTGGCGCGCTCGTATTAACGACCGGGCGAATTTTGGGCCGCAATAAAATCACGCCACTTGCTCAGGTTGCAGCCGTTGCCACTGGAAACGAATCGAAGCTGCTTGGAACCAAAACTATTTGCATTGGCGAGGGGCTGACCCAGGCCTTTCGCGGAGCGTTGTCCGATTCTGATAAAGTCGTCCACAGCTACTGTGATCTCAATGGTGAAACTTATCGAGCCGATGAATTCGGATTCGCCGTTTGTCGCACAGGTAAAGGGTTCCACGATGCAGGCAGTTTCAATGCCGCTGCTGAATGCTGGGGTGACGTCGGTGCGGCCAGCGTCCCCTTACAAGTTGCCTTGGCGACCTCGGCGTGGGCTCGAAACTATGCGAAAGGTTCGAACGTCTTGTGCTGGTCCAGCAGTACGACTTCACCGCTTCGCGGCGCGCTGCGATTGAGTAATTCCTGGCAGATGGGGGAAAGTGCGTAGCCATGCCCGTCACAATCAACATAAATAATTTGACGCTTTGCCACAAAGGCAGCAACGGTATCTCGACGGCAACAATCCCGGACGTCTGTAAGACGCCGGCTCCTCCTGCACCGCCTGTCCCGATCCCGTATCCGAACATTGCAATGTCGATGGATCTGATGAAAGGCACAACCACCGTCAAAGCCGACGGCGGAATGATGTGTGCCAACTACGGTTCCGAGTTTATGAAGAGTACCGGAGATGAACCAGGCGTAGCAGGTGGTGTTGTCTCCAGTGTATTTATCAAAGAAGCCACATGGATCACGTTTTCGTTTGACGTCAAACTCCAAGGCAAAGCAGCCTGTCGCCTGACCGACAAGATGTTCCACAATCACCAGAATACGGTGAATATGGGAGGCATATTTCAGAAATTTTTGACTCTGGCAGCAGGTAACATCATTGAGGCATGCGCGAAGTTGTTGGAAAAAATAGACGACCTAGTCGGTGAAGGAAAGACAGGAAAAAAAGACGGAGTTAGAGGCCTTGACGAGCGGTTTCAGCAACAGAAGACAGGAGACATGGGACCCAACGATGCACCGGATCGTGGTCCAAATCCGCAACAGAAGCTATATCCAAATGGCTCCAATGGTTGGCAGCGTCACGATGAAGAGATAATGCGTCAGCAAAAAAACCTTGAAGATCACCTTGATGAGTTCGAACAGAATTGCGGCGGCCCAACGCCCCAGACTCAAAAGCAGCGAGAATGGGTAAGCAAAAAACGCCCACAACCGAACGAACGGCCTACTCCTCCTGTTGCAACACCCAGCCCGATTCCTGATACTTCGCCATCGAATACCGGGGTACTTGTTATTCTTGGAGCGGGTGTCTTAATTGGAATTGGTATACTAGCGACGCCCGTAACTGGTGGTGGATCACTGATTTTAGCAGGCGCTGCTGCGGCCGTTTTACTTGGGGTTGGTTTACCGGGCGGTACGGGGGGTACTGATGGTGGACCACCTATGGCATAATCCAATGGAGAGATTCAATTGAACCACAGAGATAGTGAATTGAGTACTCGTACCGAACTATACGAATCGAAATGGGCAACGATACTCACGCTCTTGAGTATGGACGAGGTGTCACTGTATTGGCGATTAATGGGACTTAGGATTTCGGATCCGAGGCAACTGATTTCTACGTTGCGAGAAACAATCAAGAAGATCATTGTCGAAATGAAGACCAATCCAGACGGCAAAGATAAGTTAACCGCTGACTGGTTTCTCGAACGGATAACTGAAGTTTGTGGGAAATCAGTGTCCGTTCGAGTACAGATGTGGGGTGATAACGTATTCGACTTTACCCTCGATGACCATCGTGGATTGGACGCCTGGATAAATCTTTTTCGCTACCAAATCAATAACAAAAAACTATGGAACCTACTGACGGAGTCGATTCGCGCCGACATTGCTAATGAATTTCAACGAACTCTGGACATGAGCGAGTACCGGCTTGTCAAGAGAAGTCAAGATGATAGATCCTTGTCGGAATGGGATAACTACATGTATGCAGCTAACGGATATGGTGTCTCCGACGAATCGAATCCTAATGGACCTGAAACCTTCATCCAACCGACTATTAAGACATTCAAGGGATATAGTTTCTTGCTATGTATGAAAACGCGGCTCTCGGCGGAGGAGTCGAATTGGCTTTACATAAATGCCAGCGAAATTGCATCGATCGAGTCCAATCGTAGCTTGATGTTTCCCTTGCCCGATTTTCGCACCCTCGTAATCTCTTTCGAGCCGTTGAGTTCAGACAAGTCCCCGGCTTGAGGGATTTCGGATGGGACAAACAACATTAACCTCAATTTCATTCATTTCGAAGGAGTGGTTTCGTGCTCACATCGCCTACGTAGCACGTAGAGGCGAAATGGTGTCAAGAACCGAAAACCCAAATTTGCCGACATCTGTAAAGACAATATTTGTGCCCCCAATAATGAGCTGAATCAAGCTCGCGAATCGAGCAATCATGACTAACGCAATCTTCCAAACACATTACGATTCGTTATCTGATCTCATTCGCTCGATTGGCGACCGTTCAAGTGCGGGGCGTGCCGCAGCGGAACTGGATGGTTTGATCCTCGCGGCGGACGAGTCGGGCGCAATTGCCGAGCAACATCTCACCGAACCTCAATCCGAGGAAGCGGTGGCGGCGGCCACGCTTGTCGCTTTTGCGCTGCAGGCAACGACACTCTACCCGAAAGTCTTGAACCTCCTGTGCGGGGAGAATTCTGAGTTGCAAGCCGGTGCAAGGGCGGGTTTGCGTTTATCCAACATTAAATCAATTCTCCACGAATTGCCGAAATTGGCCGGTGACGCTCAGCCATCTGCCCGAATCGCAATTCTCGATGTTTTGTCTTTCCACCGAGTGTCCGTCCCAGTTGACATGAGCAGTTTGCTGACTCTTCAAGATCCTGATTCTCGATGCCTGTTATTGGAAAGTCTGGGCCGAATCGGCAATATTCGATTGGTGGCATCGTTTTCACAAGACACCGACCCGAAAATCAAAAAGGCATTTTGGCAAGCGATGGCCCGCAGCGGTCATCCTGAGATTGTCAATGTGTGTCGTCAGCGGTGCATTCAAAAGCAACCTTGCCATGATGCTATTCGTTTCATGGGAGTCATTGGATCACCGCAGGATCATTCCCTGCTTCGCCAGCTTGCGTCGGGCGAATCCACGGCGACCGCTGCAATTGAAGCGATGGGGATTCTGGGAGCGACGGAGCTTATCCCGGATATAGTTACGGCAATCGATAACCCTCTTACGTCGCAGGCCGCAGCAGTGGCCATTGAACGTATTAGCGGCCGGATGGTTCCTCGATCGGATCCGCCTCCCCCTCCTGATCACCTTACTGAGGAGGAACTCGACTTCTGGTTCCACCCTGGCGATCCAGTTCCCGGAGCCGCTCACCAATGGTGGAAGCAAAGCCGCTACGATTTCGACGCCGGAAAACGGTACCAGGCAGGTCGCTGCGTTTCTGATGATCCACTTGGTGCCATCTTTGACGAGCTACCCGACGAGCTTCGGCGCGACGTCTATCTTCGCGAACGTGCTTTGAACTTCAAACAGACACCTGACTGGGAGCTTGAGACCTGGCCAAAGTATCTGCGTAATCCAAGCTGGGCGATGCAATCTACGCGGTGACACGAATCGAAAGAATTACGCAATCTGTGCCTGAGTTTTCTGCTCAGAAGGCCCGCATGGATGTTCATCAGAAAGATAATGAAGCAATGGCACTCAATCAGGCGCTTGAGTTTTCAAATGTACCAGGGGATGTGCAGCGAGCGTTCAGCGGAGGGGCACCGCAGAAGACTTTGCTGCAGGCAGGGCACCGACTGTACAAATTCACTCAGTACGGACTCTTCCACAACGGCAAAACCACTGCCTGGTGGTCATCGGTGTTGCCAATCGATCAAGCCGATACGGGCCTGGATGTCCTGCTGGAGCGGGCGGCCCGTCTGAAGACAACCGCCGCAGAATTCGCGCGTGCAAGAAATGCTGTTACAAAACATTGGAATTCTATGAGCGGACTACTGGTGGCCGAAATCATGTCGCCCGTCTATGCATTCGTCGGTCGCGTGGCTCATCAATCATTCGATGAACGCCCGGAATACCATAATGTTTTCTTCATTGGCGGCGCCACCCAATTGTGGATTCCTAATCTCACTCCATCACATATCCGCGTTGTATGACTGGTAAAACATCCGAGCCAACCGATCATTGCGGGATTCGATTGCTCGGAAAAACTCACTCCGGTTCGCGTTGTGTTTTGGCGTTATTGGTTTTTCGCTGTTGATTTGGCATTTGCTGTCGAAATCGTGACAATGCTGTTTCGTTGAGGCGATCGGCAGATTTCTGTTTACCGTCGAAAACCTGGTAAAATCGGCCGCCACGCGCTAGCGTCCGGTTCAGCTATCGAAGTCACGTAGGTTTGGAAGATTTCTGAAATGCTCTTTTTTGTCAAATGTCGATTAGACGGAAAAGCAGAGACAGAGATCGAAATGCCGAAGGGCAAATCGATCACGCTGGGAGGCGGCGCGGCCGTCGATGTACGCCTGACACCCTATTTTCAACTGCCAGACAACTGTGCTCGCATCTGGCATGACGACCATTGTCTTGTCGAAAATCTGACTCGCAAGACGACCATCGTGCTGTTGAACGGCCGCCCTTTGCATACTGTCTCTCTTTTTGAAAAAGGCGACATGCTGTAGATTAGGTGTCGATCAGTTCAGAATGGAAAACTCCTTTCAAGGTGAGTGACTCAATTTGCTCCCTGGCGCCAATTGCACCAGTCATTGCGATGCCACGTTTCGGCAAACTGTACAGTCCATTTCAAGACCACTTCCGCAGCGGCTGCCGAGAGTAAAACACTACCATGTTCGCAGACCGCTGAAGAGAAGCCCCTGCGGGTCCGGGAACAGCTCGCGAAGATAGTCGCCGGGAAAATCGATTCCGCAATGACGGATCTTGAGAAGCCCTGCTCGCGTCTTCTGACGAATGGATTTCAGTTTGTCTGCGAAGGCAACATCACATGCGGCGCACACGAGTTCCTCAGCCCGGACAATCATCCGTGTTGGCGTAGCGAGTCTCTGGAACTTGTTGGACGTTACGGGTTTGAGTACGTCGCGGATGCGGACTTTAATTGCAGGTCCGGCGGATTGAAATCGGCCTTCGAGTACATGACCCAGTTGTTCGTCGCCGATGATTTCAGCACGATCATTTTGAAGGGTTTTAACAATGCCGCACAAAACGTCTCCGGACTTTTTTGCAGACTCATCTCCAGCACGCTTGGCCGGGCAAACCATGCCAGATAAAGCTTAGCATCCTTCAGACTTGTTTCCTCATCCGATTCGGGAACGGCACAGACGACGGCATCAAGATTTCGAAGCTTCTCATAGACTCCGAGCTTTTGATCACGCGTGGCTTTACCGATGGTGTGCAGCGAATAGATCTCCCGAACTTCTTTTGGAGCATTTTCAAACAGATCGTCTCCAGCACCAATCCGATCCGACACTGGAATACGGGCATGCTTAAAGTTGGCGAACAGAAACGCATGATGCTGATCAATGAGTTGTGGCAGCACATCCATGTCACGCCATTCGGCATCAGTCGGTTCATGTCGTACGATTGCATCATTCAGGCGTACAGGATTCAGAGTCGTGCCAACGACGCGAGGGGCCGGAATGGGATCCGGCAAGACAGCCGCAGGCGGTATCGGCGGCGCTGGTGGTGCCTCAGATTTTTCTTCCAGTCAAACAACCGCGAAGGAATCATTGCCGATTTCAATCAGATCCCCGTTTTCAAGCTGCACGACAGTGTAAATCGGTTGGCCGTTAAGGAGGACGAGTTCCGGGTTACGGCTCACATTTTCTGCCAGACACCGGTCGATCTCATACCAGACTTCCAGGCACACCTGTGGCAATCCGAATGACAAGTGCAATTGAAGATCGGCATAGGGTGAGCTGCCTAAAGTGACCCGCTCCTCTTCACCGATCCGAGTTTCTCGTTCTTCAATTGAGCAGTTGCTTAACCGTTGGATGGTATAAATTGTCATCTGACTGCGATCTTGAAAAATGGTAGAGCTTTGGGATTGATTACGTGAATTGTGCGGCAGCGTGCAGTTTACCAAATTTCCTGGCCCCACCACAGGAATCCGACCTGAGGACAGGTCGGACTACGTAGGCAGATCTGCTCGCTGACTTTCATTTCATGACGGACCGCTTGCTAAGTTTGCCTTCATTTTTTTCTGAGTGTTCGCTTTCTGCTGCTCTTTAGGATTGACATCCAGTTTCTGCAGCACCATTGGCATCCATTTTTTCGCAACCCACGCTGTCCCGTTCCCGGGGGTGACATAGTCATGACGCCAGCCGCCCGCGTCGAGCCGTTTTTGCATCGTGGGACGCGTGAAGAAGCTGTCGGTATGCAGGATCACGGGACAGAACTGAGTTTTCTGCGACAGCCACTCGGCCACATCACCTCCCGTCCCAACATCCAGTTCCTCATTTGCCAGCTCTTCATCGGTCCCCAGATCAAAATCCAGGGACACGAGGCTCACCGACTGCCAGTGACTCTCCAGCCACAAAATCGACGCTGGAGCATTTGTGAATTCCACAATCCGCGCGTTCGGCAAGAACTCCTTCAGCACAGCGTGCATGGCAATCAGGCGGAGTGGATCGTTTTCGACGATCAGGATCGTAGTGTCAGTCATGTTTACCGTTTACCTCTCCGTTGTTATGAACTCTGATATCTATTCCGATGGGCGGGCTATCGACTTAGTCGCCGTTGGAGTTTACCTCAGTGGTTTTCAGGATTCTGCACTACTGGAATTCCTGGTGTTTTCGAGTAGTGCAGAATCCCGAGAACCACCGGAATGAATCCGGTGGCGGGACGACAGCTCCTTGCCGTCGGCGATATCCCGATGGCAGTCACTTTGTCAAAGTAGACGTCACTCTTCAAGTGACGAAGGCCGAAAAACGCAGCACTTGGCATTCATCACTCAGAGTGTGGTGCATTATTCGTGTAACGAAGTAGTCGCAGATTATGACAGGACGATTTAGGACAGGACGATGAATCGCAGCTTAAATCGTCCTGACCTTCATCGTCCTGTCAACAATGCGATTCCTGTTCAGAAAATGCAGTACCGGAGGGCTCACGCCGCTCCGTTCGCCAGTCTCATATCTGGCCGCGAGAAGTATAAACCATGAAATTTGCGCATGGGTGCTTGTATCCGACGTCCGAGGCTTCAAGCTGTCGCAGACTGGATCCGGCGTTCTCGACGCTTCGAACGGAATGCGCGGACCGACTGCCTTTATTCGTAAACGTTCACGGCATTCCAGTAGTATCATGATTCGTACAGGAAAATAGTGTACAGGAAAACCTGACTTGAACTTCTCTTCATCAACAAAATCTTTTTGTACACAATTTTCCTGCACAAAATCTGCTTCTAAAACTCAAGGTCGTGAACGGTTACGAAACTTCAACCGCTGACGCACGATCTTCAATGCGTTCTTTCACGCTTTTGAAGGCGCTGGTGTCCGGAGTCGCAGGGATCCTCGCTCTTTGTGATGCGAGTAATCCTTGCCGGTATTCACATCTTCCCCACAAAGGTACGTGCGTCGGACGCAGCGATCAATCAAACGAAACGCCCGGATCTCATCTGTGGCGCAAATCTCCGTTCGATTCACCCGTGGCATGGCAAACATCTCCAAACAAGGAACGGCTGGCATATCGACCTGCGAGCAAGATCTTTTCTCCAAACTCCTGTTAAGGTGGGTGGCTTAATTGGCTTCACTTTGCGATTCACCGCAGAGCGGTTGCAGATATTAGCCGGTGGTAAGCGTAGCGCCACCACCGGGCACGAAGACTGTGAGCAGTGCATCCTGAAGGGATGCCAGAACCTGAAACGCCTGTCAAGTTGGGTGGCACGATTGCCGCTGCAGCACGATTGCCGCTTACTGTTCACTCTCTCCACGACAATAGCTGATACCGTATTGAGCTCAAATGCAAGCTTCTTAAGTGCATCGCGACGGAACAGCACGATGGTTATGCCGCTCTTGACACCGGTTAGAAGTCTCCCGACACAATGAGTTCTCGGATCAGTGCATTCATGGAGGATGCCACATGCAAACGCGAACTCCATTTATCAAATGCGGATGGATTTCGCTTTGTCCGCGTGATAAACGAGGCAAAACGGCGTTTGAGTTCGGGCGGTAACGGTGAATCTGCGTCGTTGGCAATGGTATGACGGAATACCGGTAGCTGCCGTTTTACGTCTTGTCCGAGATCCTCCATGGATAAGCTAAACGCCCGTCGATCACTCCACATCTTACCTTGAAGTTCTTCATCAAATAGAGTCATCGCCACACGCACGACCGAATGAAGGCTCCAGTACCAGCGGATATCGTCTGCAGTTACGCCATCGCCACGCTTTGCCGCAAGACGTTCCAGCAGATTGACATCGTTCGTGTGAATCGCGTCAATAAAACGCGTTTGTTCTGCTGATTCATGTTTATCAGAGGCTGCAGACGCCGAGGCTTTCTGCATGAGGTGTTTGGTCGCTTGCTGGCTCTGGAAACTGTCGTATCCCCAAGCTCGTAAGTCACTCTTAATTTGTTCCGCAAGGGCGTCCGTTGACGCTCCATCTGCATCGAAGATTGAAAACAGCCTTTGGCCGGT
>Ga0105047_10002551_pt1 | contig 32457 bp, 27 predicted proteins | sample MAT04_FD_78384 | JGI IMG/M metagenome (GOLD analysis project Ga0105047, IMG submission 78384) | Freshwater microbial communities from Lake Fryxell liftoff mats and glacier meltwater in Antarctica - MAT-04 (megahit assembly) | ecosystem: Environmental > Aquatic > Freshwater > Ice > Liftoff... | reverse complement strand
CTGCAACTCCTGTTGATTCACCTCACCGTAGGCGATGGGATAAATCCGCACACCGCTACCACTCAGTACCTCCTGCACCTGAGCAAACTGTAGCCCTTTCGTAACTTCACCATCAGACAGCAGTATCAACGAAAAGCGACCATTGGGATCAGCCTTTTGTTTTTCCAGCAAATCGGCTACCCCCACCATTAGCCAGTCATACATAGCAGTACTGCCGTCGGCTTTCAAATCATCGATCGCCACCCCACCTGATTGCCCGCATTGATGGCTCCACTGGCCAACCGTAACGCCTTTTCACATCTTCGAACTGCTTCAGTTGTACCAGATGCACTTTAAGCGCAGTAAAAAGCGCACCTGTTGATTTATTTCAACAGATCTCTAGGTCGTCGCTGTGAACACGAGGGGAGTTAACCCCCACCACAACCCCTGCTGCCCAAGGAATGACGACAGTTTACTGCGGTGGTAGCCTTTGCTGAGCAATGAATTCAAACGTTCGGCGATCGCTCTATTTACCTGTAATTTTGCCGTCGGGTTCTATCACTACCAGTTTGCCTACAATCGTTTCATCTGCCATAGTTTCCCCTTCTGAGTCATTTGAATCTGCGGCTACTCAGATCTGCGACTTCTCTGAGAAGTCGCAGATCCATTTTTAGGTGAGTTTACGCCGATCACGGGTTGACGATTGGTCGAAAATTAGGAAGTCGGTCCTCGAACACGAAAGGTGGCCGTGGACTGACGAGTCGTGGACCTCTTGCCATGAAGGTAATACCATCCAGAGAAATCCAATTGCTGCTGCCTGATTCCTTGTAGACTTGCCCATCCGTGAGAATGTCAATCCGACCAGCAACGTTAGGGTCAGTTGAAACACCGTGCAGTTCTCTGCCACTGGGTCGATAACCTTCGGGCAGGGTGAAGATGGTGCCACTTCCTCCTCTCACTAATCCTCTCAGGTGAACAATACCCAGACTATCTTTGAAATAAGCAGCGTTGTTAAATGTATTGCCATAATTGACCCAACCATTTTGCAAGGTCGGCGTTTGCCAGCCTTCCTGTTGTAAGCTAGTTTCTCCACCCCGGACGATTAGTCTGCGATCGGGGTTTGAGGTACCAATGCCAACATTTCCCTCACTGTTGACCGTCAGTAAATCTCCCCGTTGCTCTGTCCACAGGCTGGCGCTGCCTGACTGGTTATACCAAACGTAGCGATCGCCCGCGACTGGTGAGGCAGGCCATGCAGTGAGCGATCGCTTGACAAAACCCAACTCAGCCGCTGGCCCGGTGACATCAATGCCACCTGTCCCGGTTGTGGCTGCGAATGGCCCCACGACCATGTACGATCCCACATGCAGCGGTGCGCCAGGAGTGGCAGTATCAATGCCGACATTTCCACTGGTGTAGGCGATCGCCCCTGCGGATCCACTCACCCATTGGCTCCCGGCTGGCTTTGCAGCGGCGTCCAGTTTGTCTAACGTGACTGATCCGGCTGCGAGCTTTGCTGTGGTCACGGCACTATCCGCCAGTTTGTCGGTCAGCACAGACCCAGCTGCAAGTTTTAAGGACGATACGGCGTTGTTTGCAAGTTTGAGTTCCGTTACCGCATTAGTAGCGAGCTTGGCTTCGACTACCGAATTGACTGCCAGTTCTGCCTGCCCCACACTGCCATCTTGAATTTTGGCAGCTGTCACCGCATTGTCTTCTAATTCAATGTTGGTAATACTGCCTGCGGGAATTTGTAGCCCGGTCAACCCAGAAGCGTCTCCTTGAAATGACGTCGCGGCAACTATTCCGTTGACTTGCAATTTTGCAGTCGGTGAAACGGCAGTGCCAATGCCAACATGACCGTTGATGGTGAGTGTGTTTTGCACGCTCAGTGGCCCGCTAATGCTGGTGTTGCCGCTGCTTGTGATAGTCAGACGGTTGGTGCCATCGGTTTGCAAGGAGAGGGGCACACCGGTTCCGGCATCGGTGCCAATAGCAGCATTGGTGCCATCTACACTCACCTTAAGTAGGGAACCGCCCGACTCCAAAAAAACACGACTGGGGTCAGCGGACGAGAGATGCAGTTGGGCGATCGGCTCACCGATGCCAATTCCAATTTTGTCTGTTACTACAAGCTTGCCTGTAACGGTTTGATCTGCCATATTTTTTCCTTATCCTGTTGAATAACTTATACGTAACTTCAAGATTCACATCCAAACCAACCCAGGTTGACCAAAACCCAGATTTTGCCGGTGGATGCGCTATTTTCTCTCCGAAAAGGCTGCATGGCCTTGCCCAAGGTATAGCCCGCTGTAGTGGCTTTCATTGCGTAACCAGCTTGAGAAGCCGTCACCAGAAAGTCACCCACCTGAATGGAACCATTTTCTGTAGAAACTTTGGTGAGAACTCGTCCGGCTAATGCTAAAGGTTTGAGATCGGGGCGATCGCAATCTGTGGGGTGGCTGCCCCCAATCATTAAACCTGCTGTAACTGGGTCTGAAATGACACCCGCTACGGTACGGTCATAGGGTTGATAGCTTTTTTTGAGTAAAACGCGATCGTCGGGTGGTTCCGCAAGCACAACCACATCCCCCGGCTCCAGGTCATCCTCTGCCTTAGTGGGGGTCATCTCTGCCAGATCATCAGCCGTACCAAACCGTGTTGCACCCCCTGCCCACAGAGTACCAATTGCCAAATCTTGATATGCTGCGCTGTCAGCTCTACTTAAATAAACCCAGGTGTTGGCTACTGAGTAAGCGGGCCATCTGCCTAATCTCCAGCCTCCTACCGTTTGAGAAGAATCACCGCTGCCCACCCAGGCATTGGGACCCCGCACGTCTAACCCCAAAACCGGAGCTATGGTACCAATGCCCACATTGCCAGACGGGGTCATAGATAGGACACTAGCCCAATTAGAAGCCCCTTTTTGGTTAAAAAACTCCAGATTGCCTGGGCCATTGCTGCCCACATGGAGAATCCACGATTGATTGCCAGCGATCGCCTCCCCTGTAAATTTAATCGTGGGTCTATCGCCTTTCAGCAGCAGTGCGCCTTCATCTGCTACCCAGTTGGCATGGGCAGTAATGCGCCCCTCAACGTTTAATGGACTGTGAAAACCGGTTTTCCCAGTTACCTCTAAATTTCCCAATACCCTTAAATTCTGCTGAACCGTGAGTTCGCCTGTAATCGTATCTCCCGCCGTTTTGACCACACCCACAAGCCCACTACCATCGCCCTGAAACGAGGTAGCTTTCACGGTACCATTCACCTCTAGGCGCTCCGCTGGAGGCATTTCGCTGCCAATCGCCACATTGCCATTGCTATAGAACAGGCGATCGCCGTTCATCACCCAGGGGCGGGCTGCGGCCTCTAGCTTAGCTAGAGTAACAGCCCCCTCTGCTAGTTTGGGGGTGGTGACGGCTCCATTAGCAAGGGTAGAATCTACCACGGCATTGTCTGCTAGTTGAACGTCGGTGATAGTGTCTGGTGGAATTTGCAGCCCGGTTAACCCAGCAGCATCCCCCCGAAATGAGGTGGCTGCGACAACGCCATTGACCTGTAATGTCGCTGCTGGTGGCGTGATGGTGCCGATGCTGACGTTGCCGCTAACGGTGAGAGCGTTTTGAACGGTTAAAGGCCCTGTAAGGGTAGTGTTGCCATCGCTGGCAATGCTCAGGCGGTTGTTGCCATTCGTTTGTAGGGCAAAGGGAAGCGTTGTTCCGGCCTCGGTACCCAGGGTGGCAGATGTGTTGTCTATACTGACCTTCAGCAAGGACTTGTCTGACTGTAAAAAGACTCGGTTGGAATCAGCAGAAAAAAGATGTAATTCGGCGATCGGCTCTGTAATGCCAATCCCTATTTTTTCTGTTACTACTAGCTTTCTCTCAACCGTTTGATCTGCCATATCCTTTGCCCTTTCCTTCCATGTATAGACTACTTTGAAGAATTGATGTTAGAACGATATTCAAAATGTTTCCAGGTTAATCTTACTTTGCGCTGATGCCTGAGGCGATCGCCAACACATTAACTCGGTATTTAAGAGAATGCGTTTGCCATCATCCCCTATCCCTTTTCCCCAAAAGGGCTACTACGTATACATAAGTCGGCACTTTTAGAGGATGTTTAAAAAGGTACTGACTGTGACTTTAAGCACTCAGCGATCCTCCCTAGCCCCCCTTAAAAAAGGGAGAACCGGATTCAAAGTCCCCCTTTTTACTAGCGCAGCGGCGCGCCAGCGCGGGGATTTAGGGGAATCAAATGCAAGAATTCACTACAAACAAGACTTTTCAGAGATCCTCTTAAGTCAGTTTCTTAACTTACATCTTGCACTACTCGCAACAGCCCGCCCGCGAATGAATTGCGGGCGAGTTATCGAGAAAGCTGCAAGATGTAAGTTAAGCCAATAGGGCTTACGCACTGGGTACCCAGGAAATGAATTTCCTGGCTCAAAGCTCAAGTCAGTTGAAATTGACTAAAAACTTTCCGAACAACCCATTTCAATGAGTTTTAGCTTTTAGCCTGAGATTTATCTCAAGGCGAACTGCGTAAGTCCTTGCCAAAAGTGTTTCTTAGGCGTGTTCTAAAGCCTCAGATTGATTCGTTTGATCTGCGTTTTCTACCGCTATAGCTCCGTTGTTGTTTCCATGATCTTCAGGCTCTAACAGTAATTCTTCTAACACCTGAGCTGCGCCGCTGATGCGCAGCAGGGTTTGCCGAAGCTGCTCTTTTTGAGCTTCTAGATCTGCCAGCATTTTTTGACCGGACTCAAATTCAGCCTTGAGTTGTTGCAGTCGGGCTTCCAATCGTTCTCGCATAGACTAAGTGCCTCTTTGGTGATTCTTAAGTACCCTTATTGAATATTCACAAATACCGCAATATGCCCTGTTCCCCCCCCAAAAGATTGCAGTGCTTTGCCGATAATGCAGCCCAGTTTCGGCTCAGTCGCTTTTTTGGCATGTCCTGGATTGTTGGAAGTTGTGAGTAAATCACCCACTTCGATCGGCACCTGTGTCGCATCTACTTTGCAGATCGCGAAGGTGCCCAGGGTGACCACAAACACTTCTCCACCAGTTTCAGCAAACGTCGAATCTTCCGGTTGCACCCGGTTGTCGGGCATCCCTGGATTGGGGACGGCTTCGCGGGAAACGATGCCAATCACCTTACTGTCGTTTTCCTGGTCGGCCAGGGTGACGTCTGGAACGGGAATGCGTCCGTTGTCTCCTTCAAACCGCACAATGGGCGTGCCTTTGAGTTTGACCACATCTCCCACGTTCAAGCGTTGTCCACTGGCATTGACAAAGGTGTCTACAACGTAGCCGCCCTTGTCTCCGCTAAATTTGGCAACTCCCTGGACAAACAGAGCGGGGGTGCCATCTTTTGCTTGGGCGTAGACTCCAAATACGTTGTCCATGTTGGCGATTCCGGCGATCGCTGCCCCGCTGCCAAGGGGTGGGTTCACATTGGTGGGAGTACTAGAAACTTTTGAGACGATGCCATAGGACGTCGGTGAGCCATTCCAGACAAATAGCGCCCCTAATGCCCCTGGAGCTGGGGTAGTTCCAGGGTTGGGAGTGGAGGACTGCACCGAGAGCCGGATGTTGCTGACCGAGGGTGATCCAACGTTCAGATTGCCACCGACTCGACCCCGTTGTTGCACAGTGAGATCGGCCCCATCCACTGCCAGATTTCCGGTTACGGTTCCTCCCTTAGTGGGTAGGGCACCAATTTGCTCAGCACTCAGGCTATCGAGTTTGTTACCATCCCTGGCCAAATCGCGACCATTGACCGTGCTGCTGACCGTGAGACTGCCCTGAATATCGACGCGATTAGCGGCACCAGAACTGAGGGTAGGAAATTGGGTGGCATCTTGAACATTGGTTCGAGAAAAGGTAATTTTTGTTAAGGTGGGTTCGCCCAGGTTAATCCCTGCCCCTAAACGGACACTCAAGTCGGGCGCTGTCGATACCCTGCCATCGTCGCCAATCGATAGGATTGCCAAACGCAGCCTCATCGTCGTGTCGCTAATGTTAGGGTCGTTGATTAAAAAAAGGCGCATGATGGGGCGTTCAAAGAGGCGCGTTTCTCCACCGCCTACTGGATCTGACGCTTCCTCGCCATAGGCGATCGCCAGCACCACTTTTTGGTTACGAAATGGGGCATCGGTCAGCGGAATCGTGCGATCGCCAGTCAAGACAATCTGGCGGCCTTCTTTGTCGATCGCCACTCCTGGCTTCACGGTTGCTTCAGTTGCGCCGATGGGTGCCTCTACCGTCAGCCCCTCGGCAATGCCAGGTGTATGCAGCGATCGCTGATGTTGTCGTAAATGGTTAATGTGATACTTTTGTTCATCAATAAAATCTTGTTCTTGAAGGAATTGGTTGTTGAAATAGCGAGTCCGTTTATCCACATATTGGGGGATGTTATAGTCTGCCATAGAGGCTACCTCACATGAATAGGGGAATACTTTGGTGAATCAGTTGGGCACGTCGCCGAGGAAGGTATTGACACCCACCACAGAACCACCCTGAAACGGGTCGGGTTGACCTACCTGCATCGTCGTTGGCACTTTAACCTCCAGATCGTAGTAGGTATGCGCGGGTTTTTCTTGGTCAATAATCGCTCTAGCAATTTGCTCACGCCGGGTGAGATCGAGATCTTTCAGGCTTTGCAAGATAATTTTGACCCGGAAGTAATGGGGTGGGCCGCCGCCAATCGCCGTATCGACACCCACATGGGAGGTTACACCAATTTGGAGGGGAGCCGTTAACTCGCTCACCTCAACCCCCATGCCGCCCGTATAGGTTTGCAACATTTCGATCATGCCTGCGTAGGTGCCGCGCTTTTGGTAAAGCGGGACAATTTGATTCATAAACCGTCGCTTTTCATCCTCTAACCAGTCATCGCGCAGGCTGAGGGCAACCCATCCCGCTAACCACGATAAAAACTCTGTCGGCGTTTCGTTGGGGTCAAAGTAAGTCGAAAGGTGGGCGATCGCACCTTCTAAACTAGTGCCATGAAAGGGAATTGAGTTTCCCAACTGATCGTGCAAGGCAGGAAACATTATCCCATCTTCACGCCCCAACAGAATTTTCTCGAACGCTAACAGGAAGCGCTCCAGGAAGGGATCGGCTTGGTAGAGGGCGGGGAGATACTCGTTAAGGCGCATAGCAGTTTTGAATTTTGAATTTTGAATGGGAATAAGAATGAGAATGTTGGGTTTCGCTGCGCTCTACCCAACCTACTTTTTTTATGGGTTGCTGACAGAGGGGACAACGGGTTTGTGGTTGGCATCTACATACCGAATTGCTTTAGCATCCACTTCGACAAGTTCGTGGTCGTTGATGGCGATCGCGATCAGTTGCCCTTGTAAAAATTGCAACCGAGCAGATTCGGGAGGTGCAACGGCGATTTCATTCAGCAGGTGCTTTTGGCCATTGGGTTCGGTGACTTCTGTTTTAGTGACATAATCGACACCGGGAACTTGATCTAGCAAGGCATACAGTTCTGAGACATAAACATTGCGGCCAAACACCCAACCTTGGCGATCGCTGCCTCCTTGTAGCGGATGGAAAAAAGTGAGGGCGTTGAACACTTCAACTTGAACCAAATCCACTAAGGCATCGGGCTTGAGATGCAGGGTCAGTTGCAATTGAACCTTGACGTAGCTGGGGCCGATGACGTGCAACCGGGTAGTCAGAATCCGTTTGGGTTCCAAAAACTGCGCGATCGCCTGGAGCAACTCCTGCGTTGGTTGGGGGAGTGGATCTGCGCCATTACTAATCGGGACAATCACGACGCTCACATGACCCATCTGTTCTGCTTGGCTAAATAAGGGCGATCGCGGATCAAGATTGCGGCGGGGAATGCAGTGCGATCGCGCTACTTTTTGCTGACCTTCGTCGCGCTGAGCATTGACCGCTCGCGCCAAAATTTCAAAATCGGCACAGGTTACGGCACGGCTGGCTGCCCGCAAGGTTTGTACGGTCTTGCGAATCTCGGTGTCAAGGGTTGCCCCATCCGGGACGGGCTGGTCGTAAAACGCCCATTTGGAGCCGTTGAGTAATTTTAGAAATGTAAATTTATTCGCATTGGTGACGCGATTCAGCCGATAAATTAGCATTTCGCTCAAAAACGCGAATAGCTCCACTAGGGTAATTCCCGGATCGGACGGGTTATGATTCGTCCATTCCGGCGCATAGGTCGGGATCAGGCTCAGCGCTTCTGCGACCAAGTCTTTGTAGGTGCGATCATCGAGGTTGGGGAGTTCGAGGGGCATGGGGAAGGGGGGAGGAAAGAAAGAGGGGGAAGAGGAACAATTCGTAGATTGGAGGTTGAGTAATTTTTTGCAAGCTCAATTTTCGTCGCGCAGACGGATGCGGATGGTGTGTTTTCCGGAGTAGACCAAGAATCGTTCGGTGGCTTTAATGGCTTGAATAGCTTGGCGATCGCTGCCATCGTCAATGACGAGAGACCGAATGTGATCGACACCGGGGACAGCTTCGATTAGGGCGTAAAAGTCGGAGGGGTAGGGTTCTCGGCCAAAATTCCAGCCTGTTTTCTCTAAGCCGCCCGTTAGAGGATGGAGGAAACTGGTCAGGGTGCGATCGACGGCCTGAACTACGGTGCTAGATCCTTCTAGGGAAACCAGGGCAATTTCGACGGAAACCTGAACGCGGACGTAGAGGGGACCAACTACCCAGACGCGAGCTGTGGGGATACTGCGAGCTTCCAGATAATCCTGGACTCGGCTCGTCAATTCCAGTCTGGGCAGGGGTTTGGGGTCGGGGGATCGGGGGACGATGATGACACTGATATCGCCTACAGAGTAGGGATGCCGGGGAGCCGGGTTTTGCAGCACGAATGGGGTTTTCTCTAGGTTGAGTCCGGGGAAACATCGGGCACGAGCTACTGCGGGAGAGGCCAGCATCGCCAAGTCTTGGTAATCTTCTAGGGTGACGGCGCGGTTGCCATGGCGGATGGTGCGGGGGGCGCGATCGATCAACAAATCTAGGGCTTCGGCATCGGCACCACCGGTTGCTGCCACCCAGTTGGTGACTTTTTCGACGTAGGGCAGGGTGGTTTTGAGTTGACCGATCGCCCCGGCGGGCTGGTTGCCCCGATTGCCGCCGCCTGTGCAGTAGCGCGTTAGGCGCAGATTCCCTCTGCCCAGCGGCGGAATTAGGCCGTTGAGTCCATCGCCAAATCGGATTTCGCCCGTCAGGTGGTTGATGATGTAATGGCGATCGCGTGCTCCAGAGCCATAGAAATCTTCGACTTCTCGCCAGCGTACCCAAATTTCTTGTGGGCGGTTGGTGGTATCTAGCTTGTAGGCGATCGCGCTGCCGGCATCGCCCGTTTGCTGAGCAATCTGACGCAGTTCCTCTTGTTCTGCTGCCGGGGGCAGTTCGGATTCGCGTACGTCTAACCTCTGCCCCTGCAACACTGGAGTGCGAATGGTGCGAAAGGTTTGGTGGGCACTGCCGTCGCTAGAACCCAGAATTTCGTCGCGCAGGGTAATGGTTTGACTGGCAAGGGTGGTGTTGAGCAGCAGCCGGATCAAACGAGGTTCTACCGCATATTGTCCTTGGCTCCACTGCACCCGCAGCCAGTAGCGGGGCGGTTGGCCAAAGGTATGGGGACGGGGAATAAAATCATCGGGGGGCAGCCATTTCACCACACCGGGTCGAGTCAAGTTTTCGGTGCCATCTTCCAGATTCAGGCGACTCCACTCCGCGCCATTCCAGTATTGCCAAACCAGTTGCAGGCGGTCGGCAATCGGCAAGGTATCGCCTACCACGGTCTCAAAACTGGCGTTATAGTTCAGTGTCCCGGCTTCTGGTGGTAAAACATCCAGCGACTCGGTTTCCGGTGGCCCATTTTCCAAAGGCAAGTTGCCCAGAGTCGTGACGTTGAGATAGCCGCGATCGCCACTCCCCGTCAGCGCGTCGGCAGGAATCGTCACTTGGAGCCAGAACGATCGTACTTCTCCGGGAGCCAGAGTCAGGGTTAGGGGAGAGGATCGAGGGTCATCATCAAGGGTATTCGAGAACCGGAGCCGTCGTGTCCAGGGCTGATTGGGATGGGTGCCTGCGATCGTCACAGTCACTCGTATGGGTTCTGGTGTAGGATTGGTCAGCCAGAATTGATGCAAAACGTCGGTTCCTGCCCGCCCCACCTGCTGGCTTTGGGTGGGCGACAGCGGCACTGTTTTTTCGCCATATGGCAAGTCAGCCGTCTGGAAAAACAGGCTGAGGGGGCGATTCGGAAAATCGGTACGGCTGGCAGGCAGCGCAAAGCCCAGATAGAGTGACGGCAGCGGAAGTTGCTGGTGATCTGGCTCAATCCAAAAGGGCGAAAAAGAGGTCGAGCGGGGAACGGTCAGGATTTCCCGATATTCCAATTGGTTGTAGGTCAAAATCTGGTCTGGGGCAGTTCGCCGAGTGGCTTCATAGCTCACCTGAATCGCTTGCAGCGACGGGGGAAACAGCGTGGCTGGCACTAGGCGATAGCCATCTTGAAGCCGATCTGGATTGCTTGGCACATACTGGGCTTCGGCTCCGTAGTTGCCTGCCACCAGCCGCAGCCGCAACCAGGTTTGTTCCACCCCGTTCACAGAGGTGATCTGCGGCTGCCGGGGCAAGCGAAAACTGACTGTGCCGCTCTGTTTTAACCCCTCAGTTGTATCGGCAAATTCGTTGGGAATGGGCTGTCCCCGAGCTGGTGGCACAGCGCCATTGTTTCCGGAAATACCCAGTAGCTCCCAGCGATCGCCATCCCAAAACTCCCAGCGCAATCGCAAATCTCTAGACGGGTTGGCGGCGGGTACTCCAGAGTCTGCATTCGTAGCGATGATAGTCAGCATCACCCTGGCAGCGTCTAGGGAGAGCGCTTCACGATTGGTTAGATAAAAGGTGTCGCCAAATTTTGGCTTCTCACCCAGGGGCAAAAAATCTTTACTCAGATCTACCGGAATTTGGTTGGTAAATGCCTGCTCAATCGGTAGATCGCGGCGGTTCAAGCGAGCCAAAAATTGGATGGGTTCCCCACCGCCTTCGGGCAAGCCAATTTCTGGTAATTCAGTCACCCGTACCATGCTGCTATGGGCTTCGAGGGTGGGCGTAATCGGAGTCACCAGACGGCAGCGCAACCAGCGATTTTCCTGTCCATTCACCAGACTCAGGGGCACCGGGTCGCGGCTGCCAAAATTGAGTATCACGACATTACCCTGGTTCAGATTGCCCGCTGCATCCAAATTTTGGGGTTGCCAGCCTATGCCGTCCCACCACTCCCAACTCAAAACTGCCCCATCACCCAGCGGTTTGAGCAGATTCAAACTCAGACTCAACTCGGCAATATTGGGGAAACCCAGGAGTTCGCGCTGCCCCAGATAAAGGTGGTGGGCGACCGCCCGATTTCCCTGAAAAACGAGTGGGGCTGACGTGGAGCCAACCAGTTTGAGATCAGGGGAGGTGGCGATCGCCCCATAATCGGCATACTGATCCAACAGAGGATTGTGAACCACCCATGATGCCAGCGTTGCTGCCGTCACCACCAATTCTTGCTCCGTTTCAAACAGCACCGACTCTTTTTCACCCGGTGGTGGTGGCGCAGCCGCAGCGGTTCCAGGAGGCACCAACCCATCGGCTGCACTGCCGACCGCTAGTGAAAAAGTCAACGCTACACGAGCCGGAGCCGGGGGCAACCGCGAAGCTCCCAGCAAATCTAGAAACGCCAGAAAGTTTTTGTTGGGGACTTCGTTGAGCCGTTGAATAATGATTTCGGCATGACGGGCAAATACCCCCACCAGCGCTTCACCAATCGGATCGGGGTTGTCTGCCAGCAGCGCCAATTGCTGATTGCTCGGCAAATACACCGCCAACAATTTCTTCACCTGCCAAGCAATTTCTGGGGCAGTACGGGCATCAATCGACGGCGGTTTAGCCATTAACCTGCACTCCTTTCTAGATAGAACGGATATACCAGGTTAAACACGTTGTTGGTTGCCCGCACTTGATAGTCCACACTAATCAGCAATTGATCGCCCTCTTCACTACTGGCCTGCTGCACCTGCACTTCCAGCACATCAATCCGTGGCTCTAGCCGCAACATAGCCGTCTGCACCGCCTGCACCACTTTCCCAATGGTGCCGGGAGTTACCACTTCAAACACCAGATCATAAATGCCGCAGCCAAAATCGGGACGCATCGCTCGCTCTCCCTTGGCGGTTGCCAAAATCAGCCAGATAGATTGGCGCACACTCTCTTCATAGCGCGCCTGCTGAATTGCACCTGTATCATTCAAACTGAAGGGAAATCCTACTCCGACTCCCAAAAATGGTTTTGGCATCTCATCCTCCGACAGTTCTAGAATTCATCCAATCATCACCGTTCCTACTGCAAAGACTGTCCCTGTTGGTAGATCCGATGGATCATTACAGGTTTCTGCCTTGTCTCCATTGCGCGCGGCGGCTTTGCCATTAATTTTGACGGTTGCACTGCCAAACTTGATGGTGGCTTTGTTATCAGGAGGTTTTTGGAAACTCACTCCCGGTGGGGTTGGCAGGTGCGGTGGCGTGTTATCTGCGGTGCTATTGACCGTTGCCGCAGGCATCCCCATGATGTTGACATCGCTACTCAATCCGCCGCTGACGATCCCCGCAAATGGATGGGGCAAGGGCGTGGGCACTGGAGCGGGGGCTGGTGGTGCCGGAACCATCACAATATGGGTATCGAGCGCAAAAACTTGATCCCCTTTTTTAGCAGCAGGTTGTCCCATAGGTTTGAAGGATGAAGGATATTGAGAGAGCATCTTTTGTTGGGTTGAGCGAAGTCGAAATCCCACCGCCGGCAGGACTGCTAATTTAAGTTAATGCTTGCTCCTTTAATCGTAGTTTCTTCTTTGGCGATCGCTTCCATATTCCCCTGCACATTAATTGTGGTATCAGCCGAGGATGCGATCGCAATCTCCTTCGCATTCAAACTAATCTTACCGTTTGGAGCGGCCAGGGTAATGTCTTTTTCGCTGGTGATCGTGATCGCATTTTTGGCAATATCAATCACGATACTGTTCTTACTCTCTTTGTCGTTGATTTCAATGGTCTCCTTACCCTGCTCATCATTCAGGCGGATGGTGTGACCACTGCGAGATTTGATTAAACGCACGTTATTTTTACCATCGTCGTTGGTCAACGGTGGGGGTGCTTTGCCATTCCACAAAGCCCCCAGCACATAGGGAAACCGCATATCACCCTGTTCAAACGCCACCAAAACTTCGTCTTCGACATCTGGCAAAAAGTAGATGCCTTGCTCTTTGCCCGCCATTGGCGTGGCGATGCGTGCCCAAGAGCTTTCGTCTTCGTCGCTGAGCCAGGGAAATTTGACCTTAATGCGCCCTAGTTTTTCCTCGTCCTGATTGTTGGTAACGGTACCAATGACAACCCCATGAATACGGCGATCGCCTGCCCGTCGCATTTCTCCATCCAGCATTTCCTCCTCAAACGAACTCATGACGCAGTCCTCCGTACTGTAAACCCTCTGAAACGGACGATGCAGTCGTCCATTTCAGAAAAAACTAAATTCATGATGCATTCCTCCTTACTGTGAAGTGGGTGTAGTAGCCGCTGGGGCCATAGCGATGGCTGGCAGCAGTCACGTAGTAATCGCCGCTGAAGCGGATACCGATGCCGTCAATCGTAATGACAGCTCCGGCGTGTAGATCAGTCCGACCTCGACAAATGCCCTCACCTATAACCAGTGCCAGAGCGGCCCGATTGAAGCGGGCTTTCGCCAATTGATCGGCCTCTGCCTGGGTCAAAATTGGGCGATCGCTAATCCGTTCCACTGCATCTCCAAACGGACTTTGAACCAGGGATGCCGCGTTCGTTTGTCCGCCCATCGTAGAAACCTCATCTCCTGCGCGAGACTCTCCCAAAATTTTTTCCTTTTCCTTGAAATTCCATCCCCGCACCGCCACCTCACTCACCTGCCCAACCGAAGAAAGGCGTGGATAGAATTCCAGCAGATCATCCTCCAGGGTAAGCGTCAGCACACTGCTGTCAGCATTCGCGACAGGTCGAAAGATCAGTGTTCGATCATCCACCATCACTTCGTACTGAATTTGCCTTGCCCGTTCCTGTAAAAATGCCAGATCGGTTTGGTCTGCCTGGAGCATGTAGTCATGGGTCACCTTGCTATCCTCAACCTGGGCAGTTAGCCCAGCCTCCTGAGCAATTTGGGCTGCGATATCGCTGTCTTTAAGTTGGATAAAGGTGCGGGTTTTGCGTCCCCGTTGCAGGCGGTGGCGGCGATCGTATCCTCGAACGGTCAGACTAGGAAGACGGTTACGCGAAAACTCTGGCTCTAATCCAATAACCTCGCCTTTAATCAGCGTTGCTAGCTCACCGGCATAGCCCAATTTGATTTCTAACGCTGCTCCCAGGTCAGAGAGTTGCGGATCGTCCAGCCAGGGAATAGTGGGTTGGCGATCGTCCAAACCATTTACTCCCAGAGCAAACATCCCTGGCAGATTGACATCCTCATCAACGGTAACGCGGATAATTTGAGTTTCTCGCTCTACTGCCAATTGTGAGCCATTGATTTTGATCTCAAAACTCGGAAGCAGCGTGTTTTTAGTCTTTGCTGAGGGCATAGGGGAGATAGAACGAAGTTTTTATAGTTCTGGGATACTTAAGGATTGTCCAGGTTGTAAATTTCGGGGGTCATCTAACTCATTGGCTTCAGCGATCCTGCGCCAGATCGTTGAATCTTTGTAGAACTCGGCGGCAATGCTGCTCAAGGTATCACCCCGCTTCACCAAATGTGTGGTGAGTTCGGGGTCGGTTTTGCGTTTGTCATCCTCCGGCTCTAAAAATTCTGTGAAGGTAACCGGGAGTCTGGCTCTAACCGGAGTACCTTTGCTGTCAAACAGCAGGAAATTTTGCGCTAGGCTACTAACAAACCCTTGAAAGGGAAAGTCGTGTCCTTCAATCGGCTGATTTCCCCAGGAGAGGATGCAGATGGGGGGTTGTCCTGTTGCCCGCTCAATTTCGGTGAGTTTGACAACTGAACGGGTAAGCTCTCGAACATCGGCATATTTCTTCCCGTCGATTAACTCGGTGACATCAAAAAACAGCTCAAACGAAAGCGTCCGGCTGCCCCCACCGCTAAAGTGTCGGCGTGGCGCGTTCACGTCTCTCTGGGTTTCAGTGGTTTCTCCATCGCTCTCGCCTGAGAACGACCATGTCACGCTTTTCGAGAGCTGGTAGCTGGTGGGGTTAAAGGGAACTTTGAAGGAAGGCAGTTGGGAGGGTTCGACAGGAGAAATCTCCAATTTTTCTAAAGTTTGGGAACTGCCTGCCCCCACCAAACCTGCTACCAATCCTGCCCCTAATGCGATCGCCGAATTTACCATAAATTGATCCCTCGACGTTCTCGTTCAATCACTAATCGACGTGCTAACATTCGACTCACTTGTTCTGTAATTTGCGCTGGGTTCACGGCAGCAGGGGCAGCAGGGGCAGTGGGCGGTGGAGCGCTGCCTACCGCTGGTGGAGAGTGAGTGGGCGTCGAGACTTGCCGTTGCAGCCACTGAGCCGAGGGGTCGGGTGCAGGCAATGTGGCTGGCGATGCAGCAAAGGAATTGCCTCGACTGCTGCCGACCACGGCATCGCCCATGCCTTTGCGCCAAATCATGCCGTGATTGAGCGTGGGGTAGTGAGGGAGTTCTTGAACCACTGCCAGGGTCTGAGCGGTGGCTTCTGGCAGGCTACCACGCTCTACCCCCGGTGCTCTAGAAGTGGCGGATTGGTCTGCTAAGTCACGCTGCACCTGTAGAGCAGCGGTTGCCGCCAAGGATGCCCGTCCACCGCTGACCAATGGCCACGTTGAACTCAGGTCAAGTTTACGGGCGATCGCCAAGCCACTGAGACTACCCGTCCCTAAAGACGGCACACCCGATGCCGCAGGTTGGGGCGCGGGTACGACAACGGATGCATTCTCACCCACTAAATTTCCAGCAGGAGAGGGATCTGGCGGGCGCAGTAATAGGGGGTCAGCGCTTAAACCCAATGCTGAACGATGCACTTGCTGCAGGGTTAGATGGGTTCCAGATGGAGGTTGAGCCGGTATAGGACTTGCACTAGCTTCTGAATTTTGCCAGATCGGGCGTTCGTGCCCTGGGCTGGTTGAACCCCCCTCCCTCTGTGGCTGGATCTGTGGCTGGATCTGTGGCTGGATCTGTGGCTGCACCCGTTGCGGCAAAACCAGCGACTGCAATGCTGGTGAGGGGGAAGTCAAACTGGGAACCACAGAAGTAGACAATGGCTTGGCAGCAGGTTTTGTCGGTTCAGGAGGGAGGAGAGACCGAGAAATGGTGGGTGTCGCAGCCGGGGAGGTGGGCGATCGCGCCATGTCTGCCAAATGCAATGGCTCTGCATGGGCTATAGGATGCTGTCCCGATGGCGACACGCGGCTGTGGGGGAATACCCAGCGTTGGATTCGTGCAGGCAGGGCGGTGGCCATGCGTTGCAACAGCGGTGGTTGAATCGGCATCTTTCCCAACGCAGGCCGTTGCATGTCTAATGTAGAAGCAGCCAACGGTTCGTGGTTACCCCGATTAATCGATCGATCAGGATTACTCTCTTCAACCGCAGCCCTAGCTATGGATTGTTGAGCAGTCCCAGAACCCTTTGCCCCGATCTCAACAGTCCCAGTCGAGACACGCTGTTGCATATCTTCCCCCGCTGGTGGTGGCGATCGCCCCTCCCGCTGCATCGCAGCATCCGCCAAACCAGACTCGAACGACGGTGGCCTGGACGTTGCCGCAGAGACCGAAGTGAACCCATCCCACAACGGCTGCCGCTGGACTCGCTGCCCTGGTACCAGCACCAAATCTGGCTGTTCTGCCGTCTGCTCGCTGCTGCTGTAGCGGGTTGCAACCTGCTGAAGCAGTGCGGTTCGCTGCACCATCCAACCCGGCACCCGCGCCACCTGCCGTTGAAGCGATCGCAGATTTACCACACCCACAGGATCGGTGAGCCGTCGGACTAACCGCTGAGTGAGGGCAGCAGAGTGCCCGTCTAGAACTTGTCCAGGAGATGGAACGGTGTTAGAAGATGGGGTGTCCGACTCACCCTGCGAAGGTATTTCTACCATCTCAGAACCCTCCCGAAATGGAAATATCCAAGGCTGCACCCAGTTCTGCGCCAATGCCAGCGACCAAACCACCCAAACTGGGTCGGCTCAAGCCTCGGTGCGCCAGTTCTATACTCTCAAACGCTACATTGCCAGAATCGGCTCGAAACTCTGGACCCGTCCACTTGTAGGGATAGGCTTCTTTGAAATTCCACCACATCACCGGAATGCTTTTTTTATCCATCAGATAAATGGTGCCATTACATCGGCTAAACGGCTTTTGGCTATTAATGCCCTGCGATACTTCCTGATACCACGTCCACAATCCATCAATTTGAGTTAAGCCATGTTTTAAGATCAATGGGGAATATCGGGTGCGCCCAATGAACCGATGCACGTACTCATTCACGCCACCCTCTCGATATTCTTCAGTTTCAATTTCTGCTTGCAAGCCTGTACATTCCGAAAAACCACCTGCCAGCACCCCTTCAATTTCCACCATAAAATTGAACCCCTGATAGGGATCACTCCGGATCCCCAGCAGGTTGGTGGCGAGGCTAAAGGCTGCATTTAAACCGAGCGATGCTCCGCCAATGGAAGGCATGATGGGTAACTCCTACTGGGTGATTCTCTGGGTGATTCCCTGGGTGATTCCCTGGGGATTATCTGAGTAACGCTCTGAGCTACTCTGGATGGGCATCATTCAAACGCTGGTTAATTTCCCCAATTTCTGCGACCCAACGCAGGCGATCGGGATGCTCCAGCGTCAGAATTTGGTCGGTTGACCAGTGGAAATGGTAAGCAATGTAGGCTAACTCCTGGTAGAGCCGATTCAGGGGGTAGCCGATTACTCCCCCTGAGTGCTCACTTCCACCTCAAATTCTTTTTCGCAGTGGGGACATTGGGTACGGATGCGATCGCTGCCACTCAAGTTAATTCGACAATAGAGATCCTGTAAATAGGCCAGATCTGCTGCAAAGAATCCTTCTATGACTTTAGGATTGATGTGTTCCAGGGTGCCTAGTTTGACAATCACTCTAGACAGCAGAATTAAGAGTAAATATGCCTGGTTATTGCGCACGCGAGGATCTTTTAAGGGGGCAATTTCATCTAACGCAGTGGCCAAGCGCATCACACCCTGTTGATGGAGATTGCCGTCTGCGTCAATGTAACCCCTGGGTAGAATGAAGGGAAATTCGGTCTGAAGCATGTTCTGGAGCATCAGTTGGGGCATCGGTTGGGGCATCGTTTATGCTTTCACCATCTCTTCGTGAACAATCTCTAGTGATTCGATCGCCACTTCGTTGCTAGTCGCATTGAGGGTCGGCCCCGTCCATTTAGAAGGCCAAGCATTTCGGAAGTTCCAACGCAGTTTTTCGGCACCCGTGGTGTCAATCAACACAATCGACATATTTTTGCGGTCTGGGCTGCCATCAATGACCGTTTGCCGCCACGACCATAGGGTGACAGAATCTGTGATGCCGCGTTTCAGTGTCACGGGTGAAAACTTATTCATCCCAGTCAATTTTCGAACATGCATTGGATCAGTACCTTCCCGATAATCTACCGGATCCGTACTGGCATCTAAACCACTACATTCACGAAATCCCGCTTCATCAATGCCGTCAATTTCAACTCTGAAATTAAAGCCACGGTATGGATCAGGCATGGTGAGTCTCCTTGATATAAATGTCTCAATGGTCAGTTGGAATCGTGAATTAACGGATTTCAGTGGCTCCGTCTCGATGGATAATGCGGACTATGACAAACTCTGCTGTGGAACTAGGGACTAGGCCGATTTCAGTGATCACAGTTCCGGTGTCTCGATTGTCAGGTGGATTGGTTTCGCCATCACATTTCACATAAAATGCTTGCTCGGCGATCGCCCCTTGCAAGGCTCCCAGTCGCCACAGTTGGGTCAAATAGGCACTCAATTCTCGCTGAATCCGAATCCACAACCGAGGAGAATTAGGTTCAAACGTGGCCCAGGTCATGTTGCGGTCGATCCAACGCCCCAGGGTCAACACCAGGCGGCGGGTGCTAATGTAGCGCCAGAGCCGATCGCGACTCAGCGTCCGGGCACCCCAGAGGCGAATGCCTCGCCCCGGAAACACTCGAAGGCAGTTGATGCCAACGGGATTTAGTTCGGCCTGCTGGTCGTTGCCGATTAACACCTCCAAATCTAAAACATCCCGCAGTTCTTCGTTTGCCGGAGCTTTGAACACACCCCGATCGCGATCGCTGCGAGCAATAATCCCCGCAATATGACCACAGGGAGGGACTAACCGACCCTGGACTCGTTGACTGAGGACGCTGGGATCGGGGTAGTCTTGGCTGTTGCGCAACCAGGGATAGTAGAAGGCTGCGTTCAGCGGCTCTGGTTGGTTGGCAATCAACTGCTGCTGCTGCGCCAGAATATCTGCCAGAGTCAAACTAGGCTGCCCTTCAACCAAAGAGGGCAGCGCATCGAGCAGGGCAATGCGATCGCCCTCCTGGTTGCAATGCTGCAGTACGGCTCGCTGCACCCGAATGATGGCTTCTCGGTCGGGCACTTGATTGGGATAACGCAAGGTCATGGCATCGGGCACTGCCACCAAATCCAAATCCACTAGGATGGCCAGCGCGCGAAATAGGGCCTCGTCGGTGAGTGCCGCCTCCCGTTCTAGGCCAGGATCTGCCCGCACCACATAGCACTGCGTTCCACCGTTCTCAAAAAAGCCACTGACGACCTCTGGCAAATAGCTTGCTGCTGGACTAAGCAACTTACTGGCAAATTCCTGGCGCTGGTTACTGCCAGTAAATTCCTGCTTGCGATATAGCACCACCGTTCGCTGGGCATACTCAAATAGGGTAGCGATCGCCCGTCGAAACCCGCCTGCAAGTGCGACATCGGTAGATTCTGGCAGCAAGCTCAACACGACACCCCGCTGCTCTTCTGTCATAAACCCCTGGAATACCAATCGCTTTTGCCCAGCATCATACCGGATTTGATCGTTCAGGGGTATTGGCAGAGTATTGAGCGCCAAGCCAGCAGGCAGGGCATCCAGCGGGGCGATCGCATCGGCAAACCCAATAAATCCTGGAATTCCTGTAGGCAGCGCCACTTCTGGCTTGAGGAATACCTCTTCCCGATAAACGCCGGGTGTTTTGTAGCTGACCAACTGTCATCACCTCCTGGGGATGGTTCTGGATTAGGGGTGAGCGCAGATTTACTGAGGGGGTGCCATTTGGCTAATCCGGAAAATGACAAATTCTGCTGGACGCACGATCGCCACCCCAATCTCTGTTACAACCTGACCCAGTTCGCGCAGTTCTGGTGGATTCGTTTCAGCATCGCATTTAACATAAAATGCCTCCTGGGGTGTAGCACCAAACAGCGCACCCGATCGCCAGACATTGGTCAAAAAGGCAGACACGTTGCGGTTAATCTTTTGCCACAGGGCAGGCGTGTTAGGTTCAAACACCACCCATTGGGTGCCTTCGTCAATGGATTCGCGCAGAAATAGCAAGGTGCGACGCACACTAACATACTTGAGATCCGCATTATCCTTCCCGCCAACCGTGCGGGCACCCCAAACCAAAATATTACTGTTGAGTACCCGAATGCAGTTTACCCCCTTAGGATTGAGCTTATCTTGTTCAGATTTACTCAATGGCTGACTGACACCCGATACGCCCAAAATTGCTTCATTAGCAGGAGCCTTGTGTACCCCTCGCTCTGTATCTACTCGGGCATAGACACCGGCAACATGGCCGCTCGGTGGGATGTCAATGTCTATATTTTTAACCGGATCTTTTACCTTAAGCCAGGGAAAGTACCAGGCCGCCAGATCAGTCCTTTGGGGCATCTCACCGCTCTCTGCCCTAATTTTAGTTAGCTTTGTGATGTCATCAATTGTTTTGGGGCCGTCCAAAATGGCAAAGCGATCGCCCGTATTCCGGCAATGGCTAATCAGCTTATTGCGGGTGTCTTCATCGGTACGACCCGGAGCCGCCACGAGCGCAATATCATCAACCCGAGCAAAGCCATCTAAAACCGTGTCTACATCCTTGTCTTCCTTGACTCGCGACACATAGCAGCTTCCTCCTCCATTGTTAAAAAATCCATAAACGGCATGCACTAGGTAGGTGTGAGAATCACCGCTTTTATCAGAGAAGTCGCCAAAAAACTTCTTAAATGCAGTGAAGTTACTACAGAACTTGACGTCTCCTACCCCAACAGGCTTAAACAACGGCGTGTAATCTGCCCGAATCTCTGCCTTGTTGATCGGAGCACTGATAAACTTGACCAACACCTTTTTCTGGCTGTCATCTACTGTAATGCTTGGGGCGGCATCCGTGCCGTTGACTTTAATTTTGACTGTCGTCGTATCGACAGGGTAGCTGCTCAGTTCAAAGCCAGTTTCTGTGCCATCCCCAATCCCGATCGCTTCATTCTTGACGTCTGTAAGAGTCCATTGATCAGCGTTGATCGTAGCAATGAAACCAGGGGTACTGGTACTCACTCCGGCGATCGCTTTTACCGCTGAGGGAACTTCTTCAACGTACACACCGGGGGAAAGATACTGGGGCATTGTATTCTCCTTATATAGAGCTAGAGTGGTAAACAGCCGTCGCTACATCGCTTGATTTCAACGTTAATCTCAGCTTTAATCTCAATAATGAAGAAGGTATTACTTTAGTTGGAAGTGAGGAGGAAGTTTTGGTTGGTCACCTGTCCTTTGGTCAAAACAACTTGCTGTTTTACTGTGACAAACCTATTCGCAGAGACTTGAATCGTTGGATTTCCAGCCTGCATCCCAGACAATAGGTAGCGACCGTCTTGATCGGTCAGTGTTTGGGTGTGGTTACCCATCACTTGAACCAACGCATTGGCGATCGCCTGGTTCGTATCACTGCGCTGCACGATCCCGGTCAGGTGAGTCGGTGAAAGCTGAACGTTTGCTTTGGCATCTACAGTAATTTTACGATTTGGCTCCTGGGCTGAAACCGCGATCGCCACAGTAGTAAACCCGTAACGGCTGCCTGCACTGGGAGCCGAAACGTTTAAGGGATATTGCCCAACGGCTAGGTCTAGGAACACAAAAAAGCCATCGGCACGGGTCAATGTTTGTAGCGGTTTTCCCCCAACCATCATGGTTTCTATCTGGACAACGGCATTAGCAATAGGCCGCTGGGTTACCCGGTCGCTAATTGTTCCGGCGATCGCCACTCGGTGATGTACTTCCTCAAAATGATTGACTTTGAAAATCATATTAAAAAATTGAAAATACAAAGATCGACAATGTGCTAGTCAAGGGCGATGAGGGTCTATGAAAAAGCAAACCGTGACAAAAATAGGAGCAAATACACTAGAACTGAGCGAGACCTTAACCCTTTTTTAAATGATTTTTCTACTCAGAGTACGAATTCTTCACACAACTACTAAATTTATTACAAAAGTTTATTGGTGGCGATGCCCAAAGCTGGGGTCTGTGCTGAGGAGTTCAGGATAGTGGCAATATTCATATCGGAATTGGGCGCGCTGCCGGACGGTTTCATAGAGCGATTTAGGGATGACCATTGGCTCTGGCGGCAATTACGGCGTTGATATAGCTGAAAATTTCGTCAAGTTCGCCGATTGCTTCTAGTTCAAGGGCTTCTTCTGGGGTGAGGGCATCCGCTTTTTGCTTGTCGAGGAGGGTTTGCAGGCGATCGCCTAATTCATCCGTGAATTTGAACAGGGTAAGGTTATTGATTTGCTGAACCTGGAGTCCTTTAGGGATGAGCGTTGAGGGTTTGAGCAGCATCGTCATGGCTATGGCTAGAACTCAGGATGCATGGCGCGATCGTAGCAGTTTATGCCGGGATGGCATGAGTGAATTGTGTCCCTAAACGATCGCCCTCCCCTTTTCCTACCGCGATCGCCCTTGGGTTTACCGCCTTGGCGCAAGGGGCTGGGGCGGAAATCCAACAACTCTATTTAACGTCGTCAACAAAAGGTTGATAAGCAGAAACATCCTGGTTGGCTTGTAATCGTTTGAAGTAATCGGACAGAATGTCGCCCTGTTGTTCCTTATTAAAGCCATAAAGCGTTTTACCTGCTTGATGTTCTTCATTCAAGGCTTCGCTGTGCGTTTTTCCGGAGGGGGTATAGCTGTATCCTTCCGTAATTTGTGCCCAGAGTGCTTTTACGGCATAAGATGCGCCGGTAGTTTGATACTGCCAGACATGGGTTAACTCATGAATCATAAATGCCATGTCATGAGAACCTCCGGTGGGGAAATTAATCGTATTTCCAAGGGTGCGGGCATAGCCCCCAATGGAGATCGCTCTAGCAGACGGTGAGCCATCGGCAATGGTGACTTTGCTGTAGTCAATTGCGCTCTTAAACACTCGACGAGCCTGACGAATTTCATATTCAGTCATTGAGCGATCGTGTTCGGTCGTCACGCGGGTTCCCAATTTCGTGGTGTGATCCAGGAATAGACCCACGGTAGTGATTTCCTGATTGCTATAAACATATTCGCCGTGGATATCATAAAGCGATCGCGCCATTTTCTCCGCCTGAGCATAACCCGCATCAGCCAATGCTTTTTGGATATCTGACAACTGAGCATTTTTATGATGATTGGCAGCAAACCAGCTCTTATCACCGCTTTTAGAGGTGACTTCCTTCACTTTGTCGTCTGCAATTAATGCTGCCAATGAAGTCCGAATTCCAGGAGCTTCTGCTGAAGTTGTGACAAAGGTCGACGTTGCTGATTCTCCAAAGGATGGCATTACCTCCGTTTGCGCTTTGTTATATGCCACCAGATCGCGTTGAATTTGGAAAGGATTGGTCTTATTTTGTACCAATTCTGGTACTTGTCGCTGCAACGGCTCAGATATTGCCTGTTTGGTATTGTCTGATGGTTCTGCTTGTATCACGATCGCGGCAACCTGATCGGCTTCTTGCTCATAAATATCATTCGGCTGCCCGATCGCCAACTTCGTCTGAATACCCCCAGTCTGCTGCACCACATGGGTCAATTCATGGGCTAACAATTCCTTGCCGCTGGAACTGCCGGGATTGTATTCACCTTGCCGAAAAAAGATATCTTGTCCTGTTGTGAAGGCGCGGGCGCTGAGGGCATGGTTGAGGGTGTCGGCTCTAGAGTCAGTGTGGACTCGCACCTGGCTAAAATTCGTACCAAAGGCAGATTCCATTTGGCGTTGCACAGTGAGATCGAGGGATTGTCCACCGTCACGGGATTGGGCGATCGCCCCCTCAATTTCTGGGGTAGCTTCGGTTGCTCCTGCCGCTTCTCCTGCCGCTTTGCGAGATAGCTCAACCATTTGCTGCACATAGCGATTGCCATATTTTTGTTGCAGTTGCAGCAAAGGATGCTGGGGCCGTAAATGTGGAGGAATTGCCCCGGTTTCTGCTGTGGCCTGCAAAGTTTTTGCCGGCGATCGCGCGGGTGCCTTGACTGAGGAATCTTGTTTTGCTTCGTACATGTTCACACCTGATTAACAAATGCAAAAGCATTGTCCTTGCTGGGTTTCATGCTTCAATCCAGCCTACGGCGAAAGCGATCGCGCTGAGGCTGGCTCTGACACTAGGATCTGCCAATTTCCATTCTGGGTCGCAGTTGGAGAAGAGAATGCTCCCCGTGTCGGTGGTTCATATATATGTACACCTCATTTCCCGACTACTTTACAATGTTTATTGATTTACCTAATTCAAGTTTGTAAACCTTGCCATTCTTGTCCACAAACGGAGACTGTGAAGTTATCGTTACAGCAACAGAATCGCCGACCTTGAGTTTCTCTATATCAATGGCTGGAATTGTCCCGCTAATGTAGCCTACAACGCCAATGCCTTTTATCTTGCCATAAACCTGGGTGGTTATTTTATTATTAGCAATCTTTTTAAAGATATCTTGAATGCTAAAGCTCCCTTCAGATACTTTACTGAAGTCATGTTTTTTAGCTATTTCCTTTAATTCGGAGATGATCTGCTCTTGAGATTTAGCAGGTTGCTCATCCCCCTCAGTGCTAGTCCCAGTGGCAATTCCGTCATTCTTCAGCTCAGTATTTTTTCTGACCTCTTCTACGCCTTTTTTGAGAGATTCTAGTACAGCATCAATGGTCTGTCCTTGCGAAGAAGTCAAATAGCTAATTAAGGCTTCAGCTTGTTGGTTTGTTAAGTCAACAGGCACAATTTCAAAGAATTTCTTGACGGTAATATCATCAAGCTTTAAATCTCCTTTCTTTCCAGATACAAATTCCTGAAATACCTTTACAACTGACGGCGGTGCGTCTTTTATTTTCCTTTTATTTTCATCGTCTAGTCTTTCGTATTTAGCAGATTGAGTATCAACGGTATTCTTAGACTTAGCCGCTGGTGGTGTATTTTCTTTATCCTCTTCTTGTTTTTGTCCACCCTTTTCATCTACTTTTTCCTTTAATAATTTTTTAATGTCTTCTACTTTCACATCAGTCGGCATTTTATCCGCAATTTGATCGGTGGTAGTCATTATGGTCTGCAATTCTTCTTTGGTGAATTCGTCCATATACTGGAGAATATATTCGGAGTATTTTCTGGCGATTTCTTTTTGTACATCGCTTAAACTTCCACCCTTTTTAGCCGATTCCCCTAACATTTTTTTCAATTCAGGGTCGCTCTCAATCATTTTTTTTAGGTCATCAGGAACGGCGACTCCATCTTGTTCCATGGCTTTGAATAATGCCTCCAGCGGACTATCACCCTCTAACGAAATTTTTGCTTCGGCTTTACCAGAAGCCAGCAAAAGAACGGCGGCGGCGACTTCGGCATAGATGAAGGCTTTGGCAGCGATACGTTTCATACCTTGCTTGGCTGCATTTTTCAATGCGAGGGCAGCGGCAGCTAAGGCAGCCAGATCAGCAGCTTCAAGGGCACATTTAGCCGTCATTACGGCAATACAGTTGCGCAGGGCAGCACTCGCCTGCGCGATTTGCAGCATATGATCCTCGTAGTCCGGATCACCCGGCGAGAAACATTTTTGCTGAAGTTTTGTCCGCTCATCCACACAGCCGTTTCCTGCTGCAACTTTTGAGGTCGCTGTAGCACAACTGTCGCCTTGTATGGAACAACTTCTGGGCTTGTTGCAGTAAACATGCATCTGTAAATTGAGCTTGGTAATTTCTGCCTGCGAACACTTGGGCATCTTCGATTGTCGCTGCACGATCGCCACGGTGGATGATTGAGCATTTGCTGCGCTCCCTTCTGTGCGGGAGGTTTCAATCATGCGCTGGACATGGTGATTTCCATATCGCTGTTGCATTTGCAGCAGTGGATGTGGCTTCCGTAGCCGTGGCGGCATGAACTGTTTTTTTCCGGTTGTTTCTAGGGTCTGTGCTTGCGATCGCGTAGGGGGCTTGACTGAGGAATCTTGTTTTGTTTCGTACATATTTACCATCGTTAACCCACGCAACAGCGCCGTTCAGCTTCGTAACAAGGCAGATGCTCGTACTTTCTACACTGGCATAGAATGTAGTTCATAGGCAAAACAGGCATAAGAGTCAGCATTCTCTAACGCTTGAGCCGCAGATAGTGATGTCGGACAGCTTGAATATCCACAGCCAGACTTGCAGTAAGCATTATCATCGGTGCCCGCATAATAATGAGAAAATTCATGAACAATGGTACGCGCAATACACTCGTTCGCAAAGCTGCGTAACGTATTCATACACAAGTGAATATCACTCCAGATGCCATACACGTAGCCTAATCCTCCGTCATCACAACTGTCCTCACACTCGTACTGATAATTATTAGCTGTAAACCTAGATTGAATCCGGTTATAAACCGAAAGCATGGTCGCAAGAGTGGGGGAAGCCGTCATAAAGTATTTGGAAAAGAGTGGTGTTACACTAGGCGGCATTGGACTTGCACTGAGGACTCGGATCGCCTTGGCTACCATCTGCCTGGCAATCCAGTCGGCAGGCCAGATGTGCGCTCGAAGATCGCTGTCTGAACAATCCTGGTGAGAATAGCGTTGAAGTGATGGCGAAGATTGAGTGTTGAGTATCAAACGTGGATTGAACAATATTGGGCTTACCGCACTGGTTGTCGTTGATGCTCCTGTTTCCTGTTTAGCTTGCAGCAGTAATTGATCGTCTTGCAGGGGATGAGGTTGTGCCTCTTCTTTACACTCGGAGCAAACGCGCTGAATCGAAGTGGACTGCATTGAATTAACAGAAGAATTTACAGTTTGATCGGCTCCCGTACTCAGCATTTGTACAACGGCACCTGCTATTTGATCTGCTTCCTGTTCATAGGCATCCCCCGCTTGCCCGATCGCCAGTTTTGTCCGAATGCCACCGGTTTGCTGCACCACATGGGTAAGTTCATGGGCTAGCAGTTCTTTGCCACTGGAACTGCCAGGATTGTATTCGCCTTGCCGAAAGAAGATATCTTGTCCTGTTGTGAAGGCGCGGGCGCTGAGGGCATGGTTGAGGGTGTCGGCTCCAGAATCGGTATGAACTCGCACACTGCTGAAGTCGGTGCCAAAGGCAGACTCCATTTGGCGTTGTACGGTGCGATCGAGGGGTTGTCCACTGCCTCGCGCTTGTTCGATTCCGGCTTCCACTTCTGGAGCGGCATTGGCTTCACCGTCTCCTTTACGGGATAATTCCACCATTCGTTGGACATAACGATTTCCGTGTTGCCGCTGTAGCTGCAAGAGTAAGTTTTGGTTTTGGGCGGAATGAGAACCGATCGCCTGATTCAAACCACCGGAATGCGGCTTGGTAGAGGGCGATCGCTCCATGCGCTGAATGCTTTGCACAAGAGCGAGATTCGCCTCTGGCTGATTGAGCAAACCCACTGCTGGTTTAGCTTCTTGCTGTTTTAAGTGAGAAGCATTCTGATGAGCCGATTCTTGCTTCGATTCACGCATTCCTTACCTCCACTCCAGAGTCTGGTATTTCAACATTATTAAAAAAAATGATGCGAGTCGATTTAGAGTAAAGAATCTTTAGGAATTGGGAACTTAGCCTGGATCATTATAATTTGGTATAAACCTTTACCAAAAACTTTTGAAGCCATTATTCCAGAAGGTCTTCAGGGATTTTTCTTCGCCGACGGTGCGTTTTATCCCACATTCCGCCCTTTAACTTTCACACCAAAATATAACCGTCACACCCCAATACTAAACCTCATTAGACTTCTTGCACGAATGCTTTTTTGGAGAGCATGAATCGTGGTGCGGCGGAGCCAATCACGATTCATGCAAGAGGTCTATTTGCTATCCCTCGGATCGGGTGCCCAGCCTGATCACCTTCGCTGTCACCAAATCTACTTCCACTGGGGCAATCGTTTCGACTGCCAGCGTCACCATATAGCTAATTCCCGGCTTCAGTCGTCCGTCGATCCCCCCCCAAAAATCCCACATGTTGGGCGTTCGTTCAGGTTGGGCGATCCAGGCTTGCAGCGGCAGGGATTGGTTGACCATCTCCCCCTTTAGCACTTCGGGGGGCAAGATGGGGTAACGGAGCAGCGTTCTTAGCACGTTGCCCAATAGCCGATGCTCGTCGGCAATGTCCTTCGTCCACACGCTAATCAGGTAGGCCAAGTCAAGGCGGGCGGGGGCACGGGTTTCTCGGCCTGTGGTGCCGTTGCGCGACAGGAACGTTTCGTTGCTCCGCAGGTCGTGATTTTCGCGAATGTCGTAGAGGAACAGGTTGATCGTGGGTTTGCTGAGCGTGAGTCGGGTTTCCCACTCTTTGTCGGGCATTTCAAACCGAATATCGATCGCCGCATTGGCAATCGGCAATTTCTGCGTAAGTAGTTCCTTGAGGGTGTCATCGAGATCCTGAATCATGGCAGATTTCCTTGAGAAAGTTCTACCTCTTCAGCCGTCAGGTTGTGAGGCCAGGTGGGGTCTTGGAGTTTGGGGTTGATGATTTTCTGGTCAAAATCTAACCAGATGCGAGAATCATTGCGGCAATCATAGGCCCGGCAAGGGAGGGGGCGCTGGGCGTGAACGGTGCAGTTTTGGCACTGGCGGTCAAAGTGGTGACAGTAGCCGTCTTCTCCTTTAGCAATGACGTAGGGATGGTGCAATTCCCACTTCAGGACGCGCTCTTCAATATCTTGTCGAGATAGGGAAAAAACCATTTTGCAACAGGCGGCTTTGCAGAGTTGAACCCGATTTTCGCAGTCGATGGCGATCGCCGGTTCAAAAGTATATTTATCTTGTCCTGACTCCTGAAGCGAAATGCCCCCGTCCCTTTGGGTAAAGCGTTTCAAAATCCGTTCGGCTATTTGCTGTTTACGCTGATCTAGTTCATTGATACTAATGATGTTTTGTTCAGCCAGTATCTCGATCAACGCATAAACAAACGCTGAGGATTCCAGCGTTCGTCCGGCGATCGCATTGGCGCGCTGATGCAGGTAGGCAATCCCTCCTGCTACTTCGTCGTAGGAAACCGCTTCATTTAGCATAGCTGTGGGGTCAGTAGTTCACTGTAGGAGGAGTCAAAATCCAGAAACCCCGAATTTTGACTCTTCCCCAGCCTATCTATTCATGTAAAAATCCCCTTCATGATAGGAGAGCAAATCAGCTAAACTCCAAAACAATTTACATTTTGTTAGTTGTTGTCTTAAATTGCAAAAATTCGTCTTCGCTGATCAACCTGCCCATCTTCTGAAATTCTTGTCGCGTGGCCTGCAATAGGTGCGTCATGTGTACCGCTTGTCCAGTTTCGGCTGCCAAAAATGCGGCTGCTAGAGCCACATTGCGGATGTTGCCGCCGGATAGTTTGAACAAGCGGGCGATCGCCCCAAAATCTACATCCGCTGCAATCGGGGTTTGTTGAGGAAACGCCTGTTGCCAAATCTGTAGGCGATATTCGGCTTCTGGAAAGGGGAACTCCACAATAAACCGGAGCCGGCGGGTAAAGGCATCATCCAGATTTTGCACCAGGTTGGTCGTTAGAATACTAATCCCTTCGTATTCCTCCATCTTCTGCAATAGGTAAGCAATCTCTAAATTGGCATACCGATCGTGAGCATCTTTAACGTCCGACCGTTTACCAAACAAAGCATCTGCTTCATCAAAAAATAGAATAGCGTTGGTAGATTCAGCCGTGGTAAAAATTCGATTCAAATTCTTTTCTGTTTCACCAATATACTTACTAACGATTTGGGATAAATCAATTTTGTAGAGATCTAAACCCAATGCATGGGCAACTACTTCTGCTGCCATCGTTTTTCCTGTTCCTGGTGGCCCCGAAAATAGCGCATTCAAACCTTTACCCAGTGATAGCTTTTGTTCAAATCCCCATTGCTGGTAGACAACATGCTGATATCGAACCTGTTGACAAAGTTGTCTTAGTTGGGTGTAAGGATCAGCAGGTAATACGATGTCATCCCAGGTGTAACGGGGTTGAATTTTGCGAGCCAACATCACCAAATCATGCCCCGATTGGGCACGAGCCGCCACACACAGATCATCTAGTGTTGGCAGAACCTGCGCCTGGGGTTGAGGCTGGGGTTGGGTAGCCACACGCCAGCGTGCAGCATGATGGGCAGCACTGACTACATCGCTAATCTGTCCCGGTGTCAGGTGAAAGCGGCTGGCCAACAGATCTAGGCTTGGGGCATCTAGTGTCATGCCAATAGCGCTAAGCTGGCTAGCCCAACAGGCTCGGCCTTGTTCAAAGTCGAGCTTGGGGAAGGAAATAATCATCGGGGTAGCGTCGCCAGATCCTGTTGTAGTCCAGGATTGTTGCCCCGATAGCAAGGTAATGCCGGGAGCGATCGCCACCTGTTTCCATACCTGCTGGTACAGCGACATCTGATCGGGTGCACGCAGTTCATCCATGCCTTCCAGGTACAGTACAGCTTGATGTAATTGTGCGTCTCGAAACAGCACCTTCAAAGTTAGCTCCAGATCGGTTTTGAGGAGGCGTGTTGGGTGCAAATCTGCTACCAACAGAGGAACATTGAGCTGCGTGGCGATCGCCGCACCTACTTGTTGCTTAGTCGTTCCCGCTGCCCCTTGCAAATAGACTCGCAGCGGTTGAGACTGCGCTTGTGATTGCATGCAAAGCTGTAAAAGTCCCTGCTGGATACCTACCTCTAAGTCGAGTCGATCTGGACTACAGGGAGGCTGGATCATCTGACAAAAACTGCCTAGACGTGGATCAAGACATGTCTGACCCAATAAAAACAGCACAATAGCGGGGTCTAGCTTGAGGTAAGCAGACAAGAGAGGTGACTGAGGCTGACTGACATCGCCAATTAACTGCAAAATTTGGCATCGTAGCAAGGGAGCATCAGGAGTCAGGTGCATCCGACAGTGCAGTTTTTCTGAAGCAGTGGCACACAGTAAATTTAAAGCCAGATCCACCGTTGGCAGTTTCCGGGTGACATCATCTTGCAAGTAGGCGTAAATCCGTTCATAACGCAAATCAATTTCAGGAGCCAAGGCAATTAACAACAAATCCAAATCAAAATCAGATAACTCAAAGGTCTGTGCCAACTGCGCCAGCCGAGAAGATCCCCTTGCTCCTAAATGATTAACCGTTGTGACCAGGCATGGCACATACAATAGAGGCACACCAGGATCCTGGGTCAATGCCCGCTCCAGTTGCTCGTGGTTGATATATAGCCCCCGATATGGATCAGTGGCAGCCTCTGAACCATAGAGCGATTGAGCTAGGGCGATCGCACCATCCAGCAATTGATCGAGATGACTCAATGCCAACAGGACTTCATGACCATCTGTTTCGTCTGTCTTCACCACTGTTCTATCTATTCGCATCCTGTTCATTCTAATCAGGATGTTGAAAAAGTTGATTGAGTAGTTAAAAACTTTATCTGCTCAACCCATCTGCGGTTGAAGATCGATTCATAAATCCGGTTAGTGCCTTTGAGAGATCCCTACTGCTTGACCACTAGCCCTGATAGGAGCAATTCCCTTGCTTCTGCACTGTCAGCGGCAACCACTTCTTCCTGATGCAAGACTTGCTGGTGGAGTTCTACTAGCCGAACAGATTGTGGGTTTTCAGGATTCTGTATAATTGTGTTACATTCTATACATTTATAGGATATGCAGTCCTTATTAACACAAATACTAAACTTAAATGGAGTTGCCGTTGAAGATTACCGTGATTTAGGAGAGCAACTTGTTTTAGAAGTGGAAGCGGGTAAGGAGTGGGCAATCTGTCCCCGCTGCGAACAAATGAGTCGCAACATTCACCAGAGCTATTTTCATTTAGCTCACGATTTAAGTATCAATACTCCGGACAGAATTAAGCGGCTATAACACCGTAGGAGAGGAGATTCGGATAGTTTGGATGGGATTTAATGAAGGTTGGGTTCAAGTCTAACTGG